>Ga0126342_10020495_pt1 | contig 11112 bp, 10 predicted proteins | sample Cyp1metagenome_FD_92528 | JGI IMG/M metagenome (GOLD analysis project Ga0126342, IMG submission 92528) | Coral microbial communities from Lord Howe Island, Old Settlement Bay, Australia - Cyphastrea 1 metagenome | ecosystem: Host-associated > Invertebrates > Cnidaria > Coral ...
CTGACATATCTGATGAGCTACTTCCATGTAAGAGATTCACGGTCAGTTTTTCTGCATTTGCTGGCCCGGTAGCCCAGTTTCACGTTTTCCCCAGGAATTGGACGTAAACGACTTCCATGTAAACCGACAGGTTTTTCCATCCTGACTTCCACGGTAAAAGGACCCGGTGTATACGTTTCTTGTTGTTCATTGTATGTTTGCTTATTTTATCATGGGTGTTCTTTTTTCATATTCGTTTATGCGGGCGCGAAGACATCGACGATGTCGATGATGGCAAAACTATGTGGAGCCGATGGTAGCTGGTGATATGTTTTGCTCTGTGGGTTTCAAACGGTCTCATTTTTTTGGAAACTTTTGGAAACTCCTGGACATTCTGGGACAGTTTCACCTGTTGATCCCTGCGGTTTGCGACGCGCGTACGCGTTTGCCAAAATGCAAGATGCAGGGGCTAGCGTAGGGAAACCGTTTTTTGCAGGGTTTGGGAGACCTCCCATGACCCTGTTGGTCCTTGCGATTTGCGACGCACGTACATGTATATGTATGTACAATGTAGGATGCAGGGGCTAGGTAGAGAAACACTGTGTTTGTGCAGGGCTTGGAAGCCTTCGCATGACCATGTTACATTTCGACCTGTTGATCCCTGCGATTTGCGATGCACGCACGCGTATAGGTATGCGTATGTAAAATGTAAGATGCAGGGGCTAGGGTAGAGAAACACTGTGTTTTTGCTGGGCTTCTAGGTATGTTGACTTGTCTTGGTGGCTTTAAAGACTCAAAAATGTAACCTTACATTTTTAGGTCTCTTAGATCTATATAGGATTACATATGGTACTTTACGCGCTTAGAGGGGGTAGATGCAGGATTTCCAAAACCTTCATTTTGACCATATCAAAAATGCATGTTACATTTTTTAGCCCCCCCCTTAGGTGGCGGGGATCACCAAATTCCATTTTCATAATTCATCAGGATCCTTCCGAACAGCAGACCTTTGCTTGCATGTGCTCCCGGGCGGCAAGGCATTTCCGCGCGTTTTCTTCCAGGCCAGGTCCCACTGAAATTGACATGTGTGTACATTTGGCACTTGATCAATGTTCTCTGCACGGCTGCTCCAAACAAGGTGCTCAAAGGGACATGGGCATTCATAGGCCGTGCGCCAACGCAACGTGTCCCCACACGTGATTTGATTTGTCCCCAGCACAGTTGGCCCATAGTTAGTTTTCACGGCCGTTCGTGGGTTCATATGTTCCTGCTGCATCACATGGTTTTCGGTTTTCACCTCGGAAGCATCCAGGGTTTTGATTCTTGGTTTCCCAAAAAAATTCTGCGCATTATTGTCATTGGTCACTGTCCTGCACGCCAAACTTAGAGAAAGGGCCAAAGGCCATCCGGAACAAAATAAAACGGTTTCCTAACCGCGTTTGCGCCACGTACTTTCCGGGCTTTGCTTTTGCTCTGGGGTTTGGCTTTTGGGCTGCAGAACGCTTCTGAATTTCTGCTTTGAGCCACTCGCATTGTGTTTGTATTGCGCCAGTTTCTTTTCCCACCTTTTGGAAGCATCGACACCGTGGGCACGACAATCTTGCACGGCTGGGGCCTTGGAGGGTCCAGGGGACAGATTCCCACCATGCAAGATGTCACAACATTGCTTTGGCGCGTATTTCAGTGAGGGTTTCAGCTGTTAGTTCAAGCACATACAAATACCTAGGATCAGGCGATGCAATGGCATGCCAGGTGTGCTAGGCGAAGCAGGCCTTATTACAAATTAATTAAATACGCTTCGCGCAACTGCCCTCTCAAAGCTAGCGACATTTGATGCCTTCAGCAAGCAATGCAGGATTTGTTTTCCGAATCGACGTTCCATGTTTCATCAATATACTCGTTACGCTCCCAACTGGCGCGACTCAGCGTAGTTTGTCAACCAAACATTGCTTTGAGGCAGCATTGGGCGGCCCGCGTCGCACCCAAGGTATATAATGGTATATGTTTGCTTTCACGCGCTTCATGTGCCACAGGACATGAGCTCAAAAGGTCGCCCAAGTATCAATAATGCATGTAATACCAGGTGAGCATAGCGCTATGCCCCTGCTATGCCTCGGCCTTCTTGCAAATGTGAAATGGTTAGGTTAGTTGCGCAAATCAGGAAAGCTGAGACTGCCTTGGGCTTTACGTTGCGGAGCAACGGACCTGGGTGGCCCACCTTAATCTTGAACCATCAGCAGGAGCAGCTATCGTTTGACCCCCCTCCCCTTCCCCCCTCCCCTGTCTCCGAACATCACCAAACTCAACAACGCAACAACAACAACAACAACAACAACAACAACAGTGTAAGAAAGACGAAGGCGACAAGGAGGAGGAGGAGGAGGAGGAGGACGACGACGACGAAGACGACGAAGACACCAGCGCCGAAGACACCAGCACCAACACCAGCATCAGACACAGCACCAGCACCAGCAGCAGCAGCAGCACCACCACCACCACCAGCACGACCATCACCACCACCACCAACAACAACACCACCAACAACAACAACACCAACAACAACACCAACGACAACACCAACACCAACACCAACAACACCACCATCACCACCACCACCAGCAACAACAACAACAACAGAGCAAGCGGGCGACATTCTGGGCAACAACAGCAAACCTTGGGGCATCGCCGGTGTGCGAAGCCCTACATTAGAATGGGCTGACGGGCCTGGTGCCGCCGGCCCCCCTTCCAGTTTCGAACCCCCTAGTAGATAGATGGCCCAGCAGCTTGGAAGGCATGAGAAGGTGGGGTCAGTTGATGCCAGTTGGGGGTAGTAGAACCAAAACTGCCAAACAGCAGCTCGCAACCTTTTACTAGATAGATGGCCCACCGGCAAAGAGCAGCAACAAAGACTTAAGAAGGTGGGGCCAGTTGGCCCGAGTAGAACCAAAACTGCCGCTTCGAAACCGCTAGTACCCCAGCAGCTTGGAGTGCGAAGGTGGGACAGAGGAGGGTGGGGCACATAAGGTTCGATAGATGCTTGGAAGGGTTCAGAAAATGGGGCGAGGAGATGCGAGGAGGCCCTAGTAGAACCAGGGTGCCGAAGCCCCCTGCCAACAAGGTTTCTCTTGCCTTGTGCTTGATAGGGTTTTTTGTTTGGCGGCCAGGACGCTGCGAGTGTTCCGTTTAAATCAATGAAGATGCAAAGCGATGATTCTGTTTACTTCTTTGCCGGAATTTGGCGGAAAAGTTCTTGCAAGTTTCACAACTGCATCGGCATTTTTTCATTGATTGCGCTTTCTACAAGATGCCCGACAGGAATACTTTTTTTCCAGCTACAAACCTTGCATTTGTGCAGGTGAGACAGATTTTTTGTAGGCAGGCTGCTCATTTTGGAGATGTGTAAATGAATATGTGTTTGCTTAATATCATTGAAACATTGTCCTGAAAGGTGCTTACTTTCGGAAGGGGGGCTACACTTTGTCCGGATAACTGCGTGTTGCGCATGAAACTGCGGCCTTGGAGATACGTGTCAAGTGAAGAGGCTGCTACATTTTAAGCTATAAACTTTTTCAAAGCACTATGCAAATCTGCCAGAATTTTGATTCTTTCATATTTTTCCGGTTTGAAGGAGTACCAAAAGTATTGAAAGATACAGCACATTTTCTTTCAGCTGCGCCTTTTTCTGCCAAAAGAACGTTGCTTTGCTTGCAACAGAAGCAGGATGAAGCAGGTGCATCCCCCGACTACAGGTCCTACAGGTTTTGCTCTTCCCGACTGAAATTTGCATCTTTCAAAGACGTGCTTCTTCCTTTCAAACGAGTGCTGCCTTGTCAGGCGAAGGCTTCACACCCAGAGAACGGGCCAATTTGTGTGTGAAATTTGCTGCATAGACATGCACTTCTTGAAAGGCTTCTGCATCTTATATAAAAATATGTATTCAAGATGCATTGTTCATTCACAAGCATGCTACTTCTCGATCAAAAGTGCATCATACAGAAAGAATTTGCATCCTTATCTGAACGAAAACTGCAATGCTTTCAAGAAACACTCCATCCTAAGGATGCGCAGGCTGCTTGAAACAAAATAGCTTAAATGCCTTCTCTCCCAAAAAAACAAATGCTGCATCGTTCTGCGGGGAATCTGCCTCCGAAAACTGTAGCACTGCTGCCTTTTAAAGATAGATTACATTATGAGGGGCACGGCATTTTGTACGTGAAGCATTGGTCCTTCACTGGACGACGGATGGCCCGAGAGCGTAGAGGAGCATAGTGAGAGGTGTAAGTATGAAGACCTTATAGCATGACACATAAATATAGAAGTATACGATAATGCCTAACATGAAAAGACATGGTGCAGACATGTTGTGAAAAGTAGGTACATATGAAGAAATTGAAGGAGAAATAAAAGAAAGATGAAACGAAGGAGGCACAGGAAGAAGAATTGAGATGGACATTTTTACATACAAGCATGCTCATACATACATACATACATACATACCTACATACATACATACATACATGCCTTACACACCACTGTGCTTTTACACGCAGACTGTATCACGCACATACGCTTTTACATGCAGACGTTATACACACAAACACGCCGGCACTTCTACAATCTTATACACATAGAGTATCTCACACATATTATACAAACAGAGACGCTTTTACGCAAACCCTTTTAGACACAAAGGTTTTACACACAATTTGGCACACAGACCCCCTTACACATAAGCCGTTTTATACACACCTTTACACACAATCCCCTTTTACACACAAACACTTTTACACACACGCTTTTGCACACGGACGCTTTTACACACAGACACGGTTACACACAAACACGTTGGCAGAAAAGACGTTGCAGTGGGCTGGCAGCTCACATGATTCTCACATGACTCTCACTAGGCCAATGCTACTGAGCAATCCTACACATGAAGAAGCGGAGTGCCAATGGTGCTGTGGCCTTGTGAGCCAGTAACCTGCTGTGTTACCGTGTTACCTACACTACACATGGTTGGCTTGTCTAGGTAAACTGGAGCAAACAGATGGCTATTTGGCCATGCTACTTAGAAATGTTACTTTGAAATTTGAAATGCTACTTGGTACTGCTACTCGGCAATACGTCCTAAGGATGCTACTTGGCAATTCTACATAGAAATGTTACTTAGCAATGCCACTTAGGAATGCCATTTCGAACCTTTGATTGACTTGGTAATGCTACTTCAACCCTTACAAAAAAAAAAACGCCACGGATTCTGCATGCGCAGAAGCAACCAGGGTCTTTATTTTGCCCGCATCGGTTCAAAAGAGTTCACTGTGCACGGGCAAGTCTCAGACATACCCGATTGACTTGTTCTGTATTATCTCATGCCTGCATGCAGCTAATTGGTCATCAAAAGGAAGCGTGTGCATCAACAAGTCTCAAACAGATTCAGTTGCCTTGTCTGCTGCAGCTTCATACTCAAATGCCAAAAAAGTACTGCGCGACATCATTTTGATGTCAGAGCGTCCTGCGATTGTGATGTTCACAGCGCATAAGCAAGCGAGAGCTATGCCGTACCAACTGCGAAACCACGCTGCCACTGAAGTCGATCTCTTTCTACCATCCACAATGCATACACAACGTAGTTGCCTCGGTTGAAGCGAAGGTCGCTTCTTGAGCAAAAAGCTGATACCCTCTTCAGTCTTCAGCGCTGTAGCCATTTGCGGCGATGAGCCAAGCACACAAAACCGCAGCGCTGCGGTTGATACCAGCAAAGCAATGAAACAAAATGTTCATGGGCCTCTCAGCAACGACAGCCGGGATGGACTGTTGCCACAACTGGAAGCATATGCTCTTCCAAGTGGAGAGGCATTCCTTTTGCAATGCCTTGTGCTCATCGGCACGGCGCCGGGGCTGCTTCACTGTGATGTCGTCCAGCTGACAATGAATATGAAAGACATTTGTGTTCATTGAGACAATCGCTTCAATTTGGCGGGGTGCCGTGTACTTTCATTTGCTTGTCACACATTCATACAACCATTATTACAGACACACCAAGCTCTTCTTTGCTGACTCCCAAGTTGCAAGCTGCTTGCGAGCTACCAAGCAGCAAAGCCGCCTTCTCTGTGGGCCTGCAACAAGGCAACCATCCACAGGCCACTTTGCTATGGATCTGAAACTGTAATCGTGGTTTCAGGTGAATTTATCCAACGCCGTCCAGTAAGCAATGTCATTGCACGCATCCTGGGTGTCCTTTTGCCTGGCTTGCGTCCACTTCCGCATTACAGGCTTTCGTTTGAAACCAAAAAGAAGCCGCGAAATGAAGCAGTGGAAATCCATTCAAGTCTTTGTCACGAACACGAAAACTCAGATGATTGGATTCACATGGCAACTTGACCGCAAGCAAATGTTTTGGAAACTCACCCGCAGGGCTGCACACGCCATTCATTCTTGGAAACTTGCTCTCGCTAGCAAAACTCAGACAGTTCTGGATGCTTCACATGCGATGCTTCAAACACAGATTGTTTACACATTACTTCGCACAGGAAACTCAGACTGATCTGGTTGTTTTCCACGCGCAAAACAACGGCCATAGTCTTGCAATGGAAGATATCAGGCATCGTTCCATTTGCCAGCTTTCGCTTTGGCTGGTGTGTCCACAACCAGGTCAGAAGCAGGCCAAGTCCTTGTTGTGCTCGTTTGCAATCCAAAGATGCCCTGTCGCTCTGCTTCTACTGCCTGGAGCTGCTCACTGTTGGTCAGCGAAGAGCTCTTCTCAGCCACCACAGTCATGTTGGCACCTTGTTCGTCTGCGGCAACCTTCCCCACCAACAGATCCACTTTGCGACCTGCCATGTGGAAATTGCGCGTTTGTTCCAGTTGGCAGAAAGCTTCAACACAAACGCTTTGGGCACTTTCACCCCCACCCCAACAACCTGGGTGTGCTGCGTCATGAACACCCCGTCCTCACCAGTTCCAAACTTTTTGGTGGTTGGCTCCTCGTCATCAGTGCGAAACAGCACACTGATGCAACCCGGAAAATGGCTGCCGGAGATCCCTCGAGATGCCTGGAGATCCCCAGAGACAAAGATCCCTGGAGACCCCAGGGGATCCCAGAGATTAGATTCCCAAAAATCCCCAAGCATCCCCGGTGATTCCTGGAGATCAGATCTCGGTCCAAAAAGAGTTTTATATATTTTTTCGCACCCCCTCCCTCCACAAATGTAAATGTACAATTATACATATATATATATATTAATATATATATATATATTAATACATATATATATATATATATATTACTATGTTCTTTCTCTTTTGGCCCGATCTTGTCTTTATGATGCCAGGCTGCTTGATCTTATCTACTTCATGCTGCGCTGCTTCACCCTCCCTACCTCATGTCAAACTGCTTGATGTCGCGTGCATCAGGTTATGCTATTTGATCTGTTCTTCATGATGCTAGGCTGCTTGGTCTTCTCTATCTCCTGTTACGCGGCTGGACCTTCCCACCTCATGTCAAGCTTCTTGATGTCCCCTAAATCGTGTTATGTTTTTTCAAGCTGCTGCATTGTTTGATCTTACCCTCCTCATGCTACGCTGCTTCACCACCCGCCCTACCTCCTGTTGCTTGGTGTTTTCGACATCAGACCTTGGATTTTTGATAGTTTGATCTTGCCTTGGCGATGCTACACTGCTCGACCTTGACTACCTCACGTTGTGCTGCCTGATGTCCCCAAATCAGGTTGTGCTTTTTGATCTGGTCTGCATGGTGCTAGGCTGCTTGATTTCCTCCGCCTCATGCTGCCGCTTGATCTCCCCTGCGTCATCTTATGCTGCTTGATCTTTTCCAAATCATGTTATGCTACTCGATCTGGTCTTCATAATGCCACGCTGCTTGATTGTCTCTACCTCATGCTACGCTGCTGAACCTTCCCTACCGTATGTTATGTTTCTTGGTGATCTTGCTGCTCCCTGTCTCATGTTATGCTGTTTGATCTTGTCATCAAGACTGTACGCTTCTTGATCTTTTCTACCTCATGCTACGTTCTTGACCTTCCTTTGTTATGTTGCTTGTGCCTCTATGTATTGTTGAGTTTTTTTGTCTGGTCTTCATTCATGCTGCTACGCGGCTTGACCCTCTCTACCTCTTGTTAGGCTTCTTGGGCTTCCCTACCTCATGTGATGCTGCTTATGTGCTTTGTATCATACTGTGCTATTTGGTCTTGTCCTCCTGGTGCTACGCTGCATGATTCCCTACGTCAAACTACGCTGCTTGGCCTTCCCTAACTGATGTTATGCTGCTTAATGTTACATCAGATCGTGTTACGCTGCTTGGTCTTGTCTTCATGATGCTACGCTGCTTGGTTTTCTCTACATCATGCCTTGCTACAAGCGAATGAATTCATCAGCATAGGTTTTAGCACCCAAAACTATTCTGGGAGCAATTTTTTCATGTTTGGCATCAGCAGCGTCACTTGTTGCCATTTTCTAGCTTCAGCTAGAAAAAAGCGCTGGCGAGGTGAGGCGCCCAAAATTGCAGATTCTGTGGCGGAACTGATGGTCAAAAGACAACAACTCACTTTCATCAAGCGGAAACCAACTCACTTTCATAAGTTTACCTCGCTGCCAAAGCGTGCATAAGCGCTCTTGGAATGAAGAGACGGGCACGCCCTCAAACCTTTCGCTGTCAAGCAAACGCCGCGCAGCACCTGGCAAGTCTTGCATATACTCTATCCGCCAAATATATAAACGCTAAGCGTCCATAGCACATCCTTCCCCCCCCAAACAAGTTTGCGCCACACTTTAAAGTGGATTTTTTTAGGGGCCAGCTACTGAATAATTTTGGGCCACTTGATTTCAACTGATTTCAATTGATTTTCAATTGGTTTCAATTGGTTTCACTTGGTTTCAATTGATTTCCAGTTGGTTTCCATTTGTTTTCAATTCATTTCGATTCATTTCAATTTATATACTTTCAATTTAGTTTCAATTGATTTCAATTGATTTCAATTTGCTTTCAATTGGTTTCAATTGATTTTGAATTGGTTTCAAGTATATACTAAGAAAGTAAGAGGAAAGCTTGAGCAAAGGAAAGGGAAAGGAAATGAGAAAAGGATGTTGGAAAATGTTCACTTCAAAAGAAAGCTTAACACAATAGAGGACCCCACACACAACAAACATACTATTGAAGATCAGGGTTGCTCATGGACTACTCCCTTGAAAAATTGGTTTGGTGCTGTTTTTTATTTGGTTTTAATAAGGCATCTTACATGTTGGAAATTAGACATTTTGAGAATTCCAAAAGAATGGAACTAAGAAAGTAAAAAGAGAAAAGCTTTAGCACAGGAAAGGAAAAGGAAAGGAGAGGATTTTTCCAAAATCACGTCGGAAAAAATGCTGGACGCAATAGAGGACCCCCACAACAAACATACTATTGAAGATCAGGGCTGCTCATGGACTAGACTACCCCCTTGAAAAATTGTTTGGGTGCTATGCTTCATGGCTTTTTAATAGAGGCTTTGATATGTTGTGAAGATGGTGCATTGCGATGATCCTAGATAAAAACTAAGTAATTAATTTACGATAGCTACTCTAAAGGTAATGATGAACATTTTTACCTCAGAAAAAAAAACGGTCACAATAGAGGACCACCACAACAAAGACGTTAATTATTGAAGATCAATCTTGCTGATGGGTCACAACCTTAAAAAGTTGTTTCTTCAAACAACAGCTGGACACAATAGAGGACCACCACAACAAACAAATATTCATCAATTAATTAGTTTATTAGTCTTGTGTTGGCGCCTTGTGGGTTTATCTTAGAAATTTGGAATCTTGAAAGAATGCAGCATGTAATGCAAAAAATATGGATCTTAAAAATGCAAATAAAAAGCAACTACAGGAAAAAAAACGCAAAAAAAAAGGAAATCATAAATGCACAAAAATTGCACATGCAAAAACGCAATGCAAAACTAATAGAAATCAAAAAATATATATTATATACTGTAAATTCAAAAACGCAAATGCCGAAAATGCTTTTGGACACCTGCATGATTCATATTTAGGGGGCGTGCATGATATGCAGTCTAGGTTGTCTCGCTTTCATGCATTCAGGTTATTGAATTTGCCTCACATGCAATATGTGCAAGAATGAGTTTCAGTTCGGTTTGGGTTTCTGTCCCTGCGTCAACACTTGAATGGGCACATAGGTTTTCAGGAAAGAGTTGGTGGTTGGCACAGCCCCCCGGCCCAAGTCCCAAACGCTGCTTTTCAAAAAAGTGCGGGCCCATTTCCCAGGGTATGACCCTACCGGGGGCCATTTGTTTTACTTTTTCTTTGCATTTGTTTTGCTTTTTTTTTTTGCTTTTTACCTCAGCTTTTTCCGGTTTCTTTCAAAAAGTATCCAGTTTTGGAGGTCCCCAATTCGGATCGGGGACCTTCCCTTCGCCCGGCCACCTGTCCACTTGGCGGGCGTGAGCCTCAACATTGCGCGCTCTTCTTCGGCTTCACGGGTTCACCTCGGACCTCCCTTTTCAAGTTTAATGTTTCCTTTGTCTTGCGCGCAGGTTTTACAACCTTGTCCAGGTTAATTTGTTGTTTCCATGTGTGCTGCATTTGGCACTTTCCCTTTTCCCTGGTTGCATTCATCTGTCTATATTCCACATATCATGTCGCCTCCTTCCAACTTGCATTGGTTCCTTCCATGTGTTCTTCATTTGTCAAATGTGCCCCCTTCCAAGTTGCATTTGCTCTTTCTATTTTTCCTCCATTTGCAGTTTGTTGCCTCTTTTCAACTTGCGTTTTGCTTTCCCATTTGTTCTGCAATTGTCATGTGTGCCTCTTTCAGATTTGCATTTTCCATCTTTTTGCATTGCTTCTCCATTTTTCAAGATTTAAACATCCTAGAACAAGCGCAATTCGACAGCACAATAGTAGTTATAGTAATTAACCAGCAGATAGAAAATTCAGGATTGCCAGGTCAACAGATAGAATAGGACAAAAAGCAGAGAGATAGAATATTATTCTATGGCCCCTACCTTGGGTAATTATTCCAGGGGGGGCATGTCACATCAGGAATAATTGATTTGGAATAAATAGTTTTCGGATCAATTTTTAATTATTCTGCTAAGGGGGTCTATTCTATCCCAA
>Ga0126342_10020496_pt1 | contig 11112 bp, 12 predicted proteins | sample Cyp1metagenome_FD_92528 | JGI IMG/M metagenome (GOLD analysis project Ga0126342, IMG submission 92528) | Coral microbial communities from Lord Howe Island, Old Settlement Bay, Australia - Cyphastrea 1 metagenome | ecosystem: Host-associated > Invertebrates > Cnidaria > Coral ...
AGGACGACAAGGATGACAAGGAGGACGAGGAGGACGAGGAGGAGAGGAGGAGGAGGACGAGGCAGGAGGCAGGAGGAGGCAACTGACATAAAATCTAACAACCCTCACCTGGCAGGTGGGGAAAAAGGAAAAACATCCTCCAGATGGCAGGTGTTGGTCATTTCTGCTAGTGAGCCATCTCATTAACATCTCATGATGACATGCGCTGCCCAAGTTTTACCCATGCTGGTGGCTGATGACACTTCCTACCAGGCCAATTCCCAGGTTGACAATTTGGGTGATGAAAGTTACACAGTGACGACTGATCAAGTTGATGATAAGTTGTAAGTGGTGTTTTGAGCCCCGTGCTAACCAGGCGAAGAATGCAACCTTGCTGTGTGTTTTTTGCCAGACACCACTTGATGCCCAGCCCCCACCTGTGTGCAAATTAGAAAGGGGCAGCCAAACTTCTGCCTTGAAGCGAAGAAATCTGGGTTCAGAGGGATCCTACAATATTATCGTTAATGGTTTCAACACATCCAAAAAAATATGCGTGGATTCAACGCAGAGTTATTAGGCAAGCAACATGGGTCAAACAAACAGATTATAGAACAAGGGGTGCTTTACCCCTCCATTCAACCTGGGAATGTCAGAGGGTGGTGCGCTGCTCATTGGGGAAAACGGTGACAACCTTTCATGGGATTGAAAAAATACCCAATTTACAGCCCCAAAGAGAAGAGCTGGCCCTTACGGGGACAGGGAGGACCCGACCTGCCCCAAAATGTGACAGATGGAGACCCAACAAAGGGGGTCTGGAAGATGAGTTTCTGAACTCGGATATGGCATGGCCATTGAACGTGGGCTCCACATTAATGCTTGGTTTTTTTGCAATCTTTAGGTGTTTCAATTTGACCCATGTCACAGGCACGGGCCCATTTTGCAGTGCTGGGTAACATTTCCCCTGGGCCAACACTTCAATGGATGAATGTAAGAGAGACTAGCTTTGAAACCAACTTTTTTCCAGCAAAAATGGAGATGTCGTGCATTTTGGTTCAACCAGTTCTAGAATCCTTGAAGTTCGCTGCACGTTCCTCATCGACCTCATCGTTCCTCATCGTTCCTCATCGTTCCTCAGTACCTGGGTTGTGGTTGTGGTTGGGTTTTGGTTGTAATTGTGGTTGTTGTGGTTGTTGTGGTTGTTGTTGTTGTTGTGGTTGCTGTTGTTGTTGTTGTTGTGGTTGCTGGTTGCTGGTTGATGGTTGCTGGTTGCTGGTTGGTGTTGTTGTTGGTGTTGTTGGTGTTGTTGGTGTTGTTGGTGTTGTTGTTGTTGCTGCTGTTGGTGTTGGTGTTGGGAGTTGGTTGTTGGTTGTTGGTTGTTGGTTGTTGGTTGGTTGTTGGTTGTTGGTTGTTGTTGTTGGTTGTTGTTTGTTGTTTGTTGTTTGTTTGTTGTTTGTTGTTTGTTGGTTGTTGGTTGTTGCTGTTGTTGCTGTTGTTGCTGTTGTTGTTGTTGTTCTTGTTGTTCTTGTTCTTCTTGTTGTTGTTGTTCTTGTTCTTGTTCTTGTTCTTGTTCTTGTTGTTGCACCAGAACCCCTTCCAGTTGGGATATTGTATATATAAATATATATAATTATACATATAGTATGTAATATGTCCCTCCAGTTCCCACCAATTCAGTTAACGTCAGGGTTCATCCTCATTAGAACAGCGGGAGAAGTCAACCCATCAAGCCATCAGTGGAGACCGTGTTTATTTCTCAGGTTCTGTCTTAGACTGTATTGCCAGTCTTAGATACAAGATGTAGAGATTTATATAGTCATCATATTTTGGCAATACAGTTGCTATTGGTAATATTATATCACCAAGAAATGTCAGTGCAAGTACTTAACCAAGCTTCAGACTTCAAGAGTGGTCCCTACAATCTGGCTATCAACTCAGAATCGACGCATCGACGAGTGGCATGAGATTCAACGTCAAGGATGGCCTGTCGGTCAAAAGCCTCATCAACGGCTGGCATTTCTGAAGTCTGGGGTCCCATGGTATCATGTTCCAAGAGCTCTTGTCATACTATGTTGAAAAACACAGCATCAAAAAACATCAAAAACCACAGTTTATTCAAACTGGACATCTAACCTAGAACCCCGAATGGCCAGGAACCGTATAGTTACTATAGTAAAAGAAAAGAATTCTAGCGGAGTTCCATCTGTTCCAAGAGTGCCTCTGGGTATGGGATGCTGCGCAAGGCGCCAAGGGGCGTCTAAGTGTTTGGCCAACCAGAAGTAACCTCCAAGAAGTGACAACATGTGAGAACCATAGTTTGATTCAAGGGTTTCACAGAAGTGAACAACCATAGTTCACTCAACTCAAAGCATAAGCTGGGAAAAGTGGGGGGATTTAAACCAACTTACAAATATTCAAATATAAATATTCATAACAAATGATAATCATAATTAATGATCATCAATGATCAACAGAAAGTGATGACTTTGACTCATATTTCCTCAGTTTCCTACCCAATCCCGGTTGCTCCAAGGGACCACCAGCCGGGTCCTACACAAATGAACAGCGCCGCGACTGCCAGATCCACCTTGCTGCCTGTCGACGAGTCGTTTGGGGTTTAGGGGGTTGAAGCCAAAGTTATTGGCTACCCCATGGAGGTATAGAAGATGTAAAATACAAGAGTTTCTGAAGATATGGTATGGGAATCTAGAACTTCTAGAACCAAGAATTATGACATTTATAATATATATATACATATATTGGATTATTGGTGTGCCTGAATACTTTTGGGAAAACCTCCATTCCATCCACTGATTACACTGTTTTTGGAAGGCATACAGGATCTCATGTGTAGACACGCCCAGAAACCTGAAGGTTCACCAGCAAAAACGGAGATTTTCATCAGAAATCCTTGTGAATTTTAAAAAATCAAACATGAGCATTGCAGTGACTAACATACTTGGATTTTGATCTACATAGATCCACCATGCACAACCATCAACGATTATAATATATATATATATACACATAAGAGCACGATTTGTAGGTGACCATGTGTATCATTTGTACTCATCCTCAGCTCCCAGGAAAACTCCCAAAATTTCCCGCGCTGAGGATGGAGACAGGGCTACCCGGGGAGGGCCCCAGGGTATCGGCATCATTATATTCTACAAGCGGATACTTCCTGGTGCGTTTTACGCAGGGAATGGATGGGTTGCTGAGGGTTGCTGGGATGATTATTGATAGTTATTATGGATCATATTTCTGTGGCAAAATGATTTGCTCCAAATTATTTAAATTGTTGGATGATTTACCATCTGGTTATTTAACATAGACATGGAAAGATCCACCATTTTCAATAGGTAAACCATCTGTTTCTATGGGCCATCTATACCATGGCAAACTGTTAGTCATAACCAGAGGGTACAACTTACAGAGAATGACTTTCTGGTTCTGATCCAGCACTGATGTCTGGAGCCATGCCCTCAGAAAATCTTCTCCGTCCCAGTTCATGTTTACCGCTGAAAAAACATGTTCTTACAAAGAAAAAATTGGCGCGTTCTTGATGTTGTATGACTAGCAAGAACACGTTGACTGATTGGTGGTTTCAACTCTTCCAAACGGTATTTGTGATTGGGGATCACTATCCCAAACATGCTGATTTAAAAACCAGCCACCAGTCACCAGCTCACAGAAACTCAAGTTCACCAGCACCTGCAATTTCGATGGTCATGTTCCACCATGCCAAAGTCGACATGAAGAGGAAGCAAAACCAAGCCTGCGATCAGGATCTACAACAAGGGGATTTCACCAACAAACGCTGAATCTCCCCATATCTCCCTAACAAACACGGCCAGTTTCACAGGGAAAATCATGGTGAACCATCAATATGAATAAACAAAAAAAACATGAACATCAACAACATGACCAGACTCATCATCAACATCATGATCATGATCATGATCATGATCATGATCGCATTAATGTGCATATGTATATATATACGTATATAATCGTACATATATATATTCTAAAACAAATACGGACTCTATAGAGATCTGCAACGGTTGTGTTTGTCCAAGCCCTGCACCTCTGCCGTTCACATTCCAAAAAACCGGTCAGACTGTCAGCTGGTATTCGTTGGGATGTGAAGATTCGATCCATTCACTTCTGAATGGGATTGACCAATACCAATCTACACAAGCCAAGCAATGTAGGGCATGGTGAAGCACCAAGTTCCAGTAACCAACAAAATGAACTCTGGAAATAATTAGTGTGGATACGTCAAGTCATTCAACGTTCAGGATCAAACGTTTGGAACGTACCCGGTGTCATCAAACATGGCGATGGTTTATATCCCCGAACGAGCGGTTCCAAACCTGGGAAAATCATCGAACAATATCAATGAGGGGATTTCCAGCAAGTCATGCTTGATTACCGGAAGGTATCCAAATACCCAGTCTTGTTTGCTTGCCATCCAATTGATACTGATAAAGAGATTTAAGTTCTACTCATCCTGGATCCAAACTTTGGAATTCAGGAATCAGACTCAAACGCATATACAAAAGGACTCAACCAGCAAACAATCCTGTGTTTAATCCAACATTATGATGTCAACAAGTATCGACCATACCACATTTGGTATATTTTTTTCAAGGGGTATCACATTAATTACATGTTTTCACATACTCCACCAGAGTTTGCGGACTTTTGGCTGCCCAATTTCTGGGGGTCTCCAACCGGCGGAGCAAGAGCTCTGGAAACCATGGTAAACTATATTGTGGCTTATTCATCCGGCTTCTCCTATAAAGGGGCAACATCAAACAACCAACAGATATTTATCACATTGTTGCTTATATTCCCCAACAATGATTCCTACCCTCTGGTAATTTAACGTCGCTATTGAGAATGGCCCATTTATAGTTGATTTTCCCATTAAACATGGTGATTTTCCATAGCTATGTTAGTCTACCAGAGGGTAAATCTCCATTTTCCTATGGTTTTCCTATGGTTTTCTCATGAAAACCTCCATTTCAATTTTCGAGAATACCCCCAGGTTCCCTCCCTGTCAGGTCGAATCAGCCAGGTTGAACCACCGCGTTTTCCGGAAAAAAACGCCCTTTGAGAACTAGGGAAACATAGGGAACTAGGGAAAAAAACATAGAGAACTAGAGAACATAGTTTTCCTGTAGTAAAATTTGGGGAAGAGAACTAGGGATATGATAACATTTCATTTTATTCCTTTCTGGTCTATCATACCAAAACACCTGGTGTTGGTTGCAGCTGTCCTCCACCCCATGTGCACCTCTGGCGTCACTTCACTGGAGTTGTTGGATTTCAGGTAGTATCTTGCAGGAGCGCTTTGGGAGCCGAAAAACAAGGTAGATGTTTGAGAAATGGGGGCAATGCACGGTGGAAATGAGGATATCCCTGATGATATTTATGAATGAATCTTATTTACATATCATACAATATATGTATGTATAGCTATATATATTTATATTTATAATATATATATATATATGGTACCCCCAAGACCTACCTTTCAAGCAAATCTAGTGGTACTTACAGTGTGTTCTTAACCTTTTGAACTCTGAAACTTAGGGCATTTTTTGGTGATCAAAAGTTACATTTTTTTGCAAGTTTGTTCCCATCCCACCCTTTCCTAAGTACATCGGATTCAAGATTCAAGATTCAAGATCCCAAAGAAACTTCTTGAATCCAAGGAGGCAGGATTCAAAGTTCAAGATTCAAGATCTCAAAAAAAAAATGAACCCAAGGAGGCAGGATTCAAAGTTCAAGATTCAAGATCTCAAAAAAAAAATGAACCCAAGGAGGCAGGATTCAAGATTCAAGATCTCAAAACAACTTTTGGAGTCCAAGGAGGCAGGATTCAAGATTCAAGATTCAAGATCCAAAAAAACTTCTTGAATCGGAAGGCCTTCAGCCTTGAATCTTGAGTCCAAAGAAGTTGGATTGAAGAAGTTTTTTTCTGAGTCTTGAATCTTGAATCCAGAGACTTAGAACAATATTAGCCATCAGAAATTGCAATTTCTTGCAAATGATCGGCCTGTCCGCTAAGGACATTCCTCAAATAAATTTGTTTATCCTGTAAAAGAAAATGTTAAAGCCCATTATTTTGTCTTTGCTTTCCAAGCAAATCAATCAACTTTGGCAAAATAACGAAATACATTAAAAAATGCAATCAAGGTAAATAGATTCATGATAAGAAAAGCAAAAAATGAAAAAGAACCTTCTGCCATCTTCAACAGTAATTTATTTAACAAACAAGAAGAATAAATTAAACAGTAATAAGTAAAAATACATGAGTTCATCCAATAGCAACACCTCTTTATCTACAGATCAATCAAAACCTTCCCAACAAAATGTATTAGAAACGGTTACAGATAGACCGGCAAAGGTAACTTTCTAAGAAAAAAACATGGTTGCAATTTATGTTAAGAAAAAAAGGTAACAGACTATAAAAACCCTGAAATGCTATCAAAGTTCACGCCTCAAAATGGTAGAATATTATCATTGAAAAATACAAACAAATCAATCTGAAAAACATATTCAAGACAAACATAACATATTAGTTTGATTAACTTAAAACTAGATCCTCAGGACATAGAGCTAAAAGAACCAGTAAAAATATAGGATCTTTCGAAGTAAAAATACATAATCATCCAAGGCTAGAAACTCCTATAATACCTACAAAAAAGAAAGACACTTTGTAATATGACAAATATATTAAAAACAAATACAAATCTAGTCTATTTTTTGTTTTTACTTATTAACTTATTATCGTCAAACTCATTTATGTTTAACAAATAATGTATAATATATCTAACTCAAGCACTCCTGAATTTAAAGCAATAGAATTACAAGATCATCTACATTATACAGATTTTAAAAATTAGTTATTACAGCAAAAAAAATCAACTCTTCTACAAAAAAGATTGTAGATGCTGAAGAAAAAGCTAATGGAAATGACGTAGATTCAAAAGAACAAAAAAGACAATTAACGTCAAATGAGAATATGATTGAGTATTGTCAGTTTACTATGCAAAGCTAATATGTCTAAAAAATATAACTGGAGATCAGTCTTATATATACCTATTGTACTTTTTACACCTTTATTCTCTGAAAAATCTTACGCAAATAAATATATAAAATCTCAAGATGCACTAACTATATCATCTAATCTTGCACAAAGCTCATCTTTGGTAGAAGCTAAAAGGTTTCAAATTGCTACAGAAAATTTAGTAAACATGAATTCCACCATTAGTCATTATTAAAAAAACTACCTTACAAAAAGTTGTATTCATCAAAAAACATATGTTATATTATGTTGCACAGACAGATAACAAATGTTCAATCCATCTATTCCCCTAATCATATTGCTGCAAATCCTAAAGGCTATGTAAAAATACCAAATGTTGTAGAAGATATTGAAAAAGCAGCCTTGCAAGAATCAGATCATAGATGTATATAACAAAGTTGATATATTAAAAATGTCTGAACACAAAAAGAAGAAAACATTAAATATAATGAAATAAATACGTCAAATATAGATCTTACAGCGCTATGCTGCAGCTACATATGTGGGCATTCAAGGACATATTTGCTACTCAAAAGGTAGGTCTTGGGGGGGTTGCATATATATATATGTATATATATATATATATGGTATATGTATGCGTATATGTATATGTATATATATATATACATAGGTATATACTATATACATACATAATTAATCATCATACATCACATTTTTTTTCAGGTGGAGCGGTTTTTTCGCCAAAAACGTTTTTTTTTTCCAAGGGACATGGAGTAGTAAGCCAGTCCACTGAAGAGACATGAAGACCCCAGCACCTCGGCGCCATGGCAGTCTGATCCTCCATCACTGGAATGCTGGGAAGAGCAAGGCTTATAACCTGGTTTAACCATAGGAAAACCATAGGAAAATGGTGATTAATAGTGGTTAATAGTGGATAATAGTGGATAATGATGGTTAATAGTGGTTAATACTGGGATATGAATGATATATACCATATAAAACCCTATCTGGTTGGTGGTGCAATGTGCCCATCTTGAAAAATATGAGTTCGTCAATGGGAAGGATGACATCCCATATACTATGGAAAATAAAACATGTTTGAAACCGCCAACCAGGCATATTATATATTGTTTTTAATATTTTTTTTAAAATAATATCCTTTTATAACCAACCATAGGATGTTTGGGCGTGTCCGAAAATGGGCAATTCTTCCCATTCATGGTAATACATTGTAGGGAAAGTGTTGATGAACCAGTGGATATAGGAATATGGCTAGCAGTACCTGCTTTTTCAATTTGACCCCTGTGTTGTTGCAAATGCTTATCTGGTTGGTGGTTTTAACCATCTTGAAAAATATTAGTCAATGGGAAGGATTATCCCATATATTATGGGAAAAAAATGTTCCAAACCACCAACCAGATATTCATGCAAAATCCCAAATACATCGCAAAGACAAAATCCAGGCCACAGTCTATTCCCAGCACAATCCGATCTGCGATCGGGTCAACCGACGGTGTTCAAAGACATGTATATGACCACATGGCCATTTAAGTGAAGTCCACCGTGACACTGCGCCGAGGTCGCAATTTCTCCAGTACAACAGCCCTAACAGCGCCAACCAAGACGCAGTCAGGACGTGCTGTCGCCTGCTGTCCACCAAAATCCAACAACGGTCACTTCAGTGTGACGCATCAAACTCGTTCTTCATTGAGTGTCTGGTTGGTGGTTTCAATCTCTCTGAAAAATATGAAAGTCAGTTGGGATGATTATTCCCAATATGGACAAATAAAAAAATGTTCCAAACCACCAACCAGTTCTTCATTAAGTGTACGTGGCTTCACCGTCAGAGGATCCACTCTCCGCACAGCACACGGAATCAAGGCCCGCCAAGCCAGAATTGGTACCTCGCAAAACACCAGCGTCTCGTGTGTGCGCATGGCTCAAAATCTACCAAAGACCTGCAACATTGGGGCCTTAAGTCATGTCATCCCCTGAAAAGTACCTCCAAAAAAACACCCCTGGTTCAGTGGATCAAAACGCCGAGCCCAAGGTGCAGCAACATGGCTGAGAACTGGAGTGTTCGTCCAAAATATGGCTCATGACATGTAAATATAGGTATAGGCGCATCACCAACCCATCACCAAAGCCATCAAATTCTTGATCCATCCCCATTGTTCAATAGCAAACCTAGTGACCCATTAGTAAACCTATGACCTATATTTAAATCATTAGTTAGTAACCCATTAGTAATCCATTAAAAATAACCATTTAATTAACCTATGACCAACCCATCACCCGTAACACAGCCGCAGTCCCGACGCCCCGACAAATTTCCACCAAGGAGCAGTGGTGACCTTGCTATACAGATCCTTAGCTGACCAGGACCCCTGGATTTTTCTTTGATGAAATTTGTGGAGAATATGAGATATTACCCCCCTAAAAAAATCCTCACCTGGAGTATTTTTTAGTATCAGGGGGTATTTGATATTGGGTTGTGAAGCTTTGCCCTAATCATAAAGTCAAAACCTTTACAACCACACTGAAAAAAAAACAAAATCGATCAAAACCATTATCTAAATCCACTTGGAATATTGCCAACAATTGGATTTCGAAGCTTTGCCCCAATAATAAAATTCAAACCTTGATTTAAAAACTAATGTCGTCTCCAAACAACTATAGTTTTGAATCATTAAGCGGCGAAACCGTCAAACGGAACCTTGATGCTTAATTTTTTGTTCTAAAGCGGATCAATTAAAAATCAAATTGGCCAGCTTGAACTTTCCCAACATGTGGAATGACTGTGTATGATATCTGAATGATTTTCCCATGACAATCCGTATACCACCGTTGTTGCTGCCATTTAGACCTATGTATCGAAGATCAGATAATTCATATGTTATCAAAAATATGGACCATTCTCATCAATAGTGCATGTTTTATAATATTTAATATACTGTACTGTATGTGTATATATATAACATGTTTAATCATATTTACACATTTGTTGTCGGGGAGGAAAAACAAATAACGGGTGACATATTCAGCCAGCGTTTTCGACCTTCCAAGTCTCAAAGGGCTGCCAACTGGATGCAACCAGGTTCAACAGCTTCAGGTGCCTGGGGCATAGCAACAGCGCTGCTTTTCCAGGTCTGCATCAACAAAGACATGGTGATTTGCCCATTGAAAGAGGGGACTTGAACATGTTCTAGGGCTATGAAACCCCATATTATATATATATACATACAGAAGACTCATCATGATCACGACATGGTGATTTGCCCAACCAAACATAAGATAAGTCTAGGGCTATGGTTTCCCAACCATCCATTTGGTGCGAAAAAAGAGGTCTTCTGTCAATTTCTTCCGGATTTGGACGCATTTTAGAGCGGATCTCATATAATTCATATACAGTAACAGGCATATCATGGGAATTGATTGGTTGATTGGGATTAATGATAATGATATTCCATTATGAGGTAATCCCATGGTTGTATTAATGATATCCCATGATAATGATAATGATATTCCATAATGTTTCATATATCATATTGGGATATTGGCTAAGCCAGGATTTTCATATCAAAACAGTGTACTCGTAGAATTGCAACAGAAAGATACAAAAAGTTCATACAGTTCATCACTTGGGGGTACCCTGCAAATTCACCAACAAAATTTATTCATCCGGGGATTGACATTATAGGAATCATGGGATGGTGGTGCTGCTGCTAAATCTGAGGATGATCAACCCATGTGCACCGCTAATGACTGAGACACCAGGCCCTATAGAATTGATCTCATGTTTGATGCAGACTTGAATTGGATTTCTCGGTGTACAAAATCCGAAATCAAACTACTCAGTTCGCCGGCAAATTGAGCTAAACATGATCTAGCCAGCAATTTTACTTTCAAATCCAAGGTCCTTTTAGTTGTTTACACTTTGTCTTCCCATTTGAGCCATTGAAAATACCCCTATCCCATCTCATTATACTAGTTGGTTGATAGGTGTCCCCATTATGGGTTATCATAATCCCCAGTAAACCAGGTAGTACAATCCCCTATAGCAATCAATTAAC
>Ga0126342_10020497_pt1 | contig 11112 bp, 7 predicted proteins | sample Cyp1metagenome_FD_92528 | JGI IMG/M metagenome (GOLD analysis project Ga0126342, IMG submission 92528) | Coral microbial communities from Lord Howe Island, Old Settlement Bay, Australia - Cyphastrea 1 metagenome | ecosystem: Host-associated > Invertebrates > Cnidaria > Coral ...
TGGGGCAGGGGACAGGAGTGTGTACTTTGGTGTGCAACGTGCACGCATCGTGCTCAGCAGCACTGACTGTGCTTTCTTACGAACACCGATCATTCTCACGAACACCGCATCCATGGACTTGGGGTTAGACTGATTTGGGTACCTAAAGCGGTTCTCCAGATCAATCATAACAAATTATTAAGTTTTTCCGTTTTTCCTTCAGGAATTTGGTTCATATTCAGCAAAGGGTTACCTGAAATTTGATTGCAGCAGCTATGACCTCCATAGGTTGAGATTCCTTTGGAAAGGGTTTGCGTTTTGCCTGTATGAAGGATGCTTCGTGTGAACTTTTGGGCATTCTATATGTTTATTCAAAAATATGCAAAGTTGAAACAGCCCTTCGGAATGGGCAGGGTTTCATATATATATATATATATTATAGTGGTTTATATATGATTTGATGCATATATATATGTCTTATAATGGTTTATATGATTTGATGCTATATATATAGTTATAGTGCTTTATATGATTTGATGCATATATATATATATGACTTATAGTGGTTTATATGATTTGATGCTATATATATATATTTAGTGGTTTATATGATTTTATGTATATATATATATTTGGTGTATAGTGGTTTATGATTTTAAATGTATATATATAATTATATATGTTTATATTGATTCTATTCCCCGGAGCCCACATTGCCACCTTGCCACCGGAGGGCCATCACGTGATGCCATGGATCTGGCCATGGCGCCTCAGGAAGACGAAGACCCTGAGATCGTTCGGGAGAAAGCTCGTAGGGCGCGGAGCCTTAGGGCACGAAGCTGGCACAACGAGGGAAAATTCGAAGTGCAAAATGGTGCAAACATAGGGAAAAACCCGGAAAACCATGGGAAAATGGTGATTGTCCATGTAAATCATTTTTTTTTTTGTGGGTAAATCAACTACTGGTTGGTGGGTTTGGAACATTAATTTTATTTTCCATTTCATATATGGGATGTAATCCTTCCCATTGACGAACTCATATTTTTCAGAGGGGTAGGGCTCAACCACCATCCAGATCATTATGGATTTTGTACCCTCAGGTTATTTAACATAGCCATGGAAAATGGCCCATAGAAATAGATGGTTTACCTATTAAAAATGGTGATTTTCCATCGCTATGTTAGTCATAACCAGATGGTATTTATAATGACGTTATAAGGATTCCCCACCAAAAAGGATGGATGATCATCCACCATATTTACACAGAACTATGGATGGTCATGGCTCAGAATCATCCCGTGACACCGCTTTTTTATTGGTCACTGGGCACCTGTAACATGCTGTTCCCCTATAAATCCGGTTGACTCAAAAGAAAAACTCTCCAAATTAGGGTGGTTCATAACCACTCTTAACAGTAAATAGTGGTGATGGTCAAAAAATCGTAGTGGTTAACCGGTGAACCCATTATTCACCACTATTCACCGCTGTTGACACAATGGGAAAACAGAACCTGACGGACGCCTGGCAAGCCGGCGTCAGGTTCGAGCCTTGGGCTTAGAACCTCCGCGATCTGCTCATTTCAGGCGGTGATTTTGATGGCCGGGCCTGGCTCCGGACTGGTGATTCTGATTGTACCCTCTGGTTATGACTAACATAGCCATGGTATAGATGGCCCATTTATAGATTATTTTCCCATTAAAACCTCCATTTATTAGGGATTCTCCATGGCTTTGTCAAATAACCAGATGGTTATTTCATGGGATCATTCATGGTGTAGCATATGAGAGCAACATTTTTCATGGGTGAGTGGATTTTGTGTTAAGCATCATTTGCCCAGATTTATGGATATGAAATGATGTGAATCAGCCCCTTCAACATGGATGATATCTGCATTTGAGATAAGATTTAGCTGAAACATATGGATTGAAACAGGGGAAAGCTCATGTTTGATGGTATAAAAACGGGATTTATATAACATTATATAACCAACTTGATATGATATTTTTTTTGTCTGAAAATTGTTTTTTTCCCCGAGAACAGCAATTTTTCAGTGGGGAAAATGATGAAATCCACCAGTGGATTTAGAGGTACCCGGTCGCCAATTCTCGGACAAAGAGTTCCTTAGCGGTATCAACATTTTGATTCCCAAGTGTTCACCGTGAAAAAAAAGTATGGAACCGGACATGGATAATTATTTTATATTACAGTATATTATTTTACAAATTTTGATCTTAATTGATCTTAAAGCTAAAAGCAAATAAAGAGTTCTCAGTTCGCTTGAATTCAGGAAGAACATGAGATACTCGTATACTCTCTTTGATTTTGATAGTGGACATTCCTGGCATCAGGGTCTCATGATCTCCGCTCCGAGGGTCCCAGGTAGCTTGTTTGATGATTCTTATGATTTAAAGATTCCTTATACCATGTTTTAGTGCTGTGACCCCCATCATTCCTGGTAGCGGGTTGCCATTGCTTTCCTATTTGGAGGTGTCCATCATTTATAGATGGATTTTCCATTGTAATCCATCCAGCTATTGGGGTCCCATCATTTATGGAAACCTCGATTTACCTTTTTGGCAAGGTAAGGTTCACATAGCTCCCAAGAGAAGATTTTGCGCGGTTGAGAAATCGTCGACGACCAGTATACACCCATGGACCATGGATACCCGATACGGTAAACGAGGTTAGCTGGGAAATTCCCGAACTGCAAACCTAAATGGAGGCTTTGATGGGAAAGTCACAGATGAATTTTCTGGCAAATCATGTTTGATTTCTGGAGGACATTGCGATTTTATAAAATGTTGTCCTGAATTCTCGGAGTTTTCTCATTCTCTGAGAGGTATCGATTCTCATTACTTCCTGGATCACATGGACCCCCTTTCAGCAAAGAGGAGGAGTCGAAAGATGACTTGCCCATTGAGTTCAGAACATTTCAGAACCTCCCTTTTCAGAAAGTGCAAGCATTCCAAAATATTCCAAAGCCCTCTAATGTGGTTTGTCAACAATGCCATCAACCACGCTATGTTTGATGGTTTATACCCATAAGAAAACTGGTGAATTTGGGAATCCAATGATTCCATATGATTCCATGACATGAAAGCTAAGCTTTCCAGTGGTGTTTGATTTCACATAGGCTAAAATGGAGGAAACTGGCTATATCACTATATCATATCTCCCCCAAGACAAACTGGCTATATATATACACATAATATGTATGTATGTATTATATATATAGATATATATATATACATACATATTGAAGATATACACCATTTTCAAACAAACGCAATGTTGAAGAACCTCAACAGTTCAAGCTCCAGCTGGGACCCACTTTCCGGTGCTTTCCGCTGATCTGCCATGCACCCTTTTGAATCACCAGGCAGTTTGCACGTCGACAAGGGTTGATGACCGATGTGGTCGAGCAGGTGGGGATTGAATGGTTGGGAAAATGGTTGGGACACATGTCGTGAATGCCTAAAGTGAATAGGAACAACAAAATTGAAGTCTTTGGTTTGGTTTTTTTCGCCACTTCGTATGGCTATTTAATGATGATATATGATATTATTTTCCGGCCAGATTTCATCATTACATTTACATTCAAGGATTTATGGATCATATTGGGGAGAGATATGACAAAAGGAGCCCCAGTTCGTGAGCTAAGTTGGTTTGCAACTAGATTAGCTAGGGTTTATTCTCATTATAATCATAGTCGAGGTTTCCTAAAACGGTACGCCAAAATCGTCCTTTTGAACAGGATTTTCCCATTATAAACCATCCAGCTATTGGGGATACCCCCATTTATGGAAACCTCCAGATTCGGTTATAAACCAACTTATCAATAGGGGACCACCTTATAGTGAAGAGCTGAAGTCGAACCCCCGGCGTCGGATCGACTGTGGACTCTTTCTCTGCTCAGAGGGTGATGGTTCTTTTCGGTTTTCGGGCACGATGTGATTGAAACATATCCTACCCCCTGGTTCCTACGTTTACATAACTATGGAATGATCCACCATTTTCAATAGCCATGTAAACGTTTACCAGAGGGTGCATGATCAGCTAACCTCACATGATGATCTATAGTCTATAGCCATAGTAGGGATCTGGAGACAGTGGATGGCTTCCCAATAATCAATTTCCAGGCCATTTGCATTGAATTTCACTGGGGCAAAAAGACAACAAATTTCTTATTGTTTGCTTACCTTCAGTTATGGCCCTTTTACCAGTTGTAGGTCAGCTACAACCCCATTTATCGAATGACAACCAAATGTATACCGGTTATGATCACTTATAACTGGTAAAGGTGTTTGGCATAGATATAGTTTATATTGAATAGTTGTCCCGTGCGGTATTTTAAAGATGCAAGACTCTGTGTGTCTGATGCGATTGGGCATGCTGAAAACAGACCCATGCTACAATTTCCATGGTGGAGCAATTCAATGTCCTTCAAGGCTACATTTCTCGTACACCAATCCCCGTAGAACCCACGGAAAATCTTCCGCGAGGCACAGACAGACGTCGTTGTGCCACGCCAAAGCTCGCCCACCGGAGCCAGCCACGGCGACGGTGCGCCGGTTCTGAACTTCTCAGCCAAGCAGATCTATTAAGGTTAGCTAATGATGATATGGGGGTTTCCATCAATGGCTACCCCAATAGCTGGATGGTGTATAATTTATAGTGGAAAATCCTTTTCAAATGGATGATTTGGGGGTACCCCCATTTTAGGAAACATCCATCATCATCCATCTGATTATATGGACGTTTCCTAAAATGAGGGATCCCCAAAAACCATGGGTTTCAATACTAAAACTGTCAAATGACTTGGATGACATCAATAGACAACATCAACATACAACACCAATATGCATTGGGTTTGTTCTATTCAACATCTTTATATAGCTGGTATTGATATGTATTGATCATCTTCTCAACATTGTATTATTTACCGAGCACTTGTCAATATATTGATGATTATATGGAAGTTTCCTAAGTCATGGGGGTATCCCTATAGATCATCCATTTTAAGAAGATTGTCCACTATAAAACCATCCAGTTATTGGGGACCTCGCATCTATGGAAACCATCACATCACATAGATCCATATAGACCCATATAGGTATAGGGTTATTTATGGCTGTACTATCCAATATTTTGGGGACTATTCTATTGTCATTATTGGTTAGAATGATTATACTATCCAATATATATATATAAAAACTGGGATTATCATATTTGGATTTTTGCTTTGATTATGGTGAATCAACCTATAATCACCATAATAGCACCAATACTTGATTATTATAACCAATATGGTGTATTACCATATTTGGATTTTTGCTTTGAGTATACTATTCAATACTATTCAAATATGGTGCTTGATGGTCATAAAAATATGGCTTTTAGCATGTTTTAGCCATCAACATATGGAGATATAGGTGGATAACAAGGCGATACATGGTATTAATGCTTTGATGATATCCAGCATTTGATATGAAATTATTAGGGTTTATGTTAATTAATGTTAATTAGTTGTGCTATCCAGTATTTATAATAATGAGGTAATACGTCATGAATATACTATCATGATCTGTTTTACTATCCAATATATTGGGGGTTGTCACAGCTCATGAATTGAGAATCCCTCTTTACCATTGGCCATTAAATAAGTGAGGACATCAAATAGGTGTGTATATAATTGTATATATATATACATGTGTGTGTGTGTTGGGATATCTAACCTCTCACTATGATGGTTGGGTTTATTTAGCAATTGCTCACACCCCTGTTGATGTGAATCCATAGGCTGTGGTCGATGCAAATCCTCACGTGAGAGTACCTTGACATTAAGTAAGTACTCCGCAAACATGAAAAAAACAAAATGTATGTAAACGTGCTAGATGTTTTGGGTTAGATACACCATAAGTGTTTCTACATGTTTCCCATGTTATTGAATGCTTTTGAGGGTCTTGGTGCAGCATCTGTACATGTGTTTTTTTCGCTATGGTTTTGTTGTGGATTCTGAACTTCGGTGACTTGATTTTGCGAGCCTTTCACCAGAACCTCAATCTCACTGAATTGGTGTAAGGAAAAATTGGAACCGGGAAGCCCATACGAATCATGGGAAAATCGATGGTTTCCCAGTAGATTTCCCTTTCCAATCCAGCGATGTTCATCTTAGATTTTGGGCTTTGAATTCCAATGGATTTCAGTCAGAAGATGGTCCTGGAGGATCTGGAACACGAAAATTGCCATGCATTTTCTTGGATGTTCATTCTCCAAAGATGATCACACTTGTTCATGATACCCTCTGGCAATTTGACATAGCTGTGGATGCTCACCATTTTCGATAGGTAGTTGAAATGGACTATGGTTTCGATAGCAAAGTCTCAACTTACCCTTTTGGGGGTTGTCGCAGGCAGCACTGTGAAGCGTGATACAAGCGAAGACGAGGTCGGGAGGGTATCCATGGGTATCCCATCCCTCTGATGTGAAAAAAAATCCCCAGAAACCATGGTTTTTTGTAGATGATGACCCCACATATTTTGCCGTTTTTTTTTTTCCATAGGGGGATTGGATTCAGCAACAATCAGGATTGAAGTGATTTAAGCATCAGGAAACCAGTGAAAAAGCCACAGTCCAGGTGGTTTATGATTTTTCAACAGCTACTTTAATGTGCTGTTGGGCTGTTGGGGTGATGTGAAGCATGAGAAATAAGAGTTCCCACAAGTTGGACTATGGGCCCCCGCAATGTTCATGGGTAATCAACAGTTCTTCCGATTTGGGTTTACCCGTTCAGCCCGGAAAATTCAAGTGATCAGAAATGCTCCTATTTGGCGATTCCGCAATGATGAGAATATCCGCAGTGGAGCTCAGGATCTCCGGTGATGCTGAGGGAAAATGCATCGGATTGGAATGTGTTTGAATTTACAGGCTCTTGCCCACTCTCTTTGAAGAAAATGGTTTCAAAGCTGATTAATTTTTGGTTCAGTTATGGCCATTTACCAGTTATAACTGGTTATAAATGGGATTATACATTCTATAAATGGTGTTATAAGTACTTATAACTAATAAATGGCCATAACTGTTGGTTCCACTTAAACATGTTTCATTCAGGTTTCCGCAGATTCGTCTTTGCAAGCTCATTAGAGGACGCCAAAACAAAATGATGCGTGGTTTCGATCATGTGTAGGTCATTTCCATTCGCGAACAGCCATTGATTTTCCATTCGCTGTGTTGGTTTCAGGGTAAAAACTCTGCCCAGCGAATCGCGAATCGCGGGCCAAGGCGAAGTGAGCCAAGGGATGTAAGACGTCCTCAGTGGACACTTTTGAAGAGGCCGACGGCGCGCTGCGGCAAAGCGGGAGGTTTTGGGATGAAGCGAAGCTGAAAGAACCGAGGACTCCTCACGAATGATATATTGATGATAGTGAAATCTATGGTGAAATCTATGGTTAATAGTATATGATAATGGTTAATTCATGATGGATAATAATAATAGTGGATATTACATAATATAATATCTGCTGGTGACGAACCATGGAATTTTGACTGACTTTCCATTCAGGTGGGAATGGAACAATCATCCCAAGTGACTTTCACTCCTTCATTTTTCAGAGGGCTAGGTGGCTCAACCACCAACCAGATATGTCGTGATATTCTATCATACTTATACAAATACCCTCTGGTTATTTAACATAGCCATGGTATAGATGGCCCATAGAAATAGATGGTTTACCGAACTTAAAAATGGTGATTGTCCATGGCTATGTTAAATAACCAGATGGTATATATATATACATACATACATAAGGTTTTGTAATTGATCTGGGGTCTCTGGAAATGGATTCTTGGGTCTTTCCAAATATTCTATATATGGTGGAATTGACTTGTATTACAGGTAGCTTATTATTTCCCCTGTGAGGTAACCAATTGATTGATTAAATGGGTATCATCTTACCATTGGTTATTTAATGTATCTACTTGTTTTCCACCGTGTTCATGGATAATCACATGTGCAGTATTATTTTCAGTCTTAGGCAACCAATTTGTTGGTATCATCCCAGTATCGATTACGTTTTTTTTTTCTATCATATTCTTTGGATTTTCAGGGGTGCACTACCATTTCCCTTGAAGGGTACCCGACCAATTGCTGGATTAAAATGGAATAGGTATTAACCACGCTCATGTTTCTTCTAGGGTGGTGCCCTCATATATCTTTGGTATAAAGCCACCAATATTGTCCCTGATGATCACTCTTTTTTTCAAGTACTAAATTTCCCCATTTTTCTACGTCTACATCATATATCCTTTAAATATCTTTAAATGCAATGTCCAATTATAATTTTGCCGAACTCAGGGTGCAGAAATCTGCACATTGACTTAGGCACCTTTTTTTTTGACGATATCCTAGGTGCTTGGTCGGGTATTGCCTAAGTCAAGGTGCAGGTTTCTGCACCTAGACTTGGGCAATACGGAGGTTGTACCCTGGGATTTAGGAAAAAGAATTGCCGATGTCAGGGTGCAGAAATTTGCATGTGGACATAGGAAACAGCCTTACTATTATATTCTACCATGATTTTTCCTGCAATGGATCCGGGGTCCTTCATTTGAGATTTAGGCAAAAAAAAATTGCTGATCTTTTGGCTCGGGGGACCCCAAATCCATCGCCCCCGCGAATCCGTCGCATAACAATATTTTATTTTATATTTATCTAAGTACTCAACCCAAAAAACTTATCTGAACTACGATCGAATGGTGATCGTTTGTTCTGACTGGTACTTCGACGAGTAGAAGGGTAAATGGATGGAGAGGCTAGTTATCAATCCCCTTCTTGGCATGACTACCGAATGACGGATAAGAATTGATATTAATATTGAAACATCCAAGGGACACTAAGCCAATACGATTTTTCCTTTGGGATAAATTTCACTATATAGTATTTACCAAGGCCACCTACCTTGATAAATAAGATAGGTAAAGAAATAAATTTTGGAAAACATATATTATCACACAGCTGGCTTTCAAGGCATAGGTGGGTGGCTCGGCTTCATTTTCCTCCTTGCAACGCGTTGTGAACTGTATGAGCACCTTGGAATCGCACAATCGCGCGCAGTTGTTTTGGCCCAACCTACAGTAAGAAAAGCGAAGCCCCTTCCCAGTAATTACCAGTATGAGCGGCAGCCGCCGCTTTGAATGGAGCAGGCGCTTTCCTGCAGGGCCTACTGACTGGATGATCCTGGACCACGCTGATGCATGCGAGACCGCTGCACAAGCCCCTGGGTGGTTCATGCCCCGACTGAACATCGTGGACCAGGGCAACCATGTGTTTTCGGAGTGCCGCTTTCACAAGTGGTGCGGGGAAGAGCCCGGAGTGGCTTTGTATGATGCTGAGGAAATGGATTTTGCTGCGTGGGTCAACTACCCCGCCGGCCAAGTTTATGTTCAGGAAGTCCCCCCGCCACTGGTGGTGACGTGCAGCCTGACCCGCATTGAAGAGGGGTGCTTTGAGGCCGTCTTCACAACAATGGCTGGTGAGCGGATCTTGCACATCCCCAGAACTTCGAACCTTTCGGCAAGCATGGAAGAGCTCGCGATTGATGCTGCCATTGCCGCCGTGGGCCAGGGGCGCTTGCAGAGCCGCAACCGACAAGTATATGCACTTTGTTGGAAGGCCAGGCCGAGCCGCTGGGCACCTTGCCCGTTTCAGATTTCTGGTGGGACAGGCTAAAGCCGCAGGGTGCAGTAGAGTGACAAGAGTATGGCGCGCGGTGATTCAAGTTTGAAAAAAGGTAGCTGCTCGTATGCGCATGCCCATCCTCTGGTTGTCTCACTGCGCCACATACCTCATACTACTTTTAGCATAACAGCGAGACATGAGCACGAGCCAATGTGTTTGCATTTGACTATGGTGAATACCCACGCATTGCCCTGCCGAGGGAAAGTTTTTATCACACGCTGTCCATGTTTCAAGTCAAAGCACGTCGGTACCTGTAGGACCCATAGTCTTTGCTGATGGCTCCTGTGCACGGACTGCCCTGTCCACCCAGGCCGCTTGCCGCATTTCGGTTTCAATTGCTTCTTCCCCCATTGCAAAGGCCTAGGGTTTTGCATGCTGGGACTTGTTCTTGCACTTGTGCGGACTGGACGACCACAGGCAGCAGCTGAACTCATGGAAGTTCTGGTGACGGCACTGCTGTTCACGCATGTCAAGCCATGTTCTTATCAGCACAGGAGTGCAGTTGTGCAAGTCTGTCTTTTACATATTCCTTTGACCTGAATCCCTTTGAATGTACCAAATTCAACGCAGTAGCCAGTCTGTCTGTCTCTGTCTGTCTCTGTCTGTCTCTGTCTGTCTGTGTCTGGCTGTGTCTGTCTGTGTCTGCCTGCGCCTGTCTGTGTCTGTCTCTGTCTGTCTCTGTCTGTCTCTGTCTATCTCTGTCTCTCTCTGTCTGTCTCTGTCTGTCTCTGCCTGTCTCCGTCTGTCTCTGTCTGTCTGTGTCTGTCTGTGTCTGTCTGTGTCTGTCTGTGTCTGTCTGTGTCTGTGTCTGTGTCTGTCTGTGTCTGTCTGTGTCTGTCTGTGTCTGCCTATGTCTGTCTGTGTCTGTCTCTGTCTGTCTCTGTCTGTCTGTGTCTGTCTCGGTCTGTCTCTGTCTGTCTCTGTCTGTCTCTGTCTGTCTCTGTTTGTCTGTCTGCGTCTGTCTGCGTCTGCCTGTAGAAGGTAAGAAGAAAGAAGATGCAGATGCGTGAAAAGGTAGGAAAGTCGCGAAACACTGTGTTTTCCCCATGATTTTGGGCTCCGGAGGGTCGAAAAGTAGGCTCGCTAAAGCGGCGGGTGCGGGCCAGATGAGAGATGAAAAATTGCACGCCGTTGTGGCTTGAAGCACATTTCGAAGTCAAAATGTACAAAACACACCATGGTCGGAGCACTTTTGTCAGCTGAGATGTCGAAAAAGTGCACGCCGTTGTGGCGCGAAGCAAATTTCGAAGTCAAAATGTACAAAACACACCATGGTCGGATCACTTTTGTCAGCTGAGATGTCGAAAAAGTGCACGCCGTTGTGGCGCGAAGCAAATTTCGAAGTCAAAATGTACAAAACACATCATGGTCGGAGCACTTTTGTCAGCTGAGATGTCGAA
>Ga0126342_10020498_pt1 | contig 11111 bp, 9 predicted proteins | sample Cyp1metagenome_FD_92528 | JGI IMG/M metagenome (GOLD analysis project Ga0126342, IMG submission 92528) | Coral microbial communities from Lord Howe Island, Old Settlement Bay, Australia - Cyphastrea 1 metagenome | ecosystem: Host-associated > Invertebrates > Cnidaria > Coral ...
GCATCTTCTTTCTTCTTACTCTTCTTTCTTCTAATCTTTCTCTTCTCTCTGCCTCTTCCCTGCTCTGCTTTTCATCTGTCCATATTGTCGGAAGTTTGACTTCTAAACTTCCTTCGATCATTTGACATCGGCAGTAAGATCGTTGGATTTGAAAGTGTTTTGACTTGGGAAGTTTAGTGAGTGAACGCTTGATTCACGATGCGAGGGAATCCTTCAGCTTCATCGAGAAGCCCAATGGTGATCTTGCATGGTACAAGACCAAAGTGAAAACATACAACCGGCTATCGAGGGCAATGAACTTTGTGGTTGGTTGCCATTTGAGTTCACAGACTGAACAGATCTCCCGCTGGTTGAGTAATGACAAGAAGTATCCCACCCATGTAATCATGACCAGAATCACCGATGACACCAATGTGTGGGTGGACCCTCAAGACTCTTCAGCAGCCGACAGTGCTGACAGTGGTGAAGACAACGATGCGCCTGAGGGGGAAGTCAAACGGTCCCGAACTTGGAAGGCAAAGACCAAGGTCGCTCCGGTCTTGGGCTTTATTCAAAGGATTTGTGCGCGGTTTCCCGGGGAGACATTGCCGGAGTGTGTGCAAGTACACGTGCCCTCTCAGATCCTTCCGAAGGCCTATACTGTCATCTTAATCTCAGTGTAATCTGTTAATAAGGGCCCGTGGGGTTGACATTCTCTTTTCCAAAGTTAGTTACTTGGCAACCTGCAAGCCCAGGTAGTTGACATATCATATCCTTCCCTGCAAGGCGAATGCGGGCACATTGCACTCTCGCATATCTCGGTGGTCGGTGTTCTCACCTCTGGGGACCGGTGAAGCTTTTGGCGGGGCGGACGGCGAACTGGGAAGCATCATTCATTCTGAAATCCCATTGAAGGTTGTTGCGACATGTACCTTAGCCGGAGCCGCCTTAGCCAAATCAGTTTGCATACTGTTTGTTGGATTTCGTTTGGGGATGATCGGTGATCAGTGGTCAGTGATGAGTACCATGGGGGGGCGAATTTTGGTTCGCCAAGGCACTGACTCGATACCCACCAACGTATCAATCGCTGCATTGGAGCAGAAGGCATTTCTTGAGCGTGGCCTTAGCCGGACGGGCGCTGGTCTTTTGTATGTTTTTTGCCAGCACCATCAAGCTGCATTGTGCAAGAAGCCCGTGATTCTTAAGTTCCCGGGGCTTGCAACAGGATCGATTGACTCCGCCCTGGGTGCTTCAGGAATTGTTATGTAGTATTATTAATTTAGTAGTGATGCGTAATGAGTCGTTAGTGGATTTCACCAGGTGATTTTGAATCATGGTCGTCATGGCGAAAGACCACCGAATAAAACAGGACAAAGAGCTTTGTTGTAGTTGTTTTTCTTTTCTGCTGTATCTGTATCATCGTATGGGGCCAATGTTTACAGTCAAAACTTGATGTGGCGACGGTGTGATACTTAATGTGAATGAGTCATGAGTCTCAATGAGTCATATCTAGGCCAAATATGAAAACATTGCATCATGTAGCTTAGCTAACTTAGCTACGTAACGGTCAAACGCCAACATGCTGTCCTTCTCAGACGGTTTCCGGATTACTGTCAAAATGTTTCCTTCATTTAAGGCATTAACATTTTACGTGGAATTCCGAAAAAAATATGATTATGATTATTTATGATTTATGATTGTGTGAATTGTGTATTTTTTGCAAAAAAAATCTTTCCATTCCGGTATTGATCTGATTGTTGCCATGTGGGCTGGCTGCAGGACTGGTGAGGATGGCCCACGCCAGCAAGTCGTCATTGTTTCTTCAGCGGCTTGAGGTTGCGATTGATTCCATCGCGGAATCGGTGATTAGACACACCGTGGTTGAACTACCCAAAAAGGTTTTGGATTGGAAGCAGGCCAATTCACACAAACTGGACATATGTAGTGGGTATGTGTCTGATGAAACCAGGAACATGATTGTAGAAATGCTGAATGATGACTGGACTATTTCTGTAAAAGATCGTGGTGGGAAGCTGCACCATTATTGCCCTCCAGGGTGTTGCGAGTCCATGAAAGCATGCCAGATCAAGATGAAATCAGCTCTCAAAGGGACAGTGGGAAGTTTCTTTGATGTTCCTTTGCTCTACCGCTGGAAGCATTTTGACCCAGCAGTCCAGTTCACCCTTCGGAACCTGGTTATTCACGGGTTGCTGATAATGGTTTGGGAAGCAACCATGAACAAGTCGTTTGACGATGGGGATATAGACTTGGCTGCTTACATCGATGCGGATTCTGCTGACATGGCCCCAGCAATGAAGCAGAAGATCAGGATGGGCAAAGTTTGGCAGCTGCTTTCAGAAGAAGATATCATTGTAACTGGGGCAATGCTAAGCCATGAGATGAACCATACGTGAAGCAAGTTACAGCAAGCAAAGTTGATCGATTGTATGTACAGATTAATGATTTTGATATTTATGTAATGCGATGTATTAGTTTTCAATAAGTTTAGGTTATGTTTTGGTATGTCATGTTATGTTGTACTATTAACTACATATAATATTTCAAATTGTCAACCAATTTTGTTTGCGTGCTGTTGCCATCCCAATTGGTTGGGTCCCTACATCTTTCTGATGCCACTTCACAAGCATATGATTTGTGACGTAGAGTGAGGAGGAAATTCTCAGCTTACTTTAGATCCAGTTTGATGTTTGGTGTTGTGCCCCGCAAAATCGGTGACGACCAGACGATGCTGATACCGAACCCGAAACCCAAACCGATATTTAATAAGCTGAGCTAACTCGCGCCTTGCCAAGGCAAAGCTTGCAAAGGCAGTGGTGTTGACCCGGCCCATTACGAACTATATGGACCACTTGTCTCTTTTGGAAACTGTTCGGATCAGAACTCGTTTGCGCATACAAAATATCCTTCCACAGACCAGTAAATGCACAATGTCACTGGAAGAGTTTGGGCAAAATGCCACACGGGTCCTCACAGGGGAGGCTGGCATGGATGTCCTCCATGAGTATTTCAACATTCTGCAGCTGCCAGGGGACCTGGCGTGGTCATCCTTTTTTGGGTTGAATCAAGATGAATGTTTGCCAATCACAGTTATGGGCATGGCCGACAGTTGGCGAAGATTGGTTTTACCCTTCCAGGGAATGCCGTGGGCCCTCTTTCGTTTGATCCACATGGACTTCGATCAAGGGATTGAATTTCTTCGGGACACGGGTTTGCGAACTGGCGGGTGTGCCAAGTGCCAAGACCCTTTTTTCGGACAGGTTTCTTGTTGCCAAGTAGCATGCCACACCTTTTTCTCTTTTGCACGTTAAGTTATGTTAAATTATTATATTTTACCGTTAATTATACTCAGATCACGCAACATAATATAATGTTGTTTAACTGTTTACCGAACAACAAAACAGCGACAAGTCATTCAATAATCTGTTTGAAATTTTGTGATTCAGGGAATGTTCGAAACCATGTAGAACTAAGTTGCTTTGATGTTTGGACATTGGCCCAAGGTTATGTTTGAATATATCTTCCAGGGAAACGATGGTGACGTTCGCAAGCGATATGAAACAGCCAAAAGTTTCCTACAGGATATCTTGTTGGAATTGCCGGCATCATCAGTTGAAGTGGAGAAAGCCCACGCAAACCTCCAGTATGATATACATGTTTATTGTTCCAATGCCAAAACCCCATCCAGAATCCAGCGAGACTCCTACGTCATGTCAGCTGTGTTGGAGCATCAGCGCTTGAAGGAAGCTGTGGAGGAAACTTGCTTGGGGAAAACCAAAGGGAAGGTGGCCAGGTTACTCAGAAACCGTTGTGCGCAATCGTCCGAGCTGCCTTTCACCACTGGTCGTTCATGCCGGAATGGTCTTACTAAAGACGGCCGTGTCAAAAAGAGGCAAAAGAGCATGTTGCAAGGGGTCATGTCAGCTGCCTTGAACATAGCATTTTCTGTTTGGTGAGAAGACTAAGACTAATTGCTGATCCTCGTTTTTTCATTTTGCCGTATACTATGAGTTAAGTTATGTTATGCTATGCTATGCACAACAGCTTACATTTTCCATGTTCAATTTTCATGCACGCCACCTAGGTCTGTTCAGCAAGGGAAAGTGCAGAAGCACCATCGCAAGACTCGAAAGGTGTCAGCTTACAATGTGTTTGCACAGCGTCAGAGGACAGCCGAAGAACCTAGTATGTCGCGGTGTTCCAGGTTTTTATTATTAGGGTCACCTCGAGTCACGTCTATGATTCTATGATCTATGATCTATGTCACATGTCTATGCCATGAGATTTAACCGTATGCCACCATTACTCTGTCCAATAAATCAGTTTTCACATATATCATTTTATATCATATATATCATATATCATATATCATATATCATATATCATTATATCATATCGATCATTTATTATAGTACAAACACTCCTATTCTTGTCAACATTGATTGAATAAATACTTTCTCATCTCACACCGTATCATTGATGAATCCTTACTTATCTCGAATATACCGCACCTTCATTCTAATGCTCGGCCCTAGGACAGATGCTCCCAGGACGAAAGTGGGCACAGATGAATCAAAAAGCAGCCTCAAGAACTTGGGTAAGGCTTACAGCCGGCTTTCCGATGCTGCGTTAGCCGACCTCAAGGCAGAAGCTGCTAAGATGAATGCTTCCCGGGAAAAACTTTTGACCACTCCGATCGCATCCAAAGCAGTGCAAGAGGCAGAGTCTTCCGATCTCCGGCCTTCCCAGGTACAGCGCTTGAACCAGCCAAGACTGGACATATCATTGCACACGGTCACCGGTCATGATGTGTGGAGTCGTGGCCTTGGCCTTGGGGATCATGTGTGTGCGTTGAAACCCAGCTATGTTTGCCAGCAGACAGAAAATTTCGAGGCCATGTCTGAGTTCTCTAAGAAGACATTGCGCTATGACCCCGGGATCGAGAAAAATTCAGAAGACATGCCGAACTTCTCACGATCATGCTTGTGGGCAAACAGTGGCATTTGTTCAGAAGACCCATTCTTCAACATGGTCAAAAATCTGGTTGGTCAATTTGACATGGTGTTCTCCAACTACAAGCTAGGTGGGTCGCCGTTCATTGTTCAGTTCAAGCAGGGCATGTCTGTTCCGTTTGACTCCTCTTGGATTGTCATTGGCGCTGCGACCGCCAAACCTGTCTCGTACACAGGAGTTCATTTATATGTTGAGCAGGGGTTGAAGCTGAGCATCAAGACCAACAACAACATACCTCATGTGGGGTCGGTGCATCAACTGTTCAGGGACCTTCTTCAGAAGTACAGTCACAGCAACAATGGTTCGCAGCATGGTTTCTCTTTGAAGGTAGGGGGCTTCAATGATAAAGTTTTTTTGAATCCAAATTCGGAATACGGAATACGAAAATTATTCGGAAGTCTGATAACTGCAATCGGAATGATTGATGATCATGATTCGTGATGATTTAGCTTTTCTGGCTTCTGTATATTTTCTATAGTTTGAACGTAACGTGTGGGTGCAATGTAACGAGCGAAATTACTCATGTATGTGATGTGGTTTCCTCCGGCAGCCCCTGTTTGAGGCGACCATCTACAACCAGATGACGTATTGTCCAGCCAGTGAGGCCCGTCCCATGGGAATCCGTGCTGTTGACCCACCCGTTTGCCATTTCACACTTGGTGATGGCTTTGATGCTGGTGACCATCAACGTGTGAAACAGAGAACCGGTGCCGGCGGCGTGGCAGAGACCGTAGTATCCGGTCTTTCCAACATGTTGAGAAAACTCACTACCAGACCAAAGGCCAAAGCCAATGCAAGCGGCAGTGGTCGTATGCAGGCCCCCACGTTTAGTGGGGCAAATGATTTGGGACCGTCCAAAAAGTTTGACCCCGTTGAAAATGCGTCAGCCAGTGGGGCCGCTAGTTCTTCCTCTGGCACTTTGCCCCCAGCCTCGGCCTCCGTTTTCGACGGCCTGTCCAATCTTGACATGGCCGCGCTGAAGAACTCTAGCGGCAGTGATGGTTTTCAAATGAGTTTATGATATGTTTCAAACCCAGGGTGGATAATGTAATAATGGACCACAAGTGTTAGTGGGGACCGCGGCACGTCATAAAAGGTAAAAAGCATGTTTGGCAGACAGACAGTTTAACATAAAAAGATTAGATTAAATTAGATTATTTTATTTTGTAGCACGTGTCATCATAATCTGTTGATACTTCCATATTCAATTACTTCCCATGGCCCCATGGCCCATATTCATGTTATCAGTTTTCAGTACATATGTACTCATATTGCAAAATTTAATGTACATTGTTACATTGTATATTACTAATGTAGTTAGATAAGATAAGTGATCTATGATATATGATTTTTACGATATATGATATATGATATGTTATATTATATATTGTATAATATTAATTTAATTAATTTAATATGAAATAGAATAAATTATATTATGTAATTTATTTAAATATTATATGGAATAGAAATTAAAGATATTATTATTAAATTATTATTATTATCTATTCAACAACACATGTTATCAACGTTTTGTGACAACACATTGTACAGTGGAACGCATATGTTCAATGAATACTTATACATTTTGTTTTTTTGCTGATATGATATGATATGTATTTAAATACTATTTGTACGATTTTTATATTTTTCCGTAAACGCCTAGTCTAATATCATCATCACCGTATCCAGTATCATTGTCATTTTCAAAGTTTACAGTTTACAGTAGTCGGTTAGTGAAAACTTCTTTCTATTTTTGTCGTTAGGGTTCTGAATTTGAATAAAAAGTTTGGAATCCTTGGCTTTTTTCAAGATTTTGTTTGATAGTCAGCCATGGCATAGCTTTTTCTTGGACTGTTCCTCTTCTCCTTCCCGAGGCGACAGCCAGCTGACGATGCAATGGTCGAATCTTCAGCTCCAGTGGCCGCTGACCACCGTCCTCGGGAAGGTCTTGAAGATTTTTTTTCTCTTGAGCTCGATGAGGATTCAAGACGTGAATTGGACAGTGCGCTTCGTGTGGACCAGGCGGCACGTCAAGATGCTTTGGCCATGGCCCAGTCTTTAGAGGATGAAAATCAGGATCCCGTTCCGGAGGAGCCTCAGCCTAGACGTAGGAAACTGGAGAATCCTGGTTCCACCATTCATTCTGTTGGTATATCGGCCGTAGCAAGAAGCAAACGAAAAGGGATTACATGTATGCATTGCACTTCCCAGATCCCCAAGGGTGAGATTCGGTTTGAGTTCACGTTCAAAGCAAACAAGCCTCCACGGTCGATCCACCCTGGTTGCTTGAGCCAGATGGATGGGACTTGTTGCAGAGGCTCTGTTGCATACTTGCAGACGCTGCTAAACGAGACTCCCCCCACCGATGCTGATGAATTGCAGGCATGCCAAGAGGCCCTTTCTTCGTTGGAACGAATGATGTCCATGACAGGGAACTAGTCTCTCATCTCATCTCACCGATGTGGTCATTTGAACAGCAATGTTCCAAAGCTGAATGAATGTGTAAGCGTCCCAGTCACATTCAGAATTCAAAATTCAAAATGTTGAACTGTTGCAGGCTTAGAATTCGATGGCGTCAGTTTGGCCACACTTGGAAGTTTCGATTGGTGCGGCTGCGGATTAATGTTGTACAGTTGTACCAGTTTTGATTTTCCACCTGGGTGCATTGCATTGAGTGTTGATGATGGTGGCCCAACAAAAATGCATACTTTAACCCAAAAACGCTAAGTTGTTTCTCGATTAGCCATGCTGACCGCCAGATTGCATCAAGAAAGCATGAATGCAAAATCATGCCAATTTGAATGTCGATCGATGGGCTTCACGGTGACCAGCCATGTTGCCACGTGCCAGAAAGACAAGATACAGTGACCGTGTTTCACGGGCGTCGGGGTAAAACGGTGGACGGACCAACAGACCGATGTGTGGTTGATGCGGGGCTAAGCTTGGTTGACCCTTTTTCTTTTTGTACAGGGCTGTGGCTTCAGGAATCTGGCTGCTTGCTCCTTTCAAACAAGTCTCTAAGAGTATGTGCGATTTTTTGTTCTGCCTTCTTTTTCTGATACTCTTGGACTCTTGGTTGTTTCGTCTTGCTGACTTCCCGCCGCCGCTGCCGCGGAGGCCCCTCTTGATTTTGTACTACGAGGAGTTCTTCGCGGGGAGGAATTGCCAGATGAAGAGATTGGGCTCAGTCTCATACCTGGGTATGTGGTTAAGGTGTTCAAACTTCAGTTTCTCGACCTTGCTGGGTCATGTTGACTGAACTCATATTTAAAGCAATCGACACACATGAAAGGTTCATCAGATTCAAGTTTCAAGACTAGACAGACTGTATATAATATGATTGACATTCATCATATCATACTTCATATATTTAATACCGTTTGACTTATGCGTTGTGATGATCGAACATTGCCCATTTGGCGAAACATGTCTGCTTGGGTGCCCTTAAAATCTTCAAACCGTTTCATCGTCACGCATACATACAGCTGCGCTAAGCAGGGTATTCGCCATTTTGATTTCAAAGGATCCATCCTACTGTATGCCTCAAATTAATAGATTAATAGATTCATAATTGGTCCATAGTGCATTCCAGACCGCTTGCAGGTCAAAGTCATTCGGGCTTGGACAAACTCGCACTCGCCTCTACTTTGTGATGGTGCATGAATCTGTCGGAGACATGATGGTTTTGGCCGCTAGTCAGGGGGCAATAGACACCAGGGCGGCTAGGGCCTAGATACATGAGATGGCGTGGCTTGACTTCGGATCCGGGACACTGATATGTGACATATGCATCATTTGACATTTGATATTTATAATTTATAATTTATAATAATGATTGTATATGTTATGATATATGATTCATGACCTTGAAAATTTTATCCTACATTTATATTATCAAAATAATATTAATATATAGTTGATACATTGTGTTTTCTGGTTTACGGAATTTTACATATTTCCATTCATCCAAACCTGATGCTGACAATATTATGTGGTTGTCGACTTGTCCTGTGTTAGGACCACATTGGAGCTCTACTCACCAAGTTTCAGTCGGTGATCGACCTTCCGACAGAGGGTCCAGTTTGGGATGCTATGCGGGTTGGAGCTGCATGCGATGGGTGGAGCCCACGTGATGACGAAAAACAACCGCCCGTGGCTTGACTCAGAATAAGATAGTGGATTCGAATGCCGGTTGGGATTAGGGTACAAATTGTACAAAGGTAACAGATGATTTAGGGCTACTTAATTGCAGTACCGGGGACTACCCAGGACTACCCAGGACTACCCAGGAACTGGTCATACCAGTTGCACTAAGCATTGGAGACAGTTGCACTAAGCATTACATCTTAAAATGTTTGTTTGAACCAGTTGTGATAAGCATTGTTGATCGGTAATGCTTAGCTCAACTGGTTTGTGATTCCTGGGTAGTTCCTGGGTAGTGTCTGGGTAGAGCTGGGCAGAGGTTAGTACCCAGGAACTACCCAGGAACTACCCAGGAATCACAAACCAGTTGAGCTAAGCATTACCAATCAACAATGCTTATCATAACTGGTTCAAACAAACATTTTAAGATGTAATGCTTAGTGCAACTGTCTCCAATGCTTAGTGCAACTGGTATGACCAGTTCCTGGGTAGTCCTGGGTAGTCCTGGGTAGTCCTGGGTAGTCCGTCCTGGGTAGTCCTGGGTAATCAAAAGTAGTCGAAACAAATGGAACACATGGGTAGTCGTGCTAGCTGTCGTGGATGAGCTGTATGAGTAACCTAGCGAGACACAACCAAATGGAATAACGGAGTGGTGCAGAGGAGCATTGAGATTTACAGTATGTTGGCAGATCGTATTATATCATTTATTTGATTTGTTGTCATCTTTATTGTAGTCGTATCTCATAGACTCATAAATTATATTATATAGTTTGTATTTGTATGACTTCAGTCTAAGACTATGTACACAGAACATGGTATATCATATCACAAGGCTTCAAGGCCAACGTGTGATTTTCTCGTATGCAACTCGAGTGCAAACATGTGATGCATGCTGTAAAACATTTTCCCATGTGACCATGTGGCTGGTAGTCGCTATAAAATCAAAGTGAACCCGTGCCACTCTGAATTTCCTAACATCTTTGTGGGATGGCGCTTACCGACCACCCTGCCAACGGTGTGAATTCGAGCGACGTCGGACAAGTTCCTTCTAAAGAGAAAGTGCCATTGCCTGTGTGCGACACTTGCAAGCAGCAAGCACGCAGTGTCGATCGTTTCAGCAAAGACCAGTCCATCTTGAAGTGGACAAAGTGTGACCCAGACAAGGACAAGGGGGTTGGCGGGCCAGAGGCTATTGCGTGTGTATCATGGGTACCTTTATCTTCAAGTCATGGAGGCAAAGTTTCTGTGAAACATCATGGGAGCCAATTGAGGTGACACCCCAAGAATCCTTTTCAAAAGACATGAGTGACATGAGACTGAGATGATTCGATTTATGGTTTTATGATGATGATTTGGTAACAAACCTGTACGAAATGTCAGAAACATCAATCCAAAAAAAATGTGGTAAACATATTCTTTTTGTCCATCTAAAATCTAAACCAAGCATCAAACATACTGTTCTGACCACCTTTCTTTAATACCAGAAAGTGTTGATCCAGAGAGGAGCGAACATCCAACACTGTCAAAAGTTTGGTTGATTGACATCCCTTCACGAAAAGCACATTAGACAACTAGAGTTAATTTCAAATTTCGACTCTTACTCAAATAGCATTTTTTATATCCAGAAAATGTAAAATCATTGAAATTCAAAATTTATAAAGCACACATCCAACACTGTCAACTAACATCTCAAAATAGAAGAACATATGCCAGACACAATATCCAAAACATAATGGAAAACATCTTGATCACGCAATAAAGAGTGCATTTTGTTTTTTTCAGGCGTTCCCTCAACGATTTTCAATCTTATCGATCATGATGACATGAATCATGATGCTCTTCAAAGTTTCATTTGTTCTTTCAGGTTTGCTTCATTTTTCTACATTTTCCATATTATGTCAATGCAAAAAGCAGATGCTTACTACTGCACCTTATTTTGTTTGTGTTTGTGATCA
>Ga0126342_10020499_pt1 | contig 11111 bp, 11 predicted proteins | sample Cyp1metagenome_FD_92528 | JGI IMG/M metagenome (GOLD analysis project Ga0126342, IMG submission 92528) | Coral microbial communities from Lord Howe Island, Old Settlement Bay, Australia - Cyphastrea 1 metagenome | ecosystem: Host-associated > Invertebrates > Cnidaria > Coral ...
AAGTGACCTCGTTTCATCCCACCTCGAAACCCCAGTGACACGCAAGTGACACGCAGTGACACGCAGAAATCATGAGATCAGCCAGGCAAAGAGGTCACTTAAGGATTCATGAAACGAGGTCACCTATGCATGATTGATCTTGCAAGTGACCGTTTGGCACTTTGGGTCTAAGTGGCTTCCATTAGAGGGCAGAAGTAACTGCCTGGATGATAATAATATTAATAATATCAATAATAATGATATAATGATATAATGATAATGATATAATATTACATAATAATGATAAATACCGTGATAAGCCTTTCAGCTTCCCTTGCTTTTCCACATGTTTACCCTTGGCTCAAGGGAAAATCCACGGCAGGACCCCTTTGCAGAGGAGGACTTCGAGGGTCACGCGCAGCTCACGGCCATCGTGGGCGACAAGGCGGTCCAAATGTCGATTTTTCACCAATCATTGGGGGTACTACCCTCTGGTAAACTAACAGTTTGCTATTGAAAATGGCCATTTATAGTGAGTTTTCCCATTAAAAATGGTGATTTTCCATAGTTATGTTAGTTTACCAGAGGGTAACATGAAACAACCATATGGTAATCCTAATGGATTCCCTTATGGTTGCTATCAATGAATTTGTTAATTATTCAAATGTCTATTTTTAGTATCAACGTGTATGAACCATTATTCATCAATAATTGGTGTAATTACTCAATTTTGATACCCATAGATGTGAAAAAGCCGGGGGTTTTATTCATCATTTCCCAGATCTTCTGAGGATTGCCATGATAGCTACCTGGAATGACATGACCGAAATATTTTGGATGATCTACCTTCATTTTTTGTGGGTCAACACCTCCAAACAATATATATAAACATACGTATATATATAATATAATATAATCATAATATATATATATATATAATATAATATAATATAAATATATATATATATATATATACACATAAAATAATGTATAATGTATATATATATATATATATATATATTGGACATTAGGATTCTGGGTGGATATGTACATACGTACATGCAGACAGACAGACGGACGGACGGACGGACGGACAGAATCTAAACATGATATATTTAGAATCCATATCGTTTGCATATATGGGAACACACATCTATAGATAAACCATTGCAAGGCCAAGATCAATATATGGGTTTATCTATGTACTGTATGGTTTAATCCCCCAAACTGTGATGATGTATATGTGCAGCTGACAAGATAAAATTGGTTGTGGGCTCACCACTAATATTGCCAATATATTATATGGTCTAGATCCGTCAAAAACAAAGAACGCAAGAATCCAATGGTTTCTGGTACTTCATAGCTTTCATCAGAAAGGGTCGGCCTTATATCTGAAAGGTAGTAACCGGTACTTTGGCTGTGAATCTCTCCAGGACTTGGGTGGAATCGGACGGCAGAAATCAGTAGCGTTTCTAGTGGCGTTGGCAACTGGGAAATATCGATATCCAGCCGGATACATCCGGATTTCCGGGTTCAACATTGCAACTTTCCGGGTTCTCTGATTGACCCAAAACCTTCTTTTTTTGGTCCATGAAAAACCAACCCCTCAAAAAACCACAATCCCCGGCCGAAATCTGGGGCGCTGAGTCTGAGTTTTTGAGGTGGAAATTGTGGGCGACGATCTCTATTGCACCAACACCAAGCGAGTGCAGATGGGTCTGGGGGTCTCAGGTGACGGGCTATCCGGGTCTCCGGCGTCCATGGAAGTTTGGTAGTTTTGGACCCCAAGACTTGCGCCAGAACCACTATCCGACATCCAGAAATATCCAGAACCATTTTTTTGGGACTTTTTGGACTGCATTGGATGTGAATAGTCAGGTTTCATCATCTCAAGAAGGATTTGCTATCTGTAAGAAATGAGCGATCGCTTCAAGCGCTTCTCTGGGAAAGAGCTAGGAACTCAGCAAAAAGGCGACGTCATGAGGGAACTACCAGCCATAAATAGGGAAAGACCACCAGCGAAATTAGGTGTTTTGAAGAACTTTGATATCACGAAGCAGGTGAAACACTGCATCTGTTTCACAGATGCAATATGGAGGTTTTTGTTGAAATGGGGGTACCTCTATGTATTTCATCCATTTTGGTGTGGCTTTTTCCACTATTGGGGATCTCCCATCTTAGGCCTAGACAAGAAGGCAACCAATGCCATGCTCCTCAAGGTTCGCTTCGGCGCGGTCGGCCTAGTTTTAAATGCTGACGTGGTGAAGAAGGGGAAACCTGGGGGTAAGGTGGGTATAATATGAATTTGATATTATATAATGGGATCTACAACCAACTCGACATGATAGTTGGGTTTGTCCAAACATGGGATTTTGCGTGGAAGTTGATGGTAATTTTTGATAGGGAACATGATGACCAGTGGGTGACCCTATTTTCAGACAAACCCGCGTAAACACGTTACTTTTGCAGGCGGAGAGGGGTGATTCTTGCCCACCAACCAGGGCAGTCCGGTGGAATGTGAAGACAGCTTTGGTGACCGAAACTCCTGTTGTTGAACATTGGTTTAGTATGAGATAATGATGGTTAATGATGGTTAATACTGGTTAATAATGGTTAATAATGTTAATAATCACTATTTGGTGGTTTGGAACATTTTTTATGACTTTCCCATCATATTGGGAATGTCATCATCCCAACTGACGAACTCACTCACTCCATCATATTTTTGAGATGGGTAGGTAGGTTGAAACCACCAACCCCACCAACCATTTTTTTTGCATAAGGGGCTTACCCTCTGGTAATTTAACATAGCTATTGAAAATGGCCATTGAAATAGTGGATTTACCCATTGATAGCATGGTGATTTTCCATAGTTATGTAGCAGTTTACCAGAGGGTAAATCCCATTAAATCCCATTAAATCCCATTAAATCACCATAAAAAGAATCGGACTCTGGTTGCCCTCTGGCAGGCAATCAAGGCTTGACTGGGAAAATCCACCACTAAATACCATTTTCTCCGATGATTTTCCGAGAGCGAACGAAACCTCTATCCAAAAAAAAAGGATTTCCAACCAAGCCACGTTTGAGTACCAGAGGCTATCCCCATATTACATCATATTACCATATAATATTCACATAGAATGGTTGGTGAAATTCCAAATAAATTTCCCATATTAATCCATATGATCTTATGATTATCCCATTCAATGAGCATTTTTGATGGTCAAATCCCATATAAATCCCATGGTTCACCCTTCGGGACGCCATGGGCTTTTCCAGGATCTCCTGGGGCACAGGTGAACCAAATCGGCAGCGTCACGGAGAGCATCGCGGCCTGGCAGCTCTGCAAGGACAACAAGCGTCTCGGCGAGCCCGGCTCGGACGGAAGCCTGGTATCCAAAAAGGGGTTTTCCCCTCACAGGGATGGTGCGCCCCCAGTTATAACTTGGTTAAAAAATCCTGTTATATCTACCATAAACCATAGTTATATCTACCATAAACCATAGTTATGAATACTGGTTCGTTCTATCTACCATAAACCATAGTTGAGTCACAACCATAAGGCAACTGAGCGCTATCGACTGGGGCCCCCATCCTGTACCCTCTGGTAAACTGCTCCAGTTTGCAAACTGGAAAATCACCATCTTCAAGAACAGTAGAGTAGATCAGCATAACTATGGAAAATCACATGTTTTCATGGGAATTTCACTATAAATGGCTCATTTTCAATAGCTATGTTAGTCACTACCAGAGGGTATTGCTATTTGGCCGAAGGTTGATATCCACCAAAAATGATGATATCCACCGTTTTTATCCACCTACCATATGCTGCTGGTGAATTTTTAAAGGTGCTTCCAACGAAATGTAGGTTTTGAATGGTTTTGACCCATTGCCATTTTTGTGTGAAGAAAAACTGATGAGGATACGATTGTATATTATATGTAAGAATTATATAGATATGTTGAATGATATGATATGCAAATAATGTATATAATTAAGATGATGATACACGTATGTATATATATATTATATGCATGATTATGCGTATACGTGCTGTCACACACACCAAGTACCGAGTTACCCAAGCAATGAATGTGCACCTGAGGTTATTACAGCTACAGCCCAAGAGGAAGTATTTCAGTCCCTGCAAATAGACTTATATAAGTTATTATTATATTGGGGGATGTTGATCTCAGCTTAATTTCAGTTTTTTTTGGGGGGGTTGCTAGTCTCGGGTCAACATTCGGTCTAGGGAGGATGCAACCGACAATGGATGGTCATTCAGACCCAGGCACACTCAAGGGGTCAAAACCCAGCCCGTTTCCGGTTTCATCATTTTTCCCACGACACAACCAATCCATTGAAGGGTTTACATAGGTTTTACCTGCAACAAAATCACCCAAAGTTGCAAACTGTGGTGGGTTTACCATGGTTTACCGAGTTTGATCCCCAACTTTCCCTGGTTTTGATCCCTTTTCTTCCCATCCCATCGGCCCCCACTGGGAAACCCCGCTGTAGGTGGGGCGTCTTCGTGTCTCACCGCTCGGGTGAAACGGAAGACACCTTCATCGCGGACCTCACGGTGGGCCTTGGCACGGGGCATCTGAAGACCGGCGCACCCTGCAGGCGCCCGGTTTGCGCCTGGTCGTCAATCCATTTAGGGATGGTCATCAATCCAGGGACGCAAGAATTTATGAAATACCCTCTGGTAAACTAACAGTTTGCTATTGAAAATGGCCATTTATAGTGAGTTTTCCATTAAAAATGGTGATTTTCCATAGTTATGTTAGTTTACCAGAGGGTACATGAAACAACCATGTGGTAATCCTAATGGAGATTCCCTTATGGTTGCTATCTGCACTATCAATCCATATGGTGACAAGGGGTGACCGATGACCCTATGATCCATATGGAATGGGATGACCGCAATCCATTTTATGCCAGAAATCTCCATTAGGATAACCTTTTACCCCTCAACCATCCAACTTGACCATGGCACGTCCATAGCACATTTATGGTATAGTATATAACTCACCCAATCAAGAAATACATCATCACGATTTTAGTCGGATTTTACTTTTCCATCTTTTGGGCAGTACTTTTAAAATTAGGCACCGTTTATCAACGAACATGGTTCACCCCCTAAAAAAAACATGGTTGGTACTTGGGGGATCTTGGGGGTGTATCCCACTTAGTAACTGGGTTATAGCTTATATCAACTTATAACATATATATATATATAATAATATAATATATATATATATATACACGCATATATATATATACATATGGAATATCCCTATTTTCTATGGATATAACTGGAGTTATAACCTATTTACTATGGGATTAACCACCGATAATCATGGGATTCATGGAGATAAACACCAGGGATCAGTGGGACGCAAACGTGGCCGTCGCGAACGGCAGGAGTGAACGTCTGGCGAAGTACAATCAGCTGTTGCGGATCGAAGAGGTGTCTGAAAATGGGGAAAACCAGGCCATTGTAGTGGTGAAATATGGTGAAAATCATGAGTCATGAAATTTCGGAGCTACCCGCGCGATTTTCAGTCAAAGCTACGCTTTTTTTTTCAGAACTCATCCGGCTGATGCTTGGTATATGGTTTGAACTTTTAGCTGCAAACTATGGGGCCGGTTTTTGGCGAGTCCATATTATATGCGGATTTTTGTAGATGGAACAGATCCGAAAAGGATGAATGATTCGAATGGTGAAAAGTGACTTTTGGCTTAGACGACTTTTTGGAGCAGTGGTAATGCTCAGTTTTCTTTCACACCATCTTGGTCCCCTAACCTGAAGTCAGGTTTTGGATGGGAAATGATCCTGAGTGGAACTGGAGACGTCAAGAGCAGTGGGATATTAGTTGGATGCTATCCGGATGTGACTCTAGACATAGTGAAGATTCACCAGCAAACATGTGGGATAGTGGGCGGTTGGATCACAAACATGAGCGATTTCTCCGATTTCTTTCTGGTCAGATTTTCATGCTCCATTTATGCAACACCGGGCCATTTTTGGGGTAGACAAATGTCCAACAACACCATGGATGGGACATAACGAAAACACTCGCCAGTTAAACATTCGGTCATTTTCCAGTTGCAAACTCATGTTAAGATGATGTCCAAAAAATAGTGAATCCACGTTCGATGTTGTTTCATGATTTCCTCATCGAAAATGGCAATTATTGAAGGTCAACCAACCCTCTGGTCATCTAACAGTGTGCGACAATAAAAACATGGATGAACAGTCTACAGCTAACCAGTTATATCATTCGCGAAGGCGAATCCTTTTTCGATTCTTTGGGGGCATCAAACTGAGTTTGATCAGCGCAGGAGTCCAGCCTGAAATTCTGCGGGAAGCACTTCCGACAGCCCTGGACCTTGGAGGGCTCCGGCGGCTACTGAGAGCGGGACCAAGCGGTGCCAGGGTCGTGAAACGGCTGTGTTGGTGTTGAAAACCCACCGGCTTTGCGGCCCGGCACATGGCACAATGGTGGTCCACAAAAATGGTGGAAGGTGAAGAACAACGATATTTTGGCACTGAGTGTTTCAGTGCGCCCCCTTTTTTCGGGGCACTATTTAAGCGTGTTCAGCGTCTTTAGAGTCGTTGGCGTCAATTCAGCCAGGAGTCGAAGTGTGATTTTTTGTGTGTTTTGGACGTGAACAATGATATCTCATGGTTCTTGGATGTCAAACATGTTGATTTTCCACAAAAACAATGTGGATAACACTTCTTTCCGAAATGGAGGAAATCCACCTGGTTGAAAAACGACCCCCACGACCGCACCTCCGTTCCCTGCTGGCCACTGGCAGAGCCGTGCAGCTCGGTGCCTCCGGTGGCATCTGCGGCGGGGTCTATCGATTGACTTCGGATACAGCACAGAAAACGAAGCAATGAGGGATGGGGGGTTGCTGCACCGAAGAGGGATGATGATGGATCACCCAAAGTGGGTGTTTTTTTCCATAGTTTTCCAACTTGAAGATTCGAGATAAGGAGGAAATGACCCAAAGAAGACGTAAAACGAATCGGAGTTCTCGATTTACGTGTGGAACAAGCAATGATATGCGTTCACAATCCCTAGCAATCGTGGTGCTTGAGCAAATATCACATCTAGACAGGGACACATCCATGAAAGTCTGCGCGTGATGTTTGGTATCGCTCCCTCTACTGGCGGTTCAAGTTTCTCAGCACGGATTGTAATACCAGTGGGGAACCAGTTAAGCAGAGCAGAAGCTGTACCACCTCACCACCGACAAGCATCACAAGAGGCCAAAAAACGGATGGATGGACAATGATGGACATGTGCATTTCTACTTGCTTTGGATGACAACAGTAAGATCAAAAAAACAGTTGTCATCCAGTATTTCAGTAGAAATGAACAGTATTTCAGTTGTCTGAACATGACAGTAGAACACTGAACAGTTCACCTGTCAGTGGCACAGCAAAATACCTCCAATCAAACCGGCCTCAGAGGCTTCGGCATTCGTAGCCATGGAGAGGTGGGAATGCCGTAGTTGGCCATGGAGCACCAGATTTTCTAGATATGATACTATCATAAATCTATGATATACTATGATACTCTATCTCAATCGCTTCACCAGTTGAACTTGTCAAAATTTCGACAGACTTGTTTCAAGCATCTTGGATTTTGGAGGTCTTGAAATGCTCAAAATGACAGTCCATTGGGAACTTCGTCCCACGAAGCGTAGAGGTCTTTCACGCACCGTAACGCTGAGAAATCACCTTCGAACCTCACTTTTGCATTGATGGCCAAGCTGGGCATTGGCGGAATGTCACATCGGTCATTCCATGGAAAATCAGCCATTTTGCTTACCATTTTGCTGCACAAAAAAGCTTACCAGGCTGATTGGTGGCCCATCCCCTTTTCGGGTTTCTTCGAAAATAGGAGCTGAAGCCGACGGCTTCAGGGGGACGTACGTTGGACAACCATTGGACAACCATCCGGAGGCCAAAGAACCTGAGTTTGATGAACCTTACCTTTTCAAAGCGATGGGAACAGGTCCGGCTCTGCTTCGCTTGGGGATGGCTTGGATGGCTCTGCTTCGCACAAGTCTGAGCCAGAGCCATTTTGTTTTGATATTGCCTTGACCAACCAGTTGCCTTGTTTCGCAACAGCGGAAATTTGTAGCCCCAGTCAGAAAGTGTGAGATTGGTATTGATATTCATACCATTTTATATTATCTTTATTTTGACATCAGTGATAATTATTGATGATGATGATGATCATGATGATGATGTTGTTGATGATGATGATGATGACGATGACGATGATGGTGACGACGACGACGACGACGACGACGATGATGATGATGATGACGACGGCAAGAACGACAATATTTACTACGAAATACTACAATGATATCTGAGTCATTTTTTTGGGGTTCACCATGGCAGGTTGGAGAGCGAGAAGACCTTGAGGCCAGGCATGGAGTAAAATCCTGCTATGAATCGTGGTAAATTACTATGAGTCTTTCTTGGGGATGCTATATTTTTTAATTTCACAGGGATCATTCAGCAAGTTTCCCACTTCCTTGTGATTCCTTGTGTATATAATATTGTATATATATATATATTATATGTTATTGCACTCATGTTTCAATAGCGGTCATAGCTTCTGCGGTTGTGATCCCAGCCCCAAAAGGTGTCCCGTCGGTTCTACTGGTATGAATTTCCGATGCTGAAGCGTCTCCGTTTCTTTCCCGCATCCCTAAACGATTCACATTTCATCAGCCTTGGAGCCTAAAATGTTTGGTTAGATCAAACATGATCACCCCATATGGTCATCATATCCCCCCGTGTTTTTTTTCCTGGGACATTTTGACCGGAGAAGTTTTTGCTTCCCTTTGCAGCGTACCCGGCGACTATCAACATTTAGTACGCGCCCTTTTGTCATGGTGAAACACTGTCTTGCTTACCCCATTTTCCAATGTTTAATTGCTCTGACCCCAATATCCTCCTGCAGAACTCAGTTTCCATTTTTATTTTGCTCTCAAAAACCTGGAAAATCCATCAAAATCCTAACTCAAGTCCCCGTCTCTGGTTGAGTGCAGTAGGATTATTGAAGTTGAACCAGTCCCTATTTTGGCGCAACCATCAAAAAAAACATGATTTGGGTATGGATCAATACCTATAGATACCATTTTTAGTGGGATGAACATCCATTTACCAGCTATTTTGGGCTTCACTAGGTACCAGGGTTTTGACCCATCCCCATTTTTTGCTGGTACAGCTCCCTCTGCCCAGGAACTGCTGGAGCCTCCACCCTTGGAAGGTCACGACAAGAACTTCTGCCGAATCGCAGCGTCACAGAGGCGGGTCGGGTTCTTTTCTCATCTTTAAACAGGACCGAAAAAGACACCTCACTGACCCATAGGATCCATGTATGGTATATATGCTAACATAAAGGGGGTATATTGATGGGATCCATGTTACCATATATACCAGCACCATGGATCCTATGGGTGAGGATAACATGAACATGTTTGATAGACATTGGACAATATTAACTTTGATCATCTTTGATCATTAGATGAGTTTTAACAGTGGGTTTGCCATCTAGGCATGGATGTTTTCATGATTTGGGTGAGTTCTTAGGAGCTCAACACGATCTTAGTGTCCAGCCATGGGCACCATTTCCACCGTTCCGTGGCTCTGTGGACGGAAGTGTGAGGAAAACCCGGTTTTTCTGTGTTCGAAACAGGGAAAAACTGTGCGAAATCCAAATGATACCTGGAACACAGATGACTCCATAGCCCCTTTCTGGATGCTTCACCCCCACTTTTCATCACTTGGAACTGGGTCAGCTCCAGTTCCAAGTCTGCCAGCGAAGGCTGTACTACTTGGATTCCGTGCAGATCCCGCGAAAAAGATCAGAGGACGGCTGAACATCGAGGGGTTGATGGCTTGAGGGTGACAAGGTTTTGGCATCATGGTGAGACATGGGTGATTTCTTGAGATTGTTCCATGATGTTCCATTTTCGCAATCTCTATCAGTCTGTATCTACCATTTCAAAGCATTTACCATCTGGTTATTTAACATAGCCATGGTATAGATGGCCCATAGAAATAGATGGTTTACCTGGCTTTACCTATTAAAAATGGTGGATCTTTCCATGGCGAACTGTTAGTCATAACCAGATGGTATTTCAGTTTGCAGCACAAGTCATCTCTCCAATGTGAGGCCCCCAAGATAGCTAAGTTGGTTTATAACTCCAATGTCACTATGGTTTATGGTACTTATAACATCTTATAACTATAGTTGCTGGGGCTTTTGTTAACCAACTTATAACTGGGGGGCTTCACATTGTATCTTTGTTCATCTCCCTTCAGAAACCGCCGCCAGGAGAGGCTTCCCACGGAACGTCCGTCTTCGGCGCCGAAGGCCAAGCCCAAGCCCAAGAAGAAGATCTTGCGGAGACTCGCCGCGGAAGATCAGGTCTTTTTTGGGGAAACCCGGGAGATTTTTCGTGCATGGATGTTATATGATGTGATATGATGTTATTAATGATGTTATAGTTATATGATGTTTAACATAGTTTAATGGATGTTACCATCTGGTTGTTTAACATAGCCATGGAAAGATCCACCATTAAAAAAATAGGTAAAGCCAGGTAAACCATCTATTTCTATGGGCCATCTATACCATGGCTATGTTAAATGACCAGATGTTATATGATGTTATAGTTATCTGGTTGGTGGTTTCAAAACATGAATTTTATATTTTCCATAATATATGGGATAATCCTTCCCATTGACCAATACTAATATTTTTCAAGATGGTTAAAACAACCAACCAGTTATAGTTTTTGTTATAACATAACAACATAACTATAATATAACAACTATACATATGTTATAGTATGTTATAGTTATAGTTCTAATTATGGATCTAAGTATAAGCATAACCATAGCTATAATTTACACTTGATAAAATTGATGTTAAACTGTTATGGTCATGGTTGTAGTCTGTTGTACAGTGAACATGTTTATCATTTGATTCGTCATATATACCAGATTATAACCATATTATTATGGTTATAGTTTGGATAAAACTAGTACTAGTCGCAAACTATAGTTTTTGGATGTTTTTGGATG
>Ga0126342_10020500_pt1 | contig 11111 bp, 7 predicted proteins | sample Cyp1metagenome_FD_92528 | JGI IMG/M metagenome (GOLD analysis project Ga0126342, IMG submission 92528) | Coral microbial communities from Lord Howe Island, Old Settlement Bay, Australia - Cyphastrea 1 metagenome | ecosystem: Host-associated > Invertebrates > Cnidaria > Coral ...
CTCTCGTCCTGCCGAGCCGAGTTGGGCTACCTTGGCACCGGACGTTTACCATATCTCCATTCAAAAAGGAACGACAATTTCCCAAAGACACCATTACAATTATCATCATCATCATCATCATCATCTACCCGAGTTGCTTTGCAATTACTTCAATTACTAAAAAGCCCTATGTCTTGATGGTTACAGCATCATTTTCCCCGTTTCTTGGTGCCCTCGGGTCCGCATCTCTGGCACAATGGATCTGCAGCACCGCTTCATCCAGCGACCTGACGGATGACTTGGATGACTTGGATGACTGTGACGATCTGGTGGTGAATCCCACAAGGGGCCTTTACAATGGTTCATGGTTAATAAGAGTGGAACTTCTAGTTGGTTCATGATTGGGGAAGTAAATGGTTAATGATGGGTTGATCATGGTTGATGGATTAAACATCTGGTTGGTGGTGCAATAATCATCCTGAAAAATGATGGAGTTCGTCAATGGGTTTCGGATGACATCCCATATATGAAATGGAAAATAGTCCATTCATGTTTGAAACCACCAACCAGTTTCACTGTTTTACCACAGTTTGTTTATCCAAATATCCAATTGGAGATGAAACTAATCTTACCAGTTGAGCTTCTGGCTGAGTTCATAATCCTCAGACGAGGCTATGAACCCCTACAAGAACGCAATGGGAAACCTCTTTATTTTCCTTCAAACAAAGAGGTTTCCCGTATCATCCTTATTGGTCACTATTTCGATGTTGTCTGGCTCTTTTGCAGCATATTCGAAATTCCGGGTAGAACTGAAGATTCAAATGACAACCAACAGTTGCATTAATCAGTCACACGTTCCGGTCTCGTGGCCCACTTGCACTGAGTCTTGACGCTCTTGTGGAACTGAGACGCAACAATGTTGCAGAGTTTGCTATCCCAATAGGCTCTCAGCATAGAAGTTGTGAGGTTCGTAGTCTGGCGCCACTCTCTCGAAACGGGCAAGCCCCAAAAGTGTAGCCCAATTTTGGGAGACACCCCAGAGCTAAGGATGGATCATTTTGGAATGGATTGATTTAATGGACACTTGAAACTACCCTTGAATATAGGACTTCCATGGGGACTGTAAATTTGGCTATCCCTTTCTGGGATGATGTCAGCTTGAAGTCATGTTGCAAGTGTATTTATATAAGGCTTGCAGTGATGATGATGATGATGATGATGGTGGTGGTGGTGGTGGTAAAGGTGATGATAAGTGATAGCGTAGGGCTTTGTGAACAAATTGGAACTATAGCTATACTCAACTCGATGGTTTACCACGAAAATGACCAGAATCTGCTCATACCTGCTCTAGTGCCCAGGAGAAAATCGTGACCTATCCTTATGTTGCTTGGTGAATCTCACCGTTGCGAATTGCAATTCATCAAACCATTCATCAAACCACGGCTAACCTTTGAGGCACAGAAAAACAGTGGGTTCAGCCGCCATTTTGTGGCCACACGTGAAGCTATTCACATCTCTCCTAGCTACCAGTCTCCATTTTTCATCGTAAAATCGCATTGTTCATCATGATAGTTGATGATTGTTGGTATATCGTTTATATAAATCCATTGTTGCTTTATATCCCCTATGTTTGGCTACATGCCCTTGATTGAAGCTGCCATTTTCAAACATGGCTTGATGGAAAATCTCCCCATTGAGTTCCATAATTCTTCCATCAACGCCTAGATTTTATAGTGGATTCAGCAGGATTTTCCCCATATCTTCCCATATTTTCCTGTGATTTTCCTATTAAAACTTCAATTTTCCAAGGATTTCTCCAGGATTTTCCTGGGTGCTGGGTGCTTGGCTCCCGCACACCACCTCCGCCAAGTCCGGGTCCAAAGCGCCGCACTGCCGCAGCGGGTCCACCAAGACGGGGAAGCGCCTTGGGTCCGGGTTTCTCCGGGGCAATCAGTGGATTGGGTGCTGACTTTTCCACGGAAGACATGGTTTATATATGGTATTTATTATATATAACTATGGAAAGATCCACCATTTTTAATAGGTAAACAAAACATCTATAAATGGGCCATTTTCCATGGCTATGTTAAATAACCAGAGGGTTTATATACAGGATGGCCCCCCCCCCAGTGATGTGAACGTTGGTTTATAAACCATGATAATCCCCATTAACTAGTTCGTTATATCTACCATAAACCATAGTTAAGCCACTTATAAACCAACTTAGCTATCTTGGGGGCCCCATCCTGTATGGTATATAAATATATGTATAATATTATATTATATTATATTATATTATATTAAATATATTCTATTCTATTCTATTCTATTACATTATATTACATTATATAATCTTATATTATATTATATTATATCATATATTATATTATATTATACATTATATTAAATTATATTGTATTATATTATATCGTATTATATTATATTATATTAAATACATGGTGGGAAGATTATGATGGATGATCTTTTTTAGTACCACTATGAAGCCGATCACATTTACAGTACTTCGAACCAAGGTTGAAATTGGGAACACAATTTGTTAACTCAAAGAGATACTGTAACCCCTCACAATCCATCACATTCACAATCCATTCAGGTACTGAAATCGACACATTGGGGATTCTAGTGGTTTAATGGGCAATCAACAACCAACACGTGTTGATAAAATTTGGCAATCAACATGGCTGTGAAATCCCCAACGAAAACCGGCATCTCTCTCTGTTTTCTCTAGACATATAGTTACTGGTTGGTGGTTGAGCCTACCCCTCTGAAAATATGAGTTCGTCAAATGGGATTATTGTTCCCGACTGAATGGAAAAATGAACATGTTCCAAACCACCAACCAGATTATATGGGATAACTACGGAACTAAATGGGGGATTTCACGACAAGCCATGTTTGATTACCCGAGGAAACAATACCTTTTCCACGCCTATGTTAGTTTTCTGGAAGGCAAGAATTGTGATGTCAGTTCAACCCCCGAAACCTGGGATATTTCTGTACACCCAACTCACCTTGGCTAGTACAGATACAGAAATTGAGGTACCCCCAGTTCTCATCCATTTAAATGAGATTTTCCACTATAAACCATCCATTTTTGGGGCCACCATTTTGGGAAAACCCCATGTAGATCATTCAAGGCTGGATCAGATCCACGGAGTGGCGAATGGAACATCCAGCACAGACGATGTTCCAGCTGCAGCAACCCTCATGGCCAACTGAAAGAATCGATTTTGATCTGAGAAGTCCTTCATTTTCAAATGACAGATTCACATTTTCACCATGTGCCACCAGGGGATACCACGAATGGATGATTTGTTTTCTCCCCGGGTGTGTTTTGATCCGGTTTTCACCTGGGTCCCAACAACGGGAAGCCACGGGCAATCACGGCATCAGCGTTCTGGACCTGGGAGGGAAAAAGCCCAGTCAATCAGGTCACCAAACCAGGGCCTATGGGGTGAAGCAACGGGAAGCAACGTCAATTTGTCTTCTGTAATTCACCTATAGCTTGGTACAATGTGAGGCCCCCGGTCGATAGCGTTCAGTTGGGGGCCACATAACTCCAATTTAACGAACTGGTTTATGGTACGCAAATAAAAAACTAGTTCCTCGGGCGAATCTAAACCAACTTATAACTGGGGGTAGCAACATGATACCCTCTGGTAATTTAACATAGCTATTGAAAATTGCCATTTATAGTGGATTTACCCATTGAAAATGGTGATTTTCCATAGTTATGTTAGTTTACCAGAGGGTATGTTGGTGAACTATGTCAACACTTCCCCAGTTGATCATATCACCATGGGCTTCCGGACGAAGACCCAAGGCACCTCGAAGGCAAAACTGCCCTGATGCCAGCGCAAGGTTGACCAAGAAAATGCCCGTGAAATCAATGGAACTTCACTAAACCAAAGGGAGAAACTATGATTCCAAAGAATGGGGGAAAGAGAGACTTGGTGCCAAGATCATCATTTCTGGAAAAAATATAATGGTACATTCACGAATTCGTTCTACCCTGGCTAGCCAGTTTTCATATCCCAGACATCTTGCGAGAATCGTGGTCGTGTTGAGAACTTGAGCCAAACTCAGATCACCGACTGGTTAAATATTTTGGGTACCAAATTTTAGCCATGGAACGATGGGACAATATCTTTCCATTAGCTACTTATACACACATATATATATATATACTTATATGTATATATGGTACCTACACACACATATATATATATATATATATGTGTATAGTATACATATATATATACATAGACAAAGATATAGAGTCTTTTAATTTTGTTGCATATCTGTCAATATTTTACTGAATGCTTTTTTCCCACAACTATCCATTAGCTACATCCCATGAAATGTCACTATAAACTGCTTGACCTCGTCTCCGTATTTTAGGACATACCTATTTGTTGTTGATTTGTGCAAGCCACGTGCGACAGATATACTCATATGATGTATGGAAGCTAACCATCATATTTGGCTGAGCCAAGGCTTATGTTCTCCTACATCCTATTGTTGGGAATATCCCAAGTATATCCCAGAACATATTTCCCTAGTGTATCCCCAGTCTATGGATGGAGTAAACATCCCCATTGTGGCGCGGCTGTTGGTGAATTCCCGATCTTTTTTTGGTGATTTCCCACTGACTTGTAGGTGAACTTGAAAAAGTTGCTATTAAATCCATCCAATGTTTCCTCAGATATACCATGTATATCCATTTTTGGATGATCTTCCAAATTCAAAGCCCATTTCTTCCCAAAAAACATGGCTACTTGCTGGTAAATCTGATCGTATGTCTCGTTATATAGAAAAAATCACATATTTCTACATATCCATTAATATGTCCATAATATATAATTCAATTGAATCTGGGTCCACAAATATACATGCCATCATATGGGGGTTTCCTAAAATGGATGTTTTTTTTAATGAGAAACATCCTTTGAACATGGATTAGAAACATAACCATAATCAATGGATGGGTTATGAGAAAACCTCCATATAGATCCATTTTTTGTGGTACCCCTATGGAGGTTTTGGGAACCCCTATGGGAAACCTCCATAATATGGGTACCCCAATAAATTTGGGAAACCTCCATGGCTGCCATTAATGCCCATCCCGGGAAGACGACAAAGCCGCCGCCTGATTCACCTCTGAAGCCATAATGCCTACGTTGGAAAACGCCGTGGCTTTTGGTCCAGATTTCATTCCGGGAGGTTTCAGATTTTTCATGGGGATATGGGGATGGGTCAAAACCCTATCCCCCTGGTGAACATCAAAATAGCTGGTAAATGGATGTTCATCCCCCTAAAAATGGTATGTATAGGTATTGATCCATAGCCATATGTATAGCCAATGATATGTAAGAATGGAATAGAAGCAATAATGTGGGAAGATAACTAAGAATCAATGGTTTGTGAATGTCTAGACACGGTTGAAAGTTGAAACCATGTTTCTTTTTTGCCACCTTCAATATGATGTAATAGCTGGAAACTGTCCTTGAAACCTATTCTGTGAGACAAAGACTGCTTGGGGCTCGATGGGTAAATCACTAGACAAATAAACCTGAAGTCCAACATTCGGATATCAAACACATCAAAATGACAAGTCCAAAATATGTACCGACAAAAATACGGCGAGAGTTAGTGCAACCCTGGCCAGCAGGGCCTCTCATGGCGAATCGGCGAAATCCAACCATGGCCACCACAGGTTCATCCAATGGTGAAACATGATGAACTTCTCCTTTCTTTCAAAAAAATGCCGAGGTTTCCCATGAAAAAAACGCTACCAAATCATTGAATACATTGGATTCTCCATTAACCCATCGATCCCAGGATACTGAGCCTGGCCTACCACCAGCAGACTATGGGAGGAAAAGGTCACCGAGCACAACTCCGCCTCCAGGCCTGGAGAACACCGGGATGACACATCGAAATTGGGAGTTTTTGTCTGGAAAAAACTCACAATCTTCAAAGGGAAATCTCATCAGTTTCAAGGGAAAACGAACATGATGACAGAGACGATTGGTTCATTTTTCCCTTGGCGAAACAGCTTTATTGATTGGCTCATTGGTTTGAGGGAAACAAATCACATTTGGAAAAAATACAGGAACAACCTAGATTTGGCGTAAACAAATGGTTTCAGAATCAAGAATCGATCCATTTATTAAACGTGGACCAATGTAATATAACGATATAGGTGTTAATACCTAATTAATCACTATAAAATCTGACCAACACTGCAAAACTATACATTAATATACTAACTATTGTGATTCGTCTGCGGGTTATGTTGAGTAAATGAATAAATATAGGCGGATATAAACCATGGATCCCTAATAGTTTCCAACATTTGTGGTTCACCCATACCTATGAAAAACATGGAAAATGGGTTTCTCCAACGCGTGGGGAAGCAGCCCAAGGAGTTTGGGCCGTCACAAGGGGATACTACTCATATGCAGGACTGCAGGGCTATTCTGGGCTATTGAATCAACACATTCTTTCTTAGTGGAGGATGAATATTAATTCGTTGCTAGGATGTAGGTTGTTTCAAAAATTATTTTTGAGTGGGATATGAGTATTCCTCATTTTTTTGCTCAAAATTAAACCTTCCCCTACCGCAACAAAGTGCTGAGATACAGATCGTGCATTCTTGAAGATCAATCAAATCCCAGCAACAATCTTCATGTTTGCCCTCAAAATCTCTGATAGTCCCAAGTTTTACTCCAACAAAATCACCAAACTCATCAATTTTTGTTGATGAAACAAGAAAATCATCAGTTAATCATTGTGAAACCACCATTTTTCGATGCTTCAACTCACGTTATTTAACAGCTCGCCATGAAAAGATCCACCATGCTATTAAGTTCGGTAAACCAGGTAAACCATCTATTTCTATGGGCCATGGCTTAACCATGGCTATGTTAAAAAACCAGAGGGTATATATATATGGTGGGAAGACTATGATGGATGATTTTTTTGGGAAGATTATGATGGATGATCCAAAAATGGATTTCCAAAATAATCCACCATAATCTTCCCAAAATAATCCCAAATAATTTCCATGTTTTGGGAAGATGATTAAGATCCATTTGAAGATTATGATGAATGATTTTTTTTAGCACCAGAGGGTAGATAATTGGATTATAATCTTCAATATATGAAGGGTAGTATAATCCTCTATAATCATCAACCAGCCAGGCTGGATCTCCCCATTTCTCGGCAACAGCCAGCGCTTCGGGCTTCGCGCCTCCCCAGGTGACCTGCACATCTTCCAGGCCCAAGACGTCCAAGCGGCGCGTGGAGATTTGGAGACAGAGATCCAGACCCCAGTCCTGGAGCTATATATCATCTATATAGTACATATATATATATATAACCTATATATATATATAGTATATACTCTATATATGTATATATCTATATCTATATACACTATATTAGTTCTGAGGGGATGATGGGATGGTTTTTTCTGGTAGAACCATCATGAACCATCCTCATCATCCCCATGGACTATCAAGGACTGGACGCTACCTGAGGGCCGCTGCCCGACATGTGCAACCATCATCTCCATCAACCCCAAATTTTAACTCGAATTTTGCATTAACCATGGCAATTTTCACGTCATTTCAGTAGGATTTAGACTCTGGTAAACATCACATAGCTATGGAAAATGGTCATTTATATATGATATACCCATTAAACATTGTAATGCAAATCTATCTGTTTTTGTTTGCTCAATGTTTCATCGCAATTCACCGCATCAACTGCTCCTTGATTTGATCTCCAGACACCTGCCGAAGCACTGGCTGCAAGATTCATGGCTGGGGATTTTGCGCATGGGCATATGATCCACGCGTGTTTATGTCATATATATATATGTATATATTAATATATTAATCTATATATATGTGTACTTCATATATGTAAATGTAAATGTATATGTTTATGTAAATGTGTATATGTCGATATATGTATATATGAAAATATGAATATATGTATATATGTAAATATGTATATATGTATAAATGTATATATGTATAAATGTATGGGGCAATAGTTTCGAATCAGGATGCGCAAGAAGACGGCCAGGGTGCCCATGTCCCTTGTTGTCACCACTAAGCTCGAGACATCACCTCATTGAAGTTCAGTACCACAACCGTGGTACACCTTGAGTAAGGTGGTGTCGTTGGCGCTTTGGAGCAAATGCGCCGCGCGCAGGGAGTTGCAGCTCTGGGTATAGTACTCGGCTCCACCGACCTCCTCATGCTTGAGTTTGTGGTGTCGGATTTCGTGCGTAGCCCTGCATGCTGCGGCTGTCTGCCTGCACACAAAATCCATGAGCTGATTGGTGAGCTGGTTCGCATGGTGCCCTGTGTATTGTCTCGCTTTGGAAATGAAATTCAGAGGCACCAACATGCTGGTATGCCCCATATTGACCATCGGCATGGCTGGGATAAGCAAAATCTCTCCAAGTTCTTGATCTGACGGCAGTGCACTAGGAATGCCTGAGCTTGCGCGGCAGACACTGAGGTTAGCAGCAGAATACCATTATATATATATATGTACACATACATGTATGAGTCACGTATTTTCAATGCGACTAATAGTGTAATCCATCATAGGCCAAGCCTGTCATGCACATCAATCGATCCATCGACCTTTAGAGGGACACATATTTCAGTGATGCTTAAATGAAACAACTGTGGGATATGACATATCTACACGAGTATTAAACATCAATAGATTGGCAGGTTTTAATACTACCAGTGATGTTTAACCATCAATATTAACTCAACTTGATGGTTGATTATTAAACATCAATAGATATTAATATCAAGGATTTGTGGTTTTAAAAACTACCATCAGCACTACTCTGATTGGAGAAGGTTTTGCCAGGTCAGAGTCCCAAAGGGTGAATTCTTGGCTTTGAAATAAAAGATATGAACAACCGCCAAGCAAAAGGAATGGCGTATCGTTATGAAAATTGTTTGGTTTACCAGTTTACCACATTGTTCATCAACCAAACATAATTTCTGGATGATATCTTCATTTTCTTGATGTTTCAATCACCATTCAAACACGTTATCAACTGTTTGACTTCCACAAAGGCAAACCCGGAACTTTCTGGATTCCCTGGATCAGTGTTCCCAAAACTAGGATTATTTATGTTTAGTTTGTAGTTGTGAATCAGGTCCCCAAAGATTTCTCGGATTCTCCCATAGACCCAGTTTATTTCCCCCAATCTGTGATAGTCAAACCCTCAACAATCAACAAGAAATGATTAATTAGGGGAATCCCAATCAACAACGATCCCTATCAACCAACAGATATCCTATCAATCAATGGGGCCCCCCCTTTCCATCTGTCAATTCCGTGGAACTTCCTCGCCTGGTGTCGCAGCTGCTGCGTCATCTGTGCTCCACAGAGCTCCCCCAACAGCGCCAAGGCAGAACCCTGGAGCGCGCAAGGGCTGGAGCACCGGGGGGTGCTCAACAAACCATGAAACATCCGAAACATCCGAAACACACAAAAAAAATGGTGATTTGATATGATTTTAAAATGATTTCTGGGAATTTATACCGTTTTTTTGGCCACAAGGAACTTAAATATGTCCTTTTGAAATGAATACTTTTAGGGTTCCTAAGACCACCTCTCGACTCATAGTGGGGGGCCGACACCCAAGGAATCAGATAAAGAAATCAAGGTTTCTCACTTTCGAAAATTGGAAGATCAGAAATACGACTTCGTTTCGACCCAGTTTTGTTTGTTTTTTGTTGATTGATCCTGATTCTCCTGGTTGAAGCAGATTATTTTCTGATCATTTTTTTTCGCAAACGCTGTGCAGTTCAAGTTGAACTACACGTCTGCAGCAGCATTCCGTCAGCACTTGGAGATAAATGAAAACAAAGAGCGAAATCATGCTTCAAACGGAGACACTGGGCTTCAGCAAATGCTGCTAACTTGCACCTTACTATACACCAGGCCCAGTGGAATAGGCAAGGTGAAGCAAAAAAAAAGAGTGCGTGAAATAAAGAGAGGAGTCCAACTTGAAGGAGAACAGTCCCGTGACGCACAGCAGGGTTCGTGACCACTAGTCTCGCCTTGGAGAGTAGTAAGTAGGCATTCAGTAGTGGAAGAAATTCTGTTGACCGTGGCCTCCCGGCACGCCTCTGGCGGCCCCTGCGAGCTTTAGCTGGTCCTTGATGGAGTTTACTGGTCAAGTAAGGAGGACCGTAGTTGGCCCTGACATTCATGGTGAATAAAAACGTTCCGGCAAGAAAGGAGAAGGCGTGGTAGGAGATGATGTGCAAGACTCCCCCCCGTAGTCTTGAGCATGGAGTCGAATGTGCACAGGAACAAAGTCTTGAAGTAGGCACTGAAGAAGAAGTAAGTCGCCAGAAAACTTGGATGAAATCTTCGAAGTGGAACGGGTCGGTCAAAAGCTGTCTAGGAAGGAGAAAGTGGATCCTGCACTGGCGCCGTCAGTACAGCATAACCAGGGTGAATAATGTATCGTTCGAGCAAAACCAAGGAGCAGAAGAGGAAGGAGATGAAATGCAATACTTCCCCCATAGTCTCGAGTTTGGAGATGGATGTGGAAGTAAGAAGAATCTTGAAAAAGAGAATGTTGTAGTTGGAAAACTTGGCAGGAAACACGGCAGGAGCAAAAAGTGTAGAAAAATCCGGAAACGATGTAGACAAAGTAGATGACCTCGAAGTACTGGCTCCGATGTCGCAGTGGTGCCCCATGTTTTGCTCATTTTTGGCAAGGTAAAGAATCCCTTGTGCCTGCCGCGCCACGCAAAACGACATCTGAACGTCCAGAAGTGCTCGGAACCCCTCAGTTTTTCCCATTTTTGACTTCGAAACGTGCTTCGCGCCACAACAGCGTGCACTTTCTCGACATCTCAACTTCCAAAAGTGGTCGGAACATGGTGTGTTTTGTACACTTTGACTTGGAAATGTGCTTCGCACCACAGCGGCGTGCAATTTTTCATCTCTCATCTGGCCAGATGGCTCCGCACCCGCCGCTTTAGCGAGCCTACTTTTCGACCCTCCGGAGCCACAAATCATTGGAAAAACACAGTGTTTCGCGACTTTCC
>Ga0126342_10020501_pt1 | contig 11111 bp, 13 predicted proteins | sample Cyp1metagenome_FD_92528 | JGI IMG/M metagenome (GOLD analysis project Ga0126342, IMG submission 92528) | Coral microbial communities from Lord Howe Island, Old Settlement Bay, Australia - Cyphastrea 1 metagenome | ecosystem: Host-associated > Invertebrates > Cnidaria > Coral ...
CCTAAAATGGAGGTACTGTACCATATAAGGCTATATTTTGTGGGGATATTCCCTTACATAGGCCTTACATAGGCCTTATATATGGTAGGTACCTCCAATTTAGGTTCCTGAAATGACCATTGAGTTATATTAGTTTTCCAGAGGGTACTCTAGGGATTGGAACACTGTTCACTTTTTTTGGCCGAACCCGAACCCTGTCAGGAGAATGTCTGCGACCCACAGGGCCGAGTGCATGGGGTGAAAAATTTGCGTGTGGCCGATGCAGGCGTGGAAGAGCGAATGCGAGCGAGGTAATCAGCTGAGATCAGCTGAGTATGGTGGATTTGTGTGAAAAAAATGCTGTGTGTTGGCTTTGGTCAAATTGGGAAAACACTCATAAACCAGCCATTTGGGAATGGTAAACATACCACATAAAAATGGTGATGACTGGGGGATGGTTTATGAAATTGTTTTACCCACATTAGTTTAGTATAGTTTATATAGTACAGTTTAGTACAACTTACAACTTAAGTTTTTGCTGGGATGATAATGAGGATAAATGGTTATAAACTGTGATTTCTCCATCAAAACTGTAAGTATAGGTGCCCCGAAATCCTGTCTGGGTAGATAAGGACTTCACGAAGGCATCATTTTTGGTGAGGTAATCATCCAATTTTTCCCGTATTTCAGGTTGGTGAATGATCAGAATTCAGATTCCATTGTTTAGCATCAGATTCCCCATGAATATTGATACCCTCTGGTAAACTAACATAACTATGGAAAATCACCATTTTTGATGGGAAAACTCACTATTAATGGCCATTTTCAATAGCTACGTTAAATTACCAGAGGGTATGTTCATTGGGGTGTCATTGAGTATCTCCCATTTTGAGCTGGTAGAAATCATTGGCAAGCTGATACAACAAGGTGGTGCCCAGGCCGCTAAACCATGCTGGTTTCTTCCCAGCGAAAAATACCCTCTGGTAAACTTTCACATAGCTATGGAAAGATCCACCATGCTATTAATGGAACAATCCACTATTTCTATGGCCATTTTCAATAGCTTTTTGTATGTTTACCAGATGGTATCCCAAATTTCATCACAATTTACACAGCTGGGGAAGCAGCGAGCTCGAAATGGGCTATCAGCTTTGGAAGGTCCAGCCGCTTTATGCGACGTGAAATCCCATATACAGGACTGGACAAAAAGCTTGGTGACTGTGAAGTCTCAATGTATATAATGAAAATTGATTGTCTTTGTGAAATCCCTTCCTGGTTGGTGGTTTGGAACATTTTTTATTTTCCACAATATATGGGATAATCCTTCCCATTGACTAATATTTTTCAGAGGGGTTGAAACCACCAACCAGCTTCCTATTTGTTGCTTAAATCCAACGACTCTTGGTAGGTTAGATAGCTCTGAACTCCAGATGTTTGGCGATTCTTCAGAGCCAACCAGGCTTGATGCCGGAAGTGGTGAGTGGCAACACACACGCAGCGTGCCTTGGCTGACTTGGCTGATGGCCCCGCGGCCCCGCTCAAATGGCATTCCACTTCATGCACCCTCCAAACTACCCTCTGGTTATGTCAAAATAGCTATTGAAAATGGCCCATTTATATCCATTTATAGTGAACTTTCCCATTAAACATGGTGATTTTCCATAGTTATGTTAGTTTACCAGAGGGTAACCCGAAAACATCAGAACCCCGGAACCCCCCAAAAACACGGGAGTCAAAATGCCAGGATCATTGAATCATTGTCCTATTTTCGAGAGGATCATATCAACACTGCCTATATTTTTGCTATCCCCATTTTCTCAGGTATAAGTTATATAAGTCAGTTATAACCCCATTTATGGAATGATAACACCATTACTGCTTGGTGCTTTGGAACATAGATGAAATTCCAGAAACACTTGGGAATGAATTTTATCATCCCTCAACTGACGTTCACTCACGCAACATCATTTTTCAGAGGGCTTGAAACCATCAACCAGATTACTATAAGATGTTCAGAAAGGGATGATGAACAATATGATATAGTAATCTGACCATCCATATTAATCTGAACAATATGATATAATCATTCCTTAAATATTGTTTGGGAATGAACATCCATAAGTCCCAGGGATAGTCCCAGGGTGAGTTCACCAGAATGGTGTGGTGATGGTCCAGGTGCGTGATGATTGGCGATCGTATCTCGGATCAGCCCTGGAGGGCCCATGGAGTAACGATCGTAACGATGATCTTGAGGGACCAATTTTGGGGTGATTTTCACCACTGGTAAACGTTTGCAAAAAACGGATGGGAAAACCAGCATGCTTTTAATGGGTAAATCAACTATTTCGACTGGGTCATTTTCAATAGTTTTTTGTATGTTTACCAGAGGGTAACCAGGCTTATTAACCATTTACTAAGTGATTCTCCAAGCAGAAAGCCAGGATATCCAGGATGTAATGAAGAAGATCCTGGTTGATTGGTTATTGTAGGGAGTAAAAAACTACTTGGGTTACTGGGGATTATGAGCTAACCGATAGTAGGGAAAACTATGAACTAGTATTTCATGACATGGGATAGGGGGTATTCTTTGAGGCTCAATTGGCAAGTCAGGTACATAGTCTACAGCTAGGCCATGGAAAATAGCCATGCAAACGATAGGTATATCCTCCACATGAATTTCTGATTTTTTTTTTCAATGGCAAACCCTTCAAATAGAGGATCAGTCATGAACATCGCCAAACACGAGGATTCTATTTGAGAACAAACTATGCAAACTGTTTGACTGCAAAGAAAGCTCGGGGTCGTGCATCGAATGGGTGGATTCTGGTCCCTCTGGTGAGCCCTCCAGTCTCTAACCCGAGCTGCACAACGGCTTGCGCGGAACGAACATGAAAGGTTACCCTGTGTAGTCGCATGACAATATGATAACATGATGTAACATGTCTTTGTTTGCTAGCGGCGGGCTACTATCTTCATGAACCAAATGAACAAAGATATACAAAGATAAAAGGTAGGTAGAATTTGTACAGTATGGGGTTGTCATGGGTAGCCGGAAAATACCCCAAAATTCGAGGGCGAATCACCATTTTTCCGACACCACAAGACGAGGCATCGGATCCTTCATTGTCTCCGAACATGCACCAAAGCTATGAGGCTTCCACTGGTTCCAATAGAGACTGGGACCGAGTTTCAGCTGCAAAGTCAGCTTCAAATCATGAGAAATTCATGGGTTTTATATGGTTTTATAGGCTGTACAGAGATGGCCAGATTGGTTTCTCGCTTCTTAGTTGCTAATCCCAGGCAATGTCATCGGGGCCAGGGATTAGCCAATTATCATTGGATTGGTATAGTATAAGCGGAAATTTACTATAGATTTTGATGGGGAAAGCCATGCTTTACTGTAGATTTTCCCTTCCAATCTAGTGATATTAGCTCCTACGACAGGTTATTAGCTCCGCATCACCTGCGGGTCATTTCCACCCTGGTGAGCAAGCGAGCAGCGTGACGGAGACAAAGTGACGTGACGTGACGGGCTGAAGTGGGATATGACTCAGCTGAAGTTTGGGATTGATTCATAGAATTGGATGATGGGAAAATTTACAGGAAAGCCCCCAAAAATTTGATGGTAAAAACTAAAACCATGGTTTCCTGTAGATTTTCCCCAACAAACCAATCCAATGATTGATGCTGAAGACCGCAATTTGGAAGTCTGGTTGCATCATGTCACATCACATATCACTTTCCCTCTGGTGTCGTCATAGCAGTGGCTGGACATCCCCGAACAATGGCTTAGAAATAGGAGATTTATTGACCTCTTTATCTGGTTGGTGGTGACTGGAACATGAATGGATTATTTTTTCCATTTTGGGAATTTCATCATCCCAACTGACGAAGTCCATCATTTTTCAGAGGGGTAGGTATACCACCAACCAGTTATGATTCTTCATGGAGAAGATTCTTTTCCAAACCATTGGATTCTGGTGTTCCCTGCTGGACACGGGTGAAGCCCAGCAATTTTCACAACATTTTCAGCTTGGAACGTGAACCACAAGACCTCAACTATCAAAAAACTAACGCAATGCAATTCACTGGGTGTTTAGGTGCTACCGTCACGCGAGTTTCCAGAACAATCTCAACATCAGCATCTATCATCAATCCCGAATCTTTTATGTATCCTGACACATCAATACGAATAAGGCAGATAGTAAAGAACATACCAAGAATGTCCAATAACACTGACAACTATACCGAATAAATATCAAAACAATTCCAACAAACATGAGTAAATAAATACAACCATTGAATAAACATGACTGAATAAACATTAGTGAATGTCTAATTAGGGCATGAATAAACATTGGTGAGCAAAGATCGGCACAAAGTCATCATCATCCACTCAAACTCCGAGAACAATAAATTTCACGGATCCTTTCGGATTTCTGGTGCTTGGTGAATGAGGGAATGATCCGTATGAAAATCCATATGAACCATTAGAATTATATAAGTTCCATCTTAACTATAATGATATATATATATATATATAATATACTATAAATATATTATAATATATTATAATTATCATTCCCCATATTTTTAAATACATTCTAATAACAATCCCATTCCCCCATTCCCAGTTGGGCACTGCCGCCATGGAGAGCTGCTACGACTTGGTGGAGCACCTTCCCGCAGAGTTCACCCGTGACGTGGAGTTGATGCCGTTCCACTGCGCCACGGTGCCTAAGGCGCCTGGACCGCCTGGAGGATTACCCTCCATGGCACATAGAAGTCGTTGATTTATATAGTAAAAATATGTAAAAATGGTGATTTTCCATAGCAAACTGGCACATTTATATAAAGATGGTGATTTTCGAGGATTTTCCATGGATTTTATGGTGATTTCAATGGGAATTTACCAGCCAAAATGGGGGTATCAATAGGAAAGAGCCTCTGGTCATTTGTTACAGTTGCTATTGAACATGGCACATAGAAATAGTTGATTTACCGAACTTAAAGATGGTGATTTTCCATAGTTTTTGTACGTTTACCAGAGGGTGATTAATGGGATTTTTGATGGGAGATGAATGGGATGTGGATGTCAATGGATATGAATGACTTGATGGGATTTTGACTGGGATTTTTGGTGGGATATTCATGGGATTTAGTGGGATATGAATGAGATTTCATGGAACTTTATGGGATTTAACGGGATTTATTTGGATATAACATGATATAAATAGGATTTAGTGGGAGTCAATGGATATGAATAGATTGGAAGATCATGGGATAATCAAACACGGCAGGCCGCTGGAATCCGTCCCTATTTTTGAATGGAGGTTTGCAATGGGAAAATCAACGAACTATATCCAGTACCCAGATGCTCCATGGTGCTGGAATATTTACCTACATGACTGGGTCATTTTGGTGGTAAATGTTGGTAAATATTCTATACATCTGGGTAAATTTCATCACGACCGAAGCCTGTTCTCCCGAAGCCTGGAACCATGGTTAGGATTCGGGGAATCATCCCCAAGTGGCCGCAAGATTCAGCTTAGTGAAATATTATTTCATTTACCCAGATGTTTGATTTCCAGAGGATACCTTCCAGTAAATACCTTCCAGTAAAAAAAAAAGCCATGGAAATCGATGATTGCTTCCTGTTCGGAAATGATCTACTAAATGATCACAACTAGTGGAAAACCTCCATATCTATGTATGTTTACTGGAGGGAAGCAATATTTAAGCTGTTGAATCAAACCTAGCAAAACTGGAGGTGTTAAGTATAGATGGATGATGATGATGATGATGATGATGACGATGGTGGCGGTAGTGGTGTTGGTGGTGGTGTTGGTGGTGGTGATGGTGATGGTGATGGGGGTGGTGATGGCGATGGTGGCGATGATGATTGTTGGTGAAACATCGGATTTTTGTTGGTGAAAGCGACTAGAGCTCCTATTTTTGTTTGGTTGAAGTTTCTGTCTAGACTGTCTGGCCAGCAAAAGAAGGACATTTGAGCAGCAAAAATGTGGATTTCAGCCAACAAAAGTAGTGATAGAACATGATAGAAGCCAACGAGTATATACTGTAAGGAGCTCACAAACAAAGAATTATATAGATTTTAACCCTGAACAGGGACATTCCACTATCAATGGTAGGGATGAGAAGGGGTGGACATTTAGAGACCTGCCGAGAGACCGTATCTCAAAATAGGATTGCTCAAATGACCGATGTTTTTTTTGAGATTCGTGGTATCCAATTTTGAGACATGACTAGAACATGTTCAATGTGCTTGGACGACCTTTCCCAACAGTTTTTTCTCCGGGCCCTCTTCTGTGAAATCTCAACATCAGAGAGCATGCTGTGCAGTGATAGTCGTTGTCAGACATTCCGGGCCCAAAATGACCACCCCAAAGTGGTTCACGGTGCAACATGGTGTAATTTTCTATCCAAAAACATATCAACCAGTTATATGGAGGGTTCCGAAAATATCTGTACCTCAAACCATTCGTTTTTCCGTTGAGAATAAGAATTGCTGGATGATTTTGGGGTTTTCCCGTTTAAAAAAAAACCCGTCCGAGTCGGAGTCCCGCTACCCCAAATCCCGGTGAAATTCCAGCGACCGGAGCCATGAGCCCAAGAGCTCAGCACTGGAAAATCCTCGCCGAGTTGTCTTCAGCTGTTCTTAGGTCAGTGAATGATCATACTTTCGGAATCTTCAGCATACTCTAGCCACACATATACTGGTTGGTGTTTTTTTTTTTTTAATTTTTCCATATATTGGGAATAATGATCCCAACTGACTAATATTTTTCAGAGGGGTTGAAACCACCAACCAGTATAAATTAAATGTATTTAAATGTACAATACCCAAAAAATCGAAACGTGACCCATACAATGATTCCTTTACCATCTGGTTATGACTAACAGTTCGCCATGGAAAGATCCACCATGCTATAAGCTAGGTAAACCATCTATTTCTATGGGCCATTTATTTTCCATGGCAAACTGTAAACGTCATAACCAGAGGGTATATCCCATTAATATCTCATTGAATCACTATAAAATCCCATTGAATCACTATAAATCCCATTAAACCACTATAAAATCCCATTAAATCACGATAAATCCCATTGAATCACTATAAAATCCCATTAAATCACGATAAATCCCATTAAACCACGATAAAAATGGGGATTTCACTTCTTCAGTGGCAATTAGATCAGGCAATCTGCGGAGAACTGATGAAGATTCTGGATCCACTGGGTGAAGAGTTGAAACATTTGAAGAGAGTCAGGCTGGGAACGGAAAAAACAGTCTGTGTTTATGTCTATAACCATCAAGAATAGACTTTAAGAATGTTTTAACAATCAACATGGGGATTTTATGGGGATATAATAATGAGATAATGATAATATCTATATATATATACATGTTTATACATGAGCTATATATGGGGTATTTAATCGGGATCCGATCAGACATTTACCTCTAGAAAACCACCAATACTGGCTATGCAATAGAGATTGATGGGATGTTTAACCAACTTGACATGATAGTTGGGGTTGTCTCAACATGGGACCCAAATTGGCAACTTATTCAAATTTAATGGTGACAATGATGAGGAAATATGGGCTGGAACGGGGTCGTAGAAAACTTGAGACAACCCCAACTGGGTTTGAACTGAGAGTTTTCAGCTGGACTGACAGATTTTTTGTGGTTCTGGTTTTGGTAACTTTCCAACATGGAGAACATCGAAATTGCTTGGCTGTTGGCTTGCTTGGCTGGATTTAAAATACCAAACGCTCAGTTTTGTTTTTTTCGAAAAATGATTTCCCCATGAAAATCTCATTACCCTCTGGTGAACGTTTACATAACGAACTGGCAAATCACCATGCTATGTAGCTGGGCAAATCAACGATTTCGACTGGGCGTTTCCAGTTCGCTTTTTGTATGTTTACCAGAGGGTACCATCTGGTTATTTAACATAGCCATGGAAAATGGCCCATTTATAAATGGTTTACCTATTAAAAATGGTGATTTTCCATGGCTATGTTAAATAACCAGATGGTACATAAAATCACCAAATCATGCTGCCAAAGCCGGGGATGTGGAAACCAAATCGACGAATTTTTTTGTTTCGACATTCGTGGTACCGTGGAACGTCACGAAACCAGCTGTACCCTCTGGTAATTTAACATAGCTATTGAAAATGGCCATTTATAGTGGATTTTCCCATAAAAAATAGTGGTTTTCCATAGCTATGTTAAATTACCAGAGGGTACATGTTTTTTTTCCCTCTAAAGCCGTGTTGGAGCAAACAAGAAATTCTGATTGGTGGTTTGGAACATGAATTGTATTTTCCATTTCATATATGGGATGTCATTGACGAACTCCATCATTTTTCAAGATGGGCACACTGCACCACCAACGATGATTTTCCCATTAAAACCTCCATTTATAAGGGATTTTCCAACACTGGTAGTAAAATCATGAAATACCCCCCACTTCTGGTAGTAAAATCATGAAATTCTTCCCGTGTTTAGATTGCTACAGGTCCAATGTCCTGAAAAAGAGCAGAAACAAAAAGCAACGGGGTCCCCGTTTGTTCGTTAAAAAAACAAATTTACCTCTATGTTTGTTTGTTAATTCCGCATTTTCCCCTATGTTTATGACATTTTATTACTAACTCCCAATTTTTCCCATCAAACATTCAACACCCCATAAGTGGTAAATCTAAATCCCCTACATCCATGCTTTCTAGGAGCTTTTTACGGCTGTTGGACCGCTGTTGGATGGATTTGGAGGACCCAAAAAGCACATCTCAGGCCGTCCTGCGATGAGTTGGCGGTCCTCTTGGGGGAAGTTCTGCCTGACAAAGTGCTGCAGTTTCTCCAAGTGCGTCAAATCACGCCAGAAGCCCGGCGCCATTTCAGGTCACGGGGATTTCATGGGGGATAGCCGGCCTGGTAAACATACAAAAAGCGAACTGGAAAATGGCCCAATCGAAATCATGAAATCGTTGATTTACCCATTCAAAATGGTGATTTTCCAGTTCGTTATGTAAACGTTTACCAGAGGGTATTGGGAATTTCATCATCCCAACTGACGAAGTCATATTTTCAGAGGGGTAGGTAGGCCATCAACCTGTCATTGATTTCATTTTGTGGATATTCAATCCAGTTCATGTGGGATATATCCAGTCCCATGGGGATTTCATGGGATTTAAGGATCAAATCCAGCAACAAGTTGCGGGATTTTTCGTAGGACTTCATCGGATTTTTCTCCGGGAGATCTCTGGATGAATTCCGATGAATTCCACTGGTCACAGTGCGACGTCGCTGGAAACATGGTGAATGATCATACTTCAGCCGCAGCCCGAAAAAATCGTAACCACCAAAAAGATAAAAAACAACGTGATTTACCAATAATATCCAATAATTACTTTCGGAGACAGTGATGTAATGTGATGTACTTTTCTATTTTAGTGTTTTTAGTAGCATTTCACTTTTCTATTTTTTTTTGAGTTGCTAAGGTGAAAATTATTTGTCTTATGAACGCCCGATGGAGAACTGGGCACAACCAACATCAAAAAAATGACTCATGTCGTCCAAAGATGGCTGACTCAGTTGGTGCAGAATCACCCTACATTCATAGACAAAAAACATTGGATCTATGGATATCTATGGAATATGAATATACAATCATATCCGAAAATATTGAGTACATTTGGATGCCCTCCAGTAAACCAACATATGGAAGATCCACCATTTGTAGGTCATTTCGGAATGGGAAACGCATGGATTTCGGCAAATGGTGAATTCTCAGTTTGAAAATGCGTACCCGGAAAACCCCGACAATTATGAGTAGCAAGCAAATCTTGTATCATATTTTCAGAGACATCCATATAGTCTTAGAGTACTGTACTGAAAGTAGGACATTCTATGGCCCATTATCCCAAAATTGGATTGTTTGATTCCAAAAATATCAAAAACATCCCGTCGGGAGGAAAACCACGCCAGCGGTTGTGAGCGTTTTGAAGACCATGTCGTTTTCGCCATAGCGAAACTATTGACTCATTGCACAAAATAGGCTGAAAATTCCCTGGGAATTTGAAGTGCATTTCTGATGATGTCCGGTAATTTACAGGGAATTTGCTCTTGAAAACGCACGCGATGTTTTCCTCCTTTCACATCGCCATGCGCTTCTTCAAAGAGCGACCAGTGACCTCCAAAAGGTTCTTGATTTGGAGTTCATCCAACGCCATTGCCACACCCTGATGTTTCGCATCAGTTTTGGGTTCACATGGCTGTTGACTCTGGTCGCAAGACTACATGGTATGGCCGATTTTATGAAACATAGCACTCTGATTTCCGTTATTTCGCGGTGGATGCCGGACATGCCATCCATTGATGTCCGAGCAGTTCGAGTTCGAATGGGCGGCTCATTTTGATTTGACCTTTCGCAGTTGTGGGGATGTTTTTCATCCGGTGCTCGCTGACTTCCAGTGCAGCATTTTTCAACAACATCACGTAGTGCCCCAAATCGGAAGATTAATTTCTCGCATTTTGACATTTGGACCTTGTGGGGTATGGATTTCGTCGCAGATGTCACAAAGCATTTACACCAGCCTAGGTGCCGTGACACACGGGCAAGCTCTGTCACGAGTAGGCGAGCCTGCCCTCAACAGAGTTCTGGTCTCGGAGCTTCGCCAAGTTCGCCACGCTGAACTTGTAAACAATCAAATGGTGGAACAGAACCATTCCGTTGATGACCAATACCATGAACCTCAAAGAAACATGAAGAAACTTGACGTGTTCATATACTTTGATCTGAGGACCCGGCCCGCATCCGTGAAGAAAAAGAGGCCCACGGTGCCATTTTCGTCCCTTTGTGGAACTGATATTTCCCCATGAAACTGACTTAAAACATGTTCGAGATTTGCAATGCTCACCCGATGCATGGGATTCGGGCTTTGTGATGAAGGAACCGCCAGTTCGTTGCTGGGAAACGCGAAAATGATGCCAGATCAACCTATGAAGTATGGCTTGGAGAATTGCAGGAACGGATGCGTCAGTCAGCGCGAGCTGCGCTGCAGGCGCACGATTTGGAACCAGAATCCAAAGATGGCTTGGAGG
>Ga0126342_10020502_pt1 | contig 11110 bp, 8 predicted proteins | sample Cyp1metagenome_FD_92528 | JGI IMG/M metagenome (GOLD analysis project Ga0126342, IMG submission 92528) | Coral microbial communities from Lord Howe Island, Old Settlement Bay, Australia - Cyphastrea 1 metagenome | ecosystem: Host-associated > Invertebrates > Cnidaria > Coral ...
CACCCCCTGTGAACAATATCTTGATTGGGGTGATAACATCAACTTTATCTCCATCAGGGATCACAATTCGCCACCCTCTATGAACAATATGTGCATTGGGGTAATAACATCAACTTTATCTTCGTAGCCACCTGGAGTCAGACGCGGCGCAACGTCAGGGTTGCAGCGAACATGTTGTATGTTCCATAATATATAGGATAATCCTTCCCATTGACTTTCATTGTTTTCAAAATGGTTAAAACAACTAAGCAGATAACTATGTATATATATATACGTATTCCCATATTTCAGATATAGATATTTCAGATAGTAGATGAGATTGTCCAGGGCGACTTCCCGATATCTCAGGGATTCCCAAAAATTTATGTCCCAACTAACAGTTATGGCCATGGGATGAATCCTGCAACTGGGTGAAAAAAGATCACTTAAGTGAGGTTTGGTCAGTTCTAACTGTCTATACACATCGTGGGACCCCGTTCGATAGCTAAGTTGGTGCAAATAACTACAATAACTGTTGGGTTTATGGTACATATAAGTATAGTTCCATGGGCTTATAAATCAACAAACATAGCGAACTTGGGGGCCCCACATTGCAGGGCTATCACTGAAGTCTGGTGGATGTTTGATATAAACAAACTACAACGTGAGGTCCTCATGGGATGTGAATGTTGGTTGATCTAAAGCCATGAATACTAAACTGGGTGGTGGTTTGGAACATTGGTTTAGTATGGGATAATAATGATGGTTAATGATGCTTAATGATGGTTAATAATGGTTAATAATCACTGGTTGGTGGTTTGGAACATTTGTTTTCGTCCCATGTATATTGGGAATGTCATCATCCCAACTGACGAACTCCATCATTTTTCAGAGGAGTTGAAACCACCAACCAGTATAGTTTGTTATACCATAAAGCCAAACGTATGCCAAACGTATGTCGCAAATTTACGTCAACTTAGCTATCTTTTGGGACCTCACCTTGTATGTAGTAACGGGGACCTAATATAACATATATCTGGGCAAATTATAACGACCTCACTGCGACCTCACTGGTAATCATGGTTAATAAGGGAAAACATCCCATAAGTGAACTTTATAATGTTCCCAGATATATGAAATGTGGTGGGACTTAGAGCCGAGAACATGATATTTATAGAACCATAAATGGTTGATTTTGTGGTGATGGAACCACCAATAATAAGGTATAAAATAACAATAAATAATGAATAAAGCCAACTAAGCCGGTATGATACAGCACCAATGCAACAGATAGTGATATAATGGGTTTTAAAAAACGGACATAACGGGATATGCAACTATCAATGTGATGTTTGGGTTGAAGATGGAAAATGTATAACAATGAATTCACACCACATATGTTCATTTTTTTACGGGGAACGTGGTGGTGAACCTTTGCTCTGAGTCGTTTTGTCGCTGGCTCAATCCTGGTCAACTCCCCATCTTCTGCCTCTTTTGCCTTTTTTTAAAGCAGCGAAACCAGCTATAAAACCACCATAAATCAACCTTTGTTTATGCGTGTTTTCCTAGAAAAGTTCCCTAAAATCAATATATAATATAAATCAAGTGTTGTCCTAAATATAAATCATAAGTGTTGTCCTAAATATAAATCATAAGTGTTTTCCTAAATGTAAATCATAAGTGTTTTCCTAAATATAAATCATAAATGTTTTCCTAATCATAAGTGTTTTCCTAAATATATTACATATATCAAGTGTTTTCCTATATATAATATGCTTAATTAAAATCCCGCCATTTTTGCATCTTTTCTGCAAAAAAAATCACCGGTCCCGCCCTCAGGGTGGCCCCGCGCAGTGGGCCTGCCGTCAGCTACACGCACTGCGGAGCGGACGCCATGCACAAGTGGCAGAGGAGGTGTGATAACTAGTGAATATCAATGGATTATACATATATTTATATATATACACAGTATATGTATATATATATATATGGTAATTACTAGGGATACATGAATGGATACACCATATATTCACTATAGTATGATATTTAATGATTAAGTATCAACCATTATTATTATATATATATATGATATATGGTGGTAGATAATGGTTGATTATTGTCAATAATTACTTGAGGATGAACCAAAACAAATCGTAAGTGGGTTATTTCACCGCAGTTATAAGTGGGTTAGTTCACCCCTACTTAGCCCATTCATAGTTGATTAGTGCCAATAATGGTTTATCATGGTTAATGGTTGATTACAGTTTGTAGTTGTGATATGGTGATGAATAACAGTGGATAATAATAACAATGGATATGTATATATAATACATAAGTATGATATCCCAGTATTCGATTGAGTACTGGATTGATTTACTTTCTAGACTGATTACTTTGTGGGCAGAGACCGCAAGAAGTGGGTGACCATTTTGTTATTTGGCCAAATATATGTATAGACGGAGTTAAATATGACTAGTTTGATGGGTACTACTACTCTCTTTCTATATGATGGCTATTAGAACAAATCTGTTTGTATTATATATGCACATATTTATAGATGATAGATGGGAGTTTATATGATGGTTTTCAACTATTTCTAGATGGGATTTGTAGATAGTGCTCCATGACACTGGTTGGAAAACATCTTCATGTTGTAAAGCCAGTGCTTGGATCCATGTGGTTTGTTGTAAACGCCGAGTCTTTTTTCGACAGAATTGTGGCCTGGTGTCCGAATCAACCTGACTCAACAAGTACCATTCGATTCATAGATATCTTATGATATCTTTGTGTTTTTGGAGTTATCGATTTACTATTAAACACTATTAAACACTATTAAACACTATTAAACACTATTAAACAGTATTAAACAGTATTAAACTGAACCGGGAATCAACATGCGCCACCGGCAGAATAATGATGGAACTGATCAACCCCATCTGAACCTAAGCAGGAGGTTTAAGCCGACAGATATCATCGGGCAAATTGACTGTTTAATGATAGATTTGTTAGATGATATCATTATATCATTAATATATTATCAATGATTATATTGATAGATTAATATAATTGACTGTTTATGATTGTTTATCAATATATTGGCATTTCGTACCATATTCCCGAAAAAAAACACAAGCACATTCTTTGAAAAGGGCATCTAAGGCTATCTATCTGCCACGTTCTCTCAACTATTTATGGGATAGTTACCCCAAAAGATCTCCCACTCAAACATGTTTTTTCAGAGGGTGTCTTAGAAAGATTTGATTGTATAGCTAACCTGGCTGACCTTTCTTCGATTTCAGAGCCCTCCCACTGCCAATTCGGAGCCCTCCCACTGGGTGAGGGACAGTCAGTTTAGACAGCAGAGAAATGGAGGTGGGTCAAAAATCAGGGCACGGATGTTCTAATGGTAGTTTCTCAAAAGGGACTCCAAAATCATCCCGTTTTTCTGGGTCTTTTCGTAAACCAATGGCTTAAAATGGGTCGCCCGTTTTGTGAATTAGAAGATGGTGTATGAATCAGCAGGAGCTTGGGCCGCTTGTGTCTCGCGCGCGTTTTGTGGCGTATTTTGACCCATACTCGGCGCTGCGGCCAAAGGTGTCGTCTTTGACTCCTCTCGCCGAAGTTGGGTGAGTTCGACAGTCGGAAAATACATTTTCCAGCTGCTGAGGTGAAGGTAAAATCACAATTTTATGACTATAATTTGATTTCATGGAACATTACAATGAAATTGGGTAAAATATGTTTGGATTATTATAACCACAATGATCAAGAAGCCAAGCTGCCACCTGCTGGCTATTTACATCTATTTAGAGCCGTTCCTAGCACAGCCGTTCCTGCCTGTGTCTGCGAACTCTCAGTGTCAGCAGAGGGTCTGGCGAGGAGGATGCGATTCATTTTGTGATGGTGATACTGTGGATGGTTGCGAAAACCTGAGTTGGTAGGTGGTTTATCTCCTTTTACTGTAATCCCTTTATTATCAATGTAATAGTTACCAAGAGTTTTACCAGCTGGTGCAGGATTTCGCAACCATTCGCAGTATCATGAGACGGTGACGAAATGTTGCATTTGAACAACCTATGCCAAATCAATATTCCATGCTGATTTATCCAAGCTTATATTCCATAGTATAGCAACTCCAAAAAGGATAGACAAGTTGGAAACCTGGAAATATGTATTGAATATCATGTATAATCTCATACCAATTCCAATATAAGTCATTTTTTTGGAAGGGTAGCCCTAGAAATCCATGAAGTATGACAGTATGAGGTTCGTAGTGAGGTTGAAAACTCAAGCAGATTTATAATACCTGTTGGACTTTGCGATGAGACATGAAAAATAGCCCTACAATGTGGGGCCCCCAAGATAGCAAAGTTGGTTTCTTATTACAATAACTCGGTTTATGGTGCTTGTGACTATAGTTGCATGGGGTTATAAATCAACTTATAACTAGGGGGCCCCACATTGTAGTAATAGATGTAATAGTCATTGTATAACTATTTGCACCAGGGTTGCTCGATCTATTTAGGTGTCCCATATTGAGATATTTTGGGTTCGGGGTAAGGAAATATACTGGTTTGTTCACAGGTATTCCTGTTTTTTGGTTTTAAGAATCAATGATTTCAACTTGCACAACGTACCATAACCACCAACCAACCGTTAGATTTTTTTTAGGATGGCGACCCCTCAGATCCCGTTGGGGCTGAATCCTCCATGTATAGATGATGTGAACCCATCATACCTTCAATGTATAAATGCTGCTCGCATCAAAAATTATCTCACTGGTTGGTGGTGACTGGAACATGTTTTTTTTTTTATGACTTTCCATTCAGTTGGGAATAAGAATCCAAACTGACGAACTCATATTTTTCAGAGGGGTAGGTTGAAACCACCAGTCAGCTCACTTTTTAGAGACAACCATTGAATCCATCTGATGACCTCACGTCGTGACGTCACTGGAATAAAGCTTGGCACACCGGGGAAATCATCCCCATGGTGGGCCGCAAGTTTCAGCGAGAAATATGTTCACTTTGGTGGATGATTATTGTAATTCCGCCAGAGATTAGACATACAATAACATATAATTATATATATATATACATATTAATATATTATCAGGTATATACATAATATATACATATTATAATATATGACTTTCTCTCTATATGTATATATGTGTGTATATATATATATAGTATGTATAAAACTCTAGAAGAAAACTAGATGAAAGCCATCTTTGGTGCTTCATCCTACGGCCAGGGTCCCGAGGAGGAAGCCATGGCGGATTCCGTGTGGCAGGCGATGCAGAGAACTTTCGTTTGTCACCTGAACCATCAAAAGATGACCAGGAATCAACAAAATAATATGATATATATATATATATATATGTATATATATATATATATTTATAATCACATATATATATATATATATATATACTATAGTTATATGTATAATATTGTATAATATGATATATATATATATAGTATACATATACCTATTGCATGTATACACAACAACCAGCAGGATATGATATGTGGATGCATCTAAACATATGGTATATAGATAGTATGTCCCACTTCATGACTCGTTTGATAATTACAATTACTACTAGTCATTGGATGGAATGGTGTAACAAATGTTTGGACAAATCCAATAAAATGACCAGGGGACATAGCGGGGTCAACCCGCAAACAGAAAAGATATCAAACCACAGTGCTGCGCTGCGAACTGTAGCAGTAAGGTAAGGTCCAGTCAAGCCAAAAAGGACTTTGAGTCCAGATATATATATATATATATGTTTTGACTGGTGATTTGTATGGCGTTCACAAGAAAAGGATGAAGTAGTACAAAATCGAACAAACTATGTAAACATGAGGAAATCAGTAGTCATCGAACATGTTAAAAACACGAGGTTTTCCAATTTGGCGAAACTATTAGAACTCGCTTCGCAATTTCTTACATACTAAGTGCACTAAGACACGCAGGATTTCTTCCGATATCCCTTACCATCCTCCTTTTTGGCGCCTTGAAACCTGCGCTAAGACGGTGTCTTAGCGCCATCCGCTAGGCCTTTAAATCTCAATACACCGGTGCTGCTGAGCGCGGCATGTGCCACCGGGCTGGTGGTGTTGCTGGAAGTCACTCACAGCCAAGGTGAGACCCCCGTTTGAAATAGCTAAGTTGACTGATTAACGAACGGTGAACTGTTGGGTTGATTGGGAGATAATCATATACTGAACTAGAGATTTACTATGATTTACTAGGGATAACGGGATCATTATGGATTATGCATGCGATTACAGCTCCAACTATGGTTTATGGTGAAAATAGCTACAATATGGGGCCCCCGTTCGATAGCTATAAGTTGGTGCAAATAACTACAATAAATAGGCTTCATGGTGCTTATGACTATAGTTACATGGGCTTACAAACCAACAAACATCACATTTTGGGGACCCCAGATTCTATGTTTGTCAGCAATTTTTTCAAAATCATGGCACATCATATTTCCCATGGTTTTTTTCCATGTTGGGTGACACTGTTGGGGGCTCTGGGGCCTCAGGTCCCCAGGAGATACTAATTTCGCCATGGAAAGATCCACCATTTTTTTCATGGAGAAATCCACTATAAATGGGCCATTTTCAATAGCAAACTGTAAACGTTTACCAGAGGGTATGAACCCCCATAAGTTGGGATATAACCTCTATAAACTAAATGGGCCATGTTCAATAGCGAACTGTTGACATAACCAGTAGGATAACTTATATAGTGTTGTAGATACAAAGTAGGACTTGTTGATGTGTTTTTGATGTGAACTTTTTGATGCGAACTACGGATACAGTATCAGGTTCTGACCCAGACCCATGTGAGATTACTGTACACTAAGACAAGATCACACATGATAGCACAGTAAATTCCTACTAAACTCGTGCTGAACTTGACATGAAGCACTTCGTTTTGGTGGGATGTTTTTTTATACATATGGAATGTATTACCTATTGATTAAGTAACATGTGTTTTGTTCATTTTTTTGGGTATACCCAATTTCCCCGTTTTTTTTGTATCCCCACAATGTGGGGCCTCCAAACGTTATAAGTTGGTTTATAACCCCATCTAACTATGGTTATAACTACCATAAAGCCAACAGTTATTGTAGTTAATTTTTAAACCAACTTAGCTATCATAAATCAGCTATAAATCCCATTAAGCCCACCATAAATCAGCTATAAATCCCATTAAACCCACATGTTCCTATAGTTTCCAAACGTTTTTTTTGTTCTCCCCATGATGGACCCGGCACCTGCGCGGTGCGCCAGTTACATGGACACCCCAGTGGGGGAGAACGACATCAAGTATCGATGGAGGCGATCAGCCCCGTTGAGGGCATGGTTTTCCGATTTTCAAACGTGGAAAATGCAGGACAATGCCTCTAAAATTGAGGGTTAAATGGAAACATCATCTAGAAATGGCTAAATTTCATCACGACCGAAGCCTGTTCTCCCGAAGCCTGGAATCATGGTTTATGGTAGGGGAATCATGGAATCATCCCAAAATTGCCGAACTATTCAGGTTAGTGGATTATTATAATTTACCCAGATCTATAAATGATGGCCTGTTTTTTTGTTAATAGGGAATTATACTAGCTGGTTGATTATTTAAACATACCATGGTTGATTGAAGACTTGTTTAACGGGGATTCTGAAAATCCATCGTGGGGAAACCTCGAAACCAACCAGTATAGTGAGATGGGATAGTCGTATTTTCAATGGCTCAATTGGCTTTGTCTGGAAATGGGGTATATCTGCAAATGGCTGCTTTAATAGGGAACCTCATGATTAACAACTGGATTTAGGGATAAATTATTTTCATTTTTTTTCAAACATACCCTTTGGTTAAATAATATAGCTATGGGAAATTGCCATCTTTAATAGGTAAATCAACGAACTAAATGGGCCATTTTCAACAGCAAACTGTTAGTCATTACCAGCGGGTACCCAATTGTTTTGGTATCAAACCATCCATTTTCTGGTTGGTGGTTTCAAACTGGTTGGTTTCAAACATGTTTCAAACATTTTTGGCCCCCTGGTTATATGTTGATTTATAACCCCATCTAACCATACTTATCAGCACCATAAACCCTAGTGAAATTGTAGTTATTTGCACCAACTTAGCTATCGAACGGGGGCCCCACATTGTATTAGTTGGATGATTTTTCGTGCCCATTTATAGATGGTTTACCTATTACAAATGGTGGTTTTCCATGGCAAACTGTTAAATAACCAGATGGTACCATGAGTCGATCATAATGTCAAACAATCAGGCGATGTCACCCATCAGGCGATTGAGAGACACCTTTGGCGTGAGTTCAGAAGAGGCCTTTTTTTGGCGTTTCACGCCGAGGGCCATGGGTTCATCTGCTGGATCCAAGACTCCCACAGTTATGGCCGTTTACCAATTATTATGGCGCATAACTGGCTAACTATGGCTCAAGGACCTGTACCATCCTACAGTTATAGCCATTTATTAGTTATAACTGGTTATAAATGGGATTATACATGCCATAAATGGGGTTTTGTTTGTACTTATACCTGGTATTTCGGGCCATAACTGCATAATGTTAGTAAAGCAATAGGATCCACCATCCCCAAATTTACAAGTTGTATGGGTGGCATCTCATATCAAGTTGGTGATGTATCCCATCAGACATACCTGTGATAGTCCTATCGTATATCTCCCATATATCCAACACCCCCCGGTGATGTTTGTTTTGCGGCCACTTGCAACTAGTTGTCAATCCACCAAATGAGGAGTGCCCAAAAGCAAAGATGGTTGGTGCCGAGTTGTTGGCTTAGCTGATGTAATTGGTTACCTGAGTTAACCAACAACATACCAACAACTAACTAATGATGATAAATGCTTTTCCCTAAGCTAAGTATTTAATATCTAAGTTACTAGTCTATGTTACCTCAGTATTTATAATGATGATCAATGCTGTTCCCTAATTACTCAGCTGGTTTCCACCGTCAAATGTGATTGCTGCAAATACTTAGGGCTATTTAGATCTTTCCACATGCAATGTTACGTTTGTTGAGTACATCCATTCGAATGTGGGTGAAATTGCCATTGTTGTTTCATGCAATGCTTCCCGACTGCTTCCCTCTTGTTGATCAAATCATACCAAATTTAGAAAGTTCACAGGGAACTTTCTCAACTAACTCCCCTATGTTTCTGGTCTAAAATTCCCAGTTCTTCTTTGCAACATGGGGGGGGGTCCCGTAGTTGCAAGTTGCTTTCTGCAAGCATTTACTGCAACGATACACAATATCCAATGAACCAAATCCCCCATAAATCCAACTCTGGTTGGTGGTTTGGAACATTTGGATTACCCTCTGGTTATTTAACATAGCCATGGAAAATGGCCCATTTATAGATGGTTTACCTTTTGGAAATGGTGATTTTCCATGGCTATGTTAAATAACCAGATGGTATATATTTTTCCATATATTGAAAATATCATCATCCCATTTGACGAGGGGTGGCAAAAAACCACCAACCAGTACATATATATATATATATCCAATTGTCCACCATATATCCACCATATATCCAGCATAAATTCACCACAAATCCAACTTGGTGTAGCTATTTTCAGCAACAGAAAGCCATGGCCCGACATGTCCCGACGTTGAGAAAATGGCGAAAAACCACAAGGCCGTGGAAATCATGGAGACTGACGCCTTGCCATTGGTCATCGATGCGGACTACGTGGCGGTGCGGAACGGATCTGGGAATCGGGAACCGGGACCAATCATAGATCTGGATGCCTCTGGTAAACTAACAATGGTAATTTGATTGGGAATCTCATAGAATATATTGAAAATCAGCGTTTTGAATGGGACAATCAACTATTTCTATGGCAATTGTCAATAATTATAAATACCTATCTGGTTGGTGGTGACTGGAACATCAATCAATTTTATTTTTCCATAATATATGGGATAATCCTTTATAGCTTATCATAGGTTATAGGTATCCATGTTAGATATCCAGGTTAACCTTTCCAGGATTTACCCAATTTACTCTCTGGTAAATGTTTACAGTTCGCGAACTGGAAAATCCATCATCTTTAAGTTTGGTAAATCAACGATTTCTATGGGCCATGTTCAATAGCAAACTGTTAATCATTACCAGATGGTATATCAGATTAGTTTGTGAGGAAGACTTTAAATCCCAGGTTTGGGGTTGAACATGGACAGAGGCTTTTGTGTGGCCTAATATGAACACAGTTTCGCAGTGTTCAGTTTCGACTGTATGTGGGATATGTGCCGTATCATGCCGTATCTTTTCCGGAAAGGTGCCCCCATTGTTTCTCGTTACCTCAGTTGGCGTGTAAGCGACACAACTGTTGGGTTTGTGTTTGACAAATGCGATGGGTCAAAATTTACAGACCTGAGGGACCACAGATGTTAGACTATTTCTAGTATTAACATGTATTAACCATCCAATTATTCATAGAATTGCATTATGGGAAAATTTACAGGAAAGCCCTATATTTCATGGTAAAAACCATGGTTTCCTGTAAATTTTCCCTTAAACCAATCCTGTGACTTATTGAGGTACCCAATTTTGACCCATACCCGTATCGAAGTAGTTCACTGGGTTTATAAGCCAACTGATAACTAAGAAGGGAAGCACCTGGTAGATGCTCGAAAATACAAGTGGTTGGTTGATTGATTGGTCACCCGCATTCAATCACCAAGGGCTCAACAGCCGTTGGGGTCTATTGTATTGTCGGGGTTGACAGATTAGGTCAAGATTCTTGGACCCCAAAAAAATGCATTGCGTAATTCCAGGATCCAAAAATGGAGGTACTGTACCATACAAGGCAATATTTTTGTGGGGATATTCCCTGAAACTAAGGCCTTACATAGGCCTTATATATAGTAGGTACATGTCTGATCCAAACCCCTCTATGAAATAGCGAGCGTCATGGCCCTGCATAAAACGTTTTATGTATGGTTTTTCTGTTGGTTGGACCCCCAATTGGTTAGCCACACCATGGTTTTGCATGATTCGTATCAGAGTATGGGTTCATGAGGGGGGGCGTCAGTGATCCCTATTTTATAGAGAA
>Ga0126342_10020503_pt1:0-10000 | contig 11110 bp, 9 predicted proteins | sample Cyp1metagenome_FD_92528 | JGI IMG/M metagenome (GOLD analysis project Ga0126342, IMG submission 92528) | Coral microbial communities from Lord Howe Island, Old Settlement Bay, Australia - Cyphastrea 1 metagenome | ecosystem: Host-associated > Invertebrates > Cnidaria > Coral ...
ATAATAACATGGTATAACATGGTATAACATGGTATAACATGGTATAACATGGTATAACATGGTATAACATGGTATAACATGGTATAACATGGTATAACATGGTATAACATGGTATAACATGGTATAACCCATTGTCACACACACCCATCTGACTGACTTTGAAAAAAAAAAAAACATCAGACGGATGCACCTTGAAGATGCAGTGTCGCTGCAGCGCTCGGACTTCTGCGAGTGCCAACATCAGATTTGAAATTCGCTCAGAACGTAAAAACCAAAGCAAAAATACCACAGTTGCAAACAACAGCATGATAGATGTTTGGCATGATAATCTTTTTAGTTGGACTATAAAACTAGATAGTTATAAAACCAACTCAGCATGATAGACTATAAAGGCTCACCCAAAACAGCTGCCTCCTGTCGAACCAGGGAGCCGCCACAATCGAAGGAGGCCTCCGCTGATTGGGAACCCTTGGGGGCATGGTGACATCTTTTGCATAGCAAATCTCTGATTTCCTTACCATTGAGGTACCATCCGGTAGTCAAATATGGCCCTGGTAATCTAACATGGTGGGAAATCCCTCATTTACAGATGATTTGCCCGTCAAAACCAACATTAATGGGGGTCGCCAATCCAGCTATGTTTGATTTGACTACGGTACCCACTTCGATAGATTTGTTTTTTGAAGAACCCTAAAATGTCAATGAAAATTTTAGCACCATAGCCAAAGAACAATCACGCGGCCTCGTGATCAATGATGTCTTGCGTGGACAAAATATTCAGCTCACGTTCGGATGCCTGGAAAATATGCTGCAGAAAACTGTATATACTCTTATCCTAAAGCAGCTTGAATTTGGCTTTGGTTCCACTGGCAAATGATCTGGACGAGGAACTATTCGGTGCATAGTCACGCAGCCTGCCAGGTCATGGGTGGGACTCCTGTGTCGGAAACCATCCCAGTTCTTAGCTTCAAATCGCTATGGATCCAAGACCTGGCTTCAACAACTCTGGTGGAATACATGTTACTTCCCGCTTCTGGGGAATTTATAATTGTTAGGATATTATATATATACACAGTATACATATATATATGCATACCCACCCTCATCATGATGTAGCCGTCTTTGTAATCCCATGCATATGTACATGTACTGTATATATTAACCCGATTACTTTACTTGGGTGGTTGGATGATTGGATGGTTTACCCCCACTTTATGTGTATATATATATATGTCGCCCAGGCCGCCTAAGCACGCGGCCGTTGGCCCCAGAACCTGCTGTGTATAATATGTATATATATATACACTATTATTATCATTACACTATTACATGGATATGGTTGGTTCATCACCATGATATCAGGCTCTATATTGGTTAATGTTAATCCTGCATTTTGGTCCACATGTGGGCATGGAACTATTTGAAAATGTCCAACCCCAAAACAAATGGATGGTTCCGGATCCAAAAAATTGTTGGATTCCCATGGCTGCGGGTCGCCTGGACCAGACTCAGTGCTCGGCACAGCTTCAGGCGGAGCCACTCCGCCCTGCCAGGTCAGTACCCATTCCTTAAAACTGAGGATCAAAGCTGAATTTCTTATGATATCTGAAGCCATTCAGGACATTCACGAGGATTGTTTGAGAAATTACCACTAATCCTCAAATTTGATGCTACTCTCAGAAAATTGGAAGGGGGTTGGAGAATTGAGAATCAAGAAAACTGAGGATTGAAACCAAGAAAATGTGACATAAAGCCAGCATATCCAACATGTTTTTTGAATGAAGCAAAAAAACATGTGACAAAGGCAGCCAAATCTGAAAACCAACAACATAATACAAAATGTGAGACAAAACCAACAAAAAATGCCCGCTGAAACCAACAGAATCTTGGTCTACCATGGCCTCATCAGCCCAGCACAAGGATGCACCCCACAGATCAAAGGAATCGGTCATGGCGGCCACATCGAAGGGAGAAATCCGTTTCTTGCTACGTGGCCGTTCGTGTCCTGAAGAAACAGCCAAGATTTCTTTCAATTCCCTACTTTTCCTATTCTTTTACAGCCAAGATTGTTTCTAGCCAAACAGAACTGGTTTAAGTCAGACTAGCTGGAATCTCTCGCGTCTCTTCTTGTTTCCTTTTAAAAGCACTATATAAAGCTTTTGAGTCGAAATGCCATGGTTGTGAAATCTCAAGCCTCAGGTAGCGGCGCAGCACTGTTTCAAGCAAGACGTTCTCTAGCCATTCATCTCTCTCGTCATTCCGGCCGCAATCTGTGCCTCGCTTCCAGGTTGGTCTGTCCAAGATTTTCCAAGCACGAAAGCCTAAAGATCCTGAAAAAACCTCCTTTCCCGCCAGGAAAAAGATAGACTCAGCCACTCAGTGATCATATCATGGCGACTCTGGTCGTGGGTGGGTGACTTGGATGGGGGGAGTCATGGATTCCGTCTAGTCTCATTGTGTTTCTTGTAGGAGACCAAGTCTGGTTTCAAACTGTGTGTGTGTGTGCAATGACACTTTGCAGAAAGTTGATGGACGAAATCTCCCAGCAACGCACATTTGCAGCGTAGAGATTGTCGGTCGCTCCAAGCTGGAACCCTTCATTTTTTCTGAAGTGAACAGCTTGGAAACACTTCGCAGCTGGCCATCGGCCACCCTCCGGTCAAGCATCATAGAGTCGATAGGAACAGCTAGATTCCTTTGAGATTCCACCCGACATGTCTGGAAGGACGAAAAAAAAAAACAATGATGTGGTGGCTCTCTTGAGGGTAATGAAATGGCTCGCGCCAGCTTTCGCAGTGTCTTCAACTATGTTTTATGTGACACATCTTTGTTGTCAGACTTCTTGACGGCGGTTTTTCAGACTACATCAGCACAATTGAAATGAAACCTATGATGGCCAAAGCTCCGAAAGTGATGGCAGCCTTCCGACTCACCTGAGGGGGTCATTCTGAGATGCCCACGCAAAAAATCGAATCATTGATTTCAATAAATTCGGTTCAATCACAAAATTCATCAAAATTCCACAAGTGGACAGCCATGGACAGCCTCAAGTCCTTGGTTTCACTAAGGAAGCGGCATTGATGCCGCCATAACTTCCACCCAAGGCCAGAGCGCACACCACCGGAAATTGCCCATAGCCAGCAGAGAAACTCAGGGACCAGAATCCCACATGGAAACTGATGAAATTGATAAAACTGTTATATAACTGTTATATTTCATCATTATATAGAGCGTTTGTTTCGATCTCACGTCCCACGAAAACCAAGGAAGACTGCATCTCAGATCTATCAAGGATATGGTTGTGATGGAAAAATTTGCCACAATCCCATCATGATGATGCAAGTCCCAAAGTTCTGAATAAAATTAAAGGAACCAGGAACGTACCTATCAAATCATAGAATATACAATCCGCCACAACCACACTGCACCCGACCAAGCTGGCCTATATCTTGTTGCTGACCCTCCATAGACAAAGCCCTCTGCTTCTGGAGTTTCTGGTTCCTGCCATTCTCCTCACAACGGTTTCACCGTGCAACACCTACAAGACCTTTACACTTTACACAATAATTTGTGCATCGATTGCATTTGTTGGCAACTACCGGACGTAGAATATTAAAATGTGGCAGGATTCACAAAGCCTCGAAACGCGGATCTTAGTTTCCCGCCCAGCCTGGTGGCCGAGGTGGCAAATTTGCATCCCGTTGTTCTGGATCAGTACCACTTCCATCCCGGGCATACACCGGCGTCACAGTCTGTTGAGACACAGCAGCCTCACCAACACAGACATGTAAACGTCCACTGCACGGCCCAAATTTGGCCTCAAATCCTCACAGATGCTGACAATTCAATGATAACCAAATTGTGCACTGCAACCTGGGCATTGGGCCTTGCAAACTGGGCAACTACTCCATCCATTGCTGGGTTGCAGGTTCCCATATGGAGACCTGGCCAAAGTTCGTAAAATTCACCTCCATATCGCCCGCATGTTGTGTTGCATTTTTTTGAGCCAAACAAAATTTCAAACACCCCCTTGGGCGAACCTGCGAGGGGCCGAAAGCCACAAATGCAAGCATCTCCAACAGAACCTGGGTTCAAGAGTCAGGCGATTCAGTGAACCAAACCATTTGGACATCTGGGATGGTTTGATCAATCACAAACTGAGTTGCCAACAGGTGCCCGCAGCGTGTCACTACTGGTTCGAATGCCGTTTCGAAGCATATGTTGCATTCAAACATCAGCGCGGCAGGGAAGCGGTGTGCAAATTTTGGTACATTTAGGTTTTTTCGATGTGATGTTTCCGTGTTTTAATTGCCGATTTAATGACCAATAATGCGAAAAAATGTTCATGTTTATTTTCAGCACACGTGTGACATTGACATTATTCGAAAAATGTCTCGCAAAATTGCAAATGTGTGTTGCTGGCAAAAATGTGTGTTTTGTTGCATGATCAATTAACTGTTGTTTGGGACCTTGATTCCAAATGGGGCGGTAAAACAAACATGTCACAATGACGACATACACGTATCCATCATTTTTCTCTCGTCGAAATTATCAATTCATGTTCCGATGAAAAATATCAAATTCACAGACAAGCAGCGTTCAAGTTGTTGAGCATTATCACAAAAATCAACCAATAGATGCACCTACACATGCCCAAAAAATGTCAGCCACTGATGTAAATGGTTTTTTCAAACCCAAATCCACACCATTTTGTTTTTCCATGGTGACTATTCAACAAAATTCGCACAAACAGCAACGTTACGCAGGTCGACCAACACGGTGAAGGTAAGAATTGGAATCTAACCCCAAAAAACCACACCACCGTAAACCCCAAACAGTGGTTGGATAGCAAGTGTTTTTGAAAAGCATTGTCAGACACATGAAATATCATGGAAAATGTGTTGGCAAAAATGGCAAAACGTGAAACAAACCTCGTAAACAAGTTCACTCGGTTTTTTCTCTGGCCAAGCTGGCTGTGCCGGATCTTACATGCAAAACAGACATGCGAAATCACACAAAAATTGTTGGCGCATGACTTGGTCTGACTCGCGAGCTTTCACATGAAATTGGTGTGGGCGACAGCAACCCAAGAAGGGTCAGCTGCCCCAATTTCCGCAAAAATGACGCCACACACAACGACACCAGCACCCAGGCTCCAAAACGCACAAAGCCATAGACGTCTTGCAGCGGCATCCTGCAATCGCAGCAGCTGCAGCGGCGCAAGCATCCAAGTTCCAAAATGCACATTGCCATAGAAATCCCTGCAGCGGCACCCGCTCCCAGACTCCAAAGCGCATTCTGCACCTTGCAGCAACCCCTGCACAGAAACTCAAAAGCACACATATGGCCATACACATCTTGCAGCGGCACCCTGCAGTGAAAAAAATTTGCAGCTGCACATCGCGGCTTCACCAGAACCCAGGGCCGCAGCAGCAGCGAAGGCAACGATCATGAAGAGAAACGAGACTGGGAAGCAAGTTGCAGCTGCATAATCTTTGCGGATCAGAATCCCATACGTTGCAAAGTAAGAACCCCTATATGCGAAGACTGAATGGAAAGGGTTGCCACTCTGTTTTCCAAGCCTAAATGGGCCTCACGGTTCCTCATGGAAATGAATGTGAAAACTCCTCAACTGCTTCTCGATTGTGTGTGTGTGTCATCCTTGTGCAGTGGTCCATGCAAACCCTGCTAAGACATCCATGAATGGTGGCATGACTGCTATGAGAATTTTTTTGCACTCCTCCTCTGAAAAGTGCAGCAAGGCTCAGTTTTCAGCCAAGAATTCTCTGCCACCAAACTCATCTGAAGTTTCCTTTTGGAAAGAAAATCATCGGGTTCTGAAGTTGCCCGGCACCTCAAATCACCATGTCATGGCAAAATGCCATAGCCAACTTCGGACCAATTGAATTCAATTGATGGTGTGATTCACCAACAATTCATCCATCGGATCTTTGCTCGAAGGTTTCCATCCTTTAGATGAAACAGTTCAAGTCTTCTGTATACGCTCTGTGAACTTCTGATAGCCAATGGTCACTACGGTTTCGAGCTAGACGATGCAACCTCTGAAGCAACCAATGACTCTTTGAGTCTAACTCCAGTCAACCCCGGAGCATCCTCCGCAGCTGACTCCAACACTGCATTCAGTAACTTGCATTTCTGCTGCATCATTGTCATGCCCAAACGCCAAAGCCTCATTCATCTGGTTTCTGAGGTGATCCACCAGTCTAGTCAGATGTCCTTCTCTTGTATTTGGATTCGCTTCGCCCAACTCTGCTTCCTCTCTCATTTCTTCATCTGAAGCTCATGTTCTTCTCCTCCTTCCTCTGGTGTCCCAGCATCTGCTACTGTTGGTGCTGCTGAGGAAGAAGCCATAGCATAGACTCCAGTTGATGTCACTGCCGCATCTGTATTGTCTGGTTCCCTTTGACCGGATCTGAAAATTGCAGCATTTGTTTTCTCCTGCGCACGCATGTGGCCACGCTGCCCAGCTGTCACCTCAGTGTATCTCACAAATCCACCACAGTTCACCAAACCATCACGCACGCAATCAACGTAGCCCTCAAGTGCTGAGACATCTCTGTCTGTCTGCACCATGTAGTTGTTGAATGTGATTTCCAGTTGACTGAAGTTTTCTTGATGTTGATTCAAACGCTCGATGTGGTGCCCAATGAAGGTGTCTGTTTCCGCTTGTTGTAGTTCATCATGGGACAACCTCGTCATGAGTTTTCTCCACATCACATCCACGCTGTCACTGCAAAAAGCAATCCACCCCAGAGCCAAAAGCAAAATGAAAAACCAAATCGAAAATGTATCGTTGTTCTCATCGATCTTTGATTCATGGCATTGTCCATATTCTGTTGCTGTTGAAGTTTTTGGCCCAATGGGAAACTAATCTTTGCCAGTTTTGAGACATTTCTGCTTGTGGTGTAGCTCGCATGAGCTTGTTCAGCTTCTGCTTGTCCGACGCTTTCACCTGTCTCAACATAGATCATGTCGATCTCATTCATCAACGCCATCAAACGTTTTCTTCCCAAGCTCATTGTTCCAATGTCAGACAAATTGAACATATCAGGCACCTGAGCCAATTCTGTTTGTTGAGTCCTGCTCATATCTATATCTTGGACCCAAAGTATCTTCCCTGAAAGATGCCTGGTCTTTCCACATCCTTGCCTGTTGCAAAGTTGTCTGGCACTTGAAGAGTCGGTGAAGCGGATCTGGTGTATCTTCACCTGCAGGACAAGCTCCAGACACCGCTTGATGCAAAGTGCATCACTCATCGTGGAAACAATGCTGTAAAGTTCAGATTCACATGAACTCAGCGCGATGACTCTCTGCGTTTTTGCTGAACCAAAGAGATAGAAACCCTTCAGCATGTGCAAACCGCATGATATAGATCTCCTGTGTTGTTTGTTGGAGGCCCAATCTGCATCGCTGTAAGATTCCAACACCCAGAATTTTGTAAGGGAAACCTTCCACTTGCCCTCTGAAGGCTGTGGACATTTCAGAAAAACTCCAAGCTCACCTGTTGTTTTCAAATACCCCATCAGCTTCTTGAGGTGCTGAAGTCCAGCAAGTGTTGGTCTGGACATTCTCGATGCAACCTCCTTCGCTGTGAACATGATGTCTGGTCTGTCCCTTGACAAGTAGAGACACATCCCAACTATCGACCTGAACCATGATGCGTCCTCAGCTGAGAGTTCTGATACATCCTCCACTTGAATGGATGCATCACAAGGCACTGTCTGCCCACGCACTTGTCCAAAATTCCAAGCATGCTGCACAGCCACTCTGTTTCTTTGTGTTCCTTTTGACTTGTATGGAAAATTTTCCAGATGCCACACGGGATGGGAAATAGTTGATGAACTCCAGGGCACGCGGTTGCTTAACCCCAAAGCCATGTTGAAAGCCAACCAAAGACCAGGACCCAGCCGATGTGCAAACTAAGGTGCAGACTCCCAAGCTAAGTCTCCAGCACTCCTTCCTTATGCCATAACCTTTCCTGACTAGTCCTTTGACCTTCCGTGGCTCAAGTGGGCTTTCGAACCTTTCCTATTCCTGATACCTGGGCACCTGGTGCCACGTTGTGCTGTTTCCTACAGTGTATCCTCACAGTGTTGCTACAGGCAAACCTATGCTGACTTTCCAGTCTGTTCCACAGTCTTAATTCACCTTGCCCTCTCTTCCTAAACCTGCTAGGCCTGGAGCACAATACTTACAATGCTCCGCTACAATGCGGAAATCTACACACACACAAGTAGACCTCAAACCTGTTGCCTGGTGTATCGCTCTCTCTAGCTACGCGCACACAACCTAAACGCGGAGAAACAACTACGCTTCGCTTACACCTCCAGCGACTAGCGCAGAACAAGGCCTAACAAATTCTTAGCGCAGCTTCCCTGGGTCTTAATTACGCTCGGCGGACGGCGCGAGCAGGCGAAAACACCTGAGGACCGTTATAAGAATCTCTCTGCTCAAGACGAAGTCACCCTTTTGCACTCACGCAACTCACACGGAGAGATCTAGACACCAAGCACAACAACGAAAGGTCTCCTATGCTGTTTCTGTCTTTGTTCAAGCCCTTCTTGCTTGAGAAGAAAATGAATTCACGAATGAAATTCGGGTTGAATTCTCGAATGCAGCAAAGGTTCACATGCCAGAAACATTTGAGAACAAACAGTTTCAATTCTTCCTGCAACGATTGACCTTGCAACTGTTCTTCCACATCAAACTGTCAAACATGCAAAACTCAACCATGACATCTGAAACACTTTCGTGATGCAACTTGGACATGTTGCAGTCACGATGCCATGCTGAATCAAAGAAAAGGTCTCACAACATGCAAACATGCTGTGCTGTACGTTCAACACTATTGGCTATCTCACGCAGAGATGAAAAATTCCTCCAAAACGTTCAAAGCGTTTACATTCCAGTTTGCGCACGGCAAACAACTAACATGCATAGAAAACACTAAGCAAACTCACTGGCGTCACATGCAATCACCATCAGTTCACCTTGAAATCGAAAATGGCCAAACATATGTCCAATCATAGTGATACTCGGTGGATTCAAGACTGCAAAGTCTCATACGTTCAGCTTTCATATCGTTGCAAGGTGATACTTGGAGGATTCCAAGCGTAGATAGGTGTTGCATCACTTGAAGGAGGAGGGCAGCACAAAGGGCAACTCACATATGCATTTCCACATTTCCATACATCGTGGCTCAGGATCATAACATCTTCCGAAAAATGGTGCTTGCAGTGAACTTTGCCGACTTTGCCAACAAAGAAGACAATAAAGTAGCAAGAAGCGGGCGCAATTTTTGATCAACATGAAATTCCAAAACCGAGGCTTCAAAACAGGCAGCTTTGCGGTGACGCATGGACGTACCCTCACAATAAATGTGTTGCAAAAGCTGGAGCGTGTAGTCGTAGATGTTGCGCACAAAAATTGTATTTTGCAGAAGCTTCTGATTGAAAGCCTGGAACTATTTGCTTGAGCAAAAAAATATTGCATAGATTCTTTGGGTGTGGAAAAGCTATTGTGTTGTACATGTAAGAGCGTCAGACGCAATATTTTAAGCAAACGCGTTTCTGGCTTCAAAAAAACATGGCTACAATCACCATTTTGAGTTATTTGTTTGACTTAACAGGTTGGTGAATGAAGATAACTGTTGCAGGGACGCTTGTAAATAAGATGTTTATTTCCAATTGTATATCAAAAACCGCATGTATGTGAGTTTCATTTTGTTCCTGAAATATTATTCTTGTTATTCTTGTTCTTCAGTCGTCATGGTGACCATCATCATCATCATCATGAACATTATCATTTTATCATGTTCATGAAAATCATTATTATCATCGTTGTCCTGGTCACCAAGATCATGATCATTTTCGCCGGTATCATCATCAGTCCCATACCATCATGATCATGATTGGCTTTACCATCCTGTATCATTATCATGATTATTACCGTTATCACTATCATAATCATCGTCACCAAC
>Ga0126342_10020504_pt1 | contig 11110 bp, 8 predicted proteins | sample Cyp1metagenome_FD_92528 | JGI IMG/M metagenome (GOLD analysis project Ga0126342, IMG submission 92528) | Coral microbial communities from Lord Howe Island, Old Settlement Bay, Australia - Cyphastrea 1 metagenome | ecosystem: Host-associated > Invertebrates > Cnidaria > Coral ...
GATAGGATAGATAGGATAGATAGGATAGATAGGATAGATAGGATAGATAGGATAGATAGGATAGATAGGATAGATAGGATAGATAGGATAGATAGGATAGATAGATAGATAGATAGATAGATGATAGATAGATAGATAGATAGATAGATAGATAGATGGATAGATAGATAGATTCATAGATAGGATAGATAGATAGGATAGATAGATAGGATAGATAGATAGGATAGATAGATAGGATAGATAGATAGGATAGATAGATAGGATAGATAGATAGATAGGATAGATAGATAGGATAGATAGGGTAGATAGGATAGATTAGATTAGATTAGATAGATAGAATAGATAGATAGGTAGATAGACAGACAGACAGACAGATAGATAGATAGATAGAAGGTCCCTATAGAAATCTCCAATATATATATATTTGTTGAGTTTTTGTTGGCCAAACTGCCAAATCCTTTTTGGAGATCTTGGCGCTGCGTAGGTGGTAGACCTGGGTGAGATCCTAGGATCCCCTGGCATTGTCCAATGGCCATTCGTAGCTTCGGACTGCCGAAGGGGCGAAGAATGTGGCGATGAAAATGTGGGAAAACCATGGGAAAACCATGGGAAAATGGCGATTTATATGGAAAAATCCAGCATTTTTCATGGATACCCTCTGGTAAACAGCCACATAACTATGGAAAATCACTATTTTTTATGGGTAAATCCACGAACTAAATCACCATGTTCAATAGCTACGTTAAATTACCAGAGGGTATATGGCGATAGTGGGATCAATTTGGCATATTCAATATGGATGGAATATAATATGGAGATTTTGTTTATCTGGATTGAATACAATATGGAGATATAGTGGGATAATATCTGGGATATAAGTACTGATAAATGATATTTAGTGGGATTTTGTTTTTCTGGATGGAATATTATAATCAGGAGGTTTCCATCAATGGGGGTACCCAATAGCTGGATGGTTTATTTCATGGAAAATCCCCATCTAAAGTGGATGATGAAATGGGGTACCCCTATTTTAGGAAACCTCCATATGGAGATATCGTGGGATCATATCTGGGATATAAATACTGATAAATGAGATAATGTGGGTAACGCAATGCCATAAACCAGTGGTTTGTCAATCCCATTAATCCCATTAATCACTGGAGACTAATGGATATTAATTGGATAATGGACATTAAATAGTGCATATTAATGTGGGTAAAACAAGGCCATAAACCATCCCCCAGTCATGAACATTTTTATAGGTGGTATTAAAATACAAAAAAAAATCCCAGTCATGGGTGGTTTATGACATTGTTTGACCCGCAGTACTTCAAAGTTGATATTTGGTTTGTACCATGGTTTTCAACAGGAACCACTTGATGCCAGGAACGGAAGCCCAAGCCATCCTTAAATAAAGTAACACCAGATCCCCAGTCTTCCTTGAGGCAGTCAGGATGAATTATGGGATCTTCTTTCAAACTAGAGGGGATTTTGAATGATTTTCAGGTTTGATTTTATCAGTACTTTGATCAATGTTTTTTCTGGGGCATGCCGTGCTGAAATTTTCAGTGGAGTTTTCGTCGAGGTCGTAGCAGCAACAATTTTCATGATGGAGTTCATTATTTGTTTTGCCCTCATCATGCTTCTGCGGCTGATGCTCCTTGGATGAATAGATTGAATAGGTGAGAAGATGGATGGATGGATGGATGGATGGATGAATGGATACATGTTTTAGAGGGGTTTGCACCCAAGGACATTTAATGGTCACATCTTTGTCAATGTAGAGACACGTGTTTTGTTGAATTTGGACACGCGCCTTAGTTCAGTGCAGATGACTTCATCGTAAGGACCTGGACAGTTCCCACCTTCAACCCTTTCCATCCCCTCAGCCTTGAGTGGTCGGTTGCAGGCTTCACTTTAAAGATCCCAGCAGTGGTGAAGTTGTCTTCCTGGTTCGCTTACGCGAAGTCTCAGAGATGTTGGCCTTCATTGCATTCTTTGTGCCTTGCAAGGGAGGCTACAGAGGGGGAAAGGATAATAAGGATGAAGCTGAGACTCCAATGGTTAGTTCATGAACTAGTTCATGATATTGAATCACATATATATATATACTTGTATATATATACTTGTATATATATAGTTATTTACTTATGTGATCATAATTGATCATATGTTTTCTATGTTTGCTTGAACGCTCCTCCGGCATGGGCCATGGGCCTTTTTCAAACTTCACCCCCATATTCTCCCATCCACAAAGTTGGGCCATGGCGAATATCTCATGATTTACCGGTGTGAATTGGTGTGAACCTGGAGAATTCTATGGTTTTATAGGGGGAATCCCCATGGTTATTTCATGTGTTCCCGAAAAAACTAGCCATAGAATATGCATGGTTTATGGTGTTAATAACCAATTCTATGGTTCATTGGGGGAATACCCTCCGATAAATCGACATAGCTATTGAACAATGGACCATAGAAACAGATGATCTACCTATAGCATGGTGAGTGTCCATTAGTTGATGATCATCTATTTTCCCATTCAAAATATATAATATATATGAACCTTGAAACTTGGCCCAACTCACGAATAAGTTGGAGGGTAAATCTACGCCTCCGCTCCAAGGCCGGGGTGTATTACATCTACATGTTGTGTCGCAGTCCTCGCAGCGTCCGTCTCGGCGGTGGCGCCTTTTTTGAAGGCATCAAGGAGAGCCGGTGGCAGAACAGCTGGTGGAAGTATAGCTATGGTAATGACCTGCAATTGACTCAACCGGATGGGGGAGTTCATGGGATTTCATGGGATATACCCTCCAGTAAATTAACAGATATAGCTATGGAAAATGGAGCATTTTTAGATGACTGACCTATAATGGAGATTTCCCATAGCCATGCTAGTTTACCAGCGAATACCACCGTAGCAACTACAGTTGTAATTAATGACATATCCACTTCTAACTGTAGCTTTGTGAGAGTATCCAAGTATCTTAACGATGACCATGGTGTCTAAGTCTGTAGATCCCGCCTTCCGAGACTTTCTCGGATCAAAAACTATCCCATACCCCTTGAATTTGAAGTATGGGAAGTACTATCCCATACTATCCCACCTGGAGGCTTGAATTTGGAAGGTCCCAAACGTCTCTAGCCTCAGGAGTTGCGTGAACCGTGGCACATTTTACTTTGGACCTTCCTGTCGCCGCAACAGTAGCTGGGTGAAAAACCAGCTGGCTTGATCACCAGCTGGGCGCACCTGTCACTGGACCCAAGGATTGCCCTTTTTTCAAGCTAAAGAATCGCTTCCAACTTCCAACCCATAATTTGCGGGGGTGGATGTTTTAGGAGCTGTATTGCGCCGTTTTTTGCCTGTGGGTCAACCAACTGATGGTCGCAATTAATGTTTAATTTCTCACTTCCGCTTGATGAAGTTGAATATATGCCACACTTCGCTTCAACCGCAAACTCCCACAGCATGCACAGCATTCCCAAGAGCATCGGATGTGTATGTTTTCCTGCTGGGGATCACTCTGCATATGTTTTTCCCCAAGATGGACAAGGGTTTATGAGCCAGTCAGTGGAATAGAGAATGATATATTTGTTCAGTGCATTTTGAGAAGAGCAATTGGCAAAGGCCCTTTCCCAGTAGACCCTATAGCCATCTATATTCCATCTAAAGCCTATAGGTATCCAATTTTATTCTCACAGTTCCTATGGTTTCCAATCACATTCTTGCGGTCTTAGAATGCGATTCGACCAGCCGGCCGTCAGTGCCGTGCGCCAGGTGGGTGATGCATTCCAGGCTGTACACCAAAGCCTCCTTGTCCCAGAGTTTCGAATTGATGCTTTGCACAGCTACTTGGGCAATGGAGGGAGCTAAGGAGCTATGGGTATCTATTTGTCTGTCTGTCTGTCTGTCTATCTATCTATCTCTCTCTCTCTCTCTATCTATCTATCTATCTATCTATCTATCGATCTATCTATCTATCTCTCTATCTCTCTATCTATCTCTCTATCTATCTATCTCTCTATCTATCTATCTCTCTATCTATCTATCTATCTATCTATTTATCTATCTATCTATCTATCTATCTCTCTCTCTCTATCTCTCTATCTATCTATCTCTCTATCTATCTCTCTATCTATCTATCTCTCTATCTGTCTATCTATCTATCTATCTATCTATTTATCCATCCATCCATCCACCTACCTATCTATCTATCTATCCATCTATCTATCTATCTATCTATCCATCCATCCATCCACCTACCTATCTATCTATCTATCTATCTATCTATATATATATAGATATATTATGTATTTATATATATATAGATTTATAGTCTCCACCAAATTAGGGAGTGAAGGAGCCACTAGGACTCTTAGTCACTAAGATTTTTTTGCAAACTACATGGCTACATAGTTAGGTTATGTTAGGTTGCTGATTGTTTTGATAAGTTTCCATGACTTCCTAAGAATCTTTGGCGTGTTCCCGTTCTTTCGAAGCACGCCACAGTTGTTGCGGATGTTGCCCACCACTTGCTTCAAAGACCCGACCCGTACTGAGGCATACATCATGGTCTTTGGATTAATCGCCGTGCAGGTGTGGAAGATCACACATCAGCCAATGGCGAACTGGACATGTTGCCCCAAGTTTTCAGAGTTTTCAGCACCTGAGAATTGGTAGAGTTGGTTGAGCTTCACTGCGCAGGTGGATATGTCTGAGACTGACGCTCTGATTAGTCCGCATTGGCAGGCGCGCCCAATAAGACACGCGGTGCATGCGGTCATGTCGAAATCAGGGAGGTTTACGGCGTCCATTGCTCCTGGATGTTCCTGGTGGTTTTATACTTGAACGTTTTGACTTCGAACACCTGGAACCAAGAGATTAGATTTAGATGTTTCCACATGTTCTAAAGCCATGAAATTTTGATTAAATTGTTTTTTGGTCTGTGTTTTCAAGCTTTGCTGCTTCCCCTCATTTCCTCAAGCCGATGATACGGTGCACCACCGGTCCGAGGTACGAATTGCCTTCACCCTGTCGACCCTGTGCAGCTTGGCTTGGGCTCATGTCCAGGATCATAGGCGCTGGAGCCAGTTGTCTAACATGAAAACGGCATTGTCAGACTGGAAAGAAATTTGCCAACTAAAATTTCATAGTTTCATCGATGTTCAACATACTTCCACCGTGACATCCCAGGTATGGCGTCGACCTTCGTGAAGGCTGCCCGGCTGCCGGTCGAGCCGGCCACGGCGGAGAATTGCGCCTTCTACCTGAAGGCACCCAGATGGGCAGTGGCGGCGGCCATCCGTGGTTTTTTCAGGGGAATGCCGGAAAAACATGGGATGTTTCTGGGATGTTTTTTGAATTTGAAGGATTATCTGGCATGAGGGATTCAACCTATAAATATGACACAATATGACAATGACCTATGGACATGATTTGAAAGTCGGGTGGATATCCATGAACATTTGATGAAAATTGCTGCTTTAAACTCTCTGACTCTTGCCATCTCTTGCCCAAATTGCTGGACAAACTTGAAATGGAACATCAGAAAGTGGCTAAGGATTCAAATATTCAGATCATCAAAAATTAGCACCTTCAATGACATTTACAGTTTCCCCTGTTCCCATTTTTTGGGGTCACGACCCAGCCCCATCCAACGCCAGGTGAAGTATGTGGTGTGGACAGGATACCCTGTGGCCTACTGGCTAAGATCGGCGGGCTTTATCACCTACTGGCAGGAAGAGGTCCTATGTTACACGGCCCTAGATGCTCGACCGACTCCACCGGTCGCCGTGTTTTCAGCCCATTTTCATAGGGGTAACTATGCCCCAATTGGCCGCATGCCAGGTCGCGAATTGTTATTTATCCAGATTCATATAGTTTTTGGTGAAATGATAGGGTGGCAATGGGTCATTTGTGGTAAAGTTTGTTGAAGTTTAAGTATCCATTTGTATCATGTGTCAAGGAACATGTCATGGGTCACGGCCAATGGTTCAAGATGTGCATGAAAACTCCCGGGCCCGGCAATCTCAGGATGTAGTGGCCAAGAGCTTATCTCTCATCGTCGCTCGGTGTGGATTGTTGCTGTTTGCCGAGATCCCTCTCTTGGGGGATTGGCTGATGCCACTAGATTAGATATCTCAGGTGGGGTTTGGGCTTGTCGTCACACAATGTTTTGACATTGCGCGGGCGCATCTATGCTTCCCTTCGTCTTTTTCTTCTTTGGAATGAGAGGATGATTGGTGTAGCTCCAACAGCATCTACAGCCATCCAGTTTTTGCATAAGCTTTAAGCTGTTCCTCATTCGAAGACTTCCAAGGCAAGCTCAACTGGACCATTGTTCACCCTTTTTGTTAGCACCTGGGGCCATTGGCACGTCAGTAACTGGGCTGCAGCGATGCAAAAATGGCCGAAGTTTTCCTGACTGCGGAACCCTGATGTTCCCTGGTGAACACTGAAATAGCTTGTAGTGGATGTTCATCCCTCAAATATAGTGCTTCAATGTTGCTCAATAGGTCTTGATCCATCCCATATAATTGTTTTCGTCCTAATCCCAAACAAAAACCCTCGTACATCCCTTCCTCATCATATTTAACTCTGGTTGGTGGTTTGGAACATTACTTCTATCTTTCCATATATTGGGAATAATCATCCCAACTGACTCTGTTTCAGAGGGGTAGGTCAACCACCAACCAGAACTACACAGAAACCATGTCGAGTTTCCTTGGTGATTTCCAGATCTTTGGCACCAAAAACCTCCAAAAACCTCGCCGGTCATCCACCGCAACATAGGCGGTGGAGCCCACGATTTCCGTGTGACCGTCGAGGATCCCAGCTGGGACGTGCAAAGTGTTCTGATGGATCGCTGCCCAGCCACTCAGGCTGCAGTCGGGATATCACGGCGGGATCTCAGTCGGGATATCACATGTTAGATCCGGTTGGTGGTTTGGAAATGTTTGGAACATTTGTTATTTTTCCATATGTTGGGAAGAATCACCCCAACTGACTTTCAAACTGCCAACCAGTAGATAATTTATAAATGATGATGTCATTGATGTGTTGCTATTTTTGTTGGGGTTGGTGTTCTTTCGAAAGATGTTGAGGGAATATTTTTTGGATGTGTTTCCCCGCCTAAATCAGTCAAGATTCTGGACACTAGGGCCCCCCACCTGTGGGCAAACGGCACCAGAAAATGTTTCCGTGACCTATCAATCTACATCATTTATGGTCTGAAAATAGGGTGTCCTCTCCCCAAATTTGATGGTTTATTTATATAAGATTTATTTATCACTGTCTTCCCTTTGAATTTTGGTCATTTCGTGGCTAATATAATCCCTTCCTCCTAATACTAAACGTCCCCCCTATTAATAAACACGGCAGGTAGTTTTTAGTATTAGGGGGGTATTTATTATTAGGGAACCCTATTAATAGATTTCAACCCTTAATGATAAAAACTATTTTTTCCGATCTCAAAATCAATTAAATTTCTTTATATAACGCAATTAAAATATTGCCAAAAATTGGATTTCGAAGCTTCCCCCTAATACTAAATTAAAAGCCTTAATATAAAAGACTAAAAAAAAATCGGATGGACCCTAATAATCATCCCAGGGTTGACTAGTTTTTAGTATTAGGGGGGGAAACACACAAATGGTAGCTTGATTTTTAAATTGTTGTTTTCTAAAGGTGATCAATTAAAAGTCAAATTGGCCAATCTGAAATTTTCTGAAACTGGAGATGGACGCCTGTTTTTAGTATTTGGGGGACGCTTAGTATTAGGAGGAAGGGATTACTCCTGGCCATGAGCCCCCAACGCCCTGCTGTACCCAGGAAAAAGGCCAGCATGCAACGGGCCTTCAAGCTGGAAGCAGTTGCTTGACGTGTTCGAATATCACTTGGAAGAGGAGCACCAGTCCCACCGATGGTGGTGGTGATCACCACGAGGATGATGATGATGATGATGATGATGGTGATGATGATGCGGTGATGATGATGATGATGATGATGATGATGCGATGATGATGATGATGAGGATGATGAGGATGATGATGATGATGAGGATGAGGATGAGGATGGTGATGATGATGATGATGATGATGATGATGATGATGATGATGACGATAACGACGGTGACGATGACGATGACGATGAAGATGAGGATCAGGATGATGAGGATGATGAGGATGACGATGACGATGAAGATGAGGATCAGGATGATGAGGATGATGAGGATGATGACGGTGACGTTGATGGTGACGTTGATGGTGACGTTGATGGTTTCGTTGATGGTGACGTTGATGGTGAGGGTCAGGATGAGGGCTTGTTACTACAGCTGATCGACCCTTGGACTTTTGCACTGCTACAGGTTGAACGTCCTAGCTTCGAGAAATATGGAAGATGTCATTATGTGTTTTTTTTCATACTCATAGTCGTCTCCATGTTCTGACCATGTTGGACCATGAGTCACTCGCCTCATCATGATCTCACAGGTCATTACCATTCAATACCTATGAGAACATCTGGGGCCAGCTGTTTTTTTTTCAGGTCGATTAGATCCAGCATAGATTAGACCCCTCCGGTGGCTGCGGGGCAAGCGGGCACGCTGCGAAGGTAACTTTTTGCGTGATGCAGTTCATGCGGAAGACCGAAGGAAGCTGATGATGATGGCGAAACAGGCGGGGCGCAGCCTTCCATACGTTCGATTCAGCGTTCGAGGATCCGAATCCGAAATTGCGACAGATTCTGTTGGGCACCCATCTGGTAACCTAACAGAACCCACACAGCCGTGGCAGCCGTGGCAGCCGTGGCATGTTTTTACCGTGCAGCCTAGCCTTCCAGGCCGATCGTCAGCTGAGTTTCATGGCCCAGACACTCGGTTGCGGAGAATGCCAAGATGTGTTGCGATAGTGGGCCCCCACAGGGGAAACGGTGATTTGAGATTATTTAACTTTGCAAAATGATGGCAACTGACGATTTATAGCTGATTTATGATAGCCAAGTTGGTTTAGTTCACTCGAATAGGTATGGTTTACTGCTATTGTAACTATGGTGGGGTGGACATAACTGGGTGGCATCATTTGGTATCATCAGCTACTGCTTGGGGCAAGTTGGAATTTTCAAGGCGCGCTGGATCAGTTGACTATTTCAAGTGTAGATGTTCGGGTTGGTCTGGGCGAAATCCTATGGGTTTCTGTGAGATTGTCCCTGTCAAACCAAGCAATACCGAGCCAATGATTTGATTTCATGGATGTGCAGCCATTTTCAATCAGGCAATTCCATGCAATTCCGCCGTACCAAGCTGAATCGCCCGATTTTTTTGGTTTCAAACATGTTTTGCACCTATAATTATTGTTGTTTGAATGGGCTGGTCAATTCCTTCCACTTTTTTGATTGTTTTGGTGTCACCCTTAGTTTTGTGCGTATGCCGTACCTCCCAATTTTCTTGTTTATTCGCCCTCTCACACATCAACTCTTCAATTTTCTCAGTTATACAATTCTTATAAGGTCTATTTTTCCCAAAAACACTTCAAATCATGTTCAAACAGGTTGAAAAAAACTACAAGTCCTAAGGCCGTACTTTTTGAGTCCTTGGACTTCCATCTCTATTTCTGCTTCCAAAAACCTATGGGATATAGATGTCCGACACATCTCAAGCATGTCGGGACGCTGTAGGAAGACGCCCTTGACGGTGATCTTGAAGGACGTGATGGCGCCAGCGGAGTGCTACGTCTCGCGGAGTTTATGGGGAAGCCGACAGCTGGCCATTACTTTGCAGCTCGAAACTGGAGAACTGTTGGGGGATCTTTTTTGGGGGGAATCTTTGAGGATGGGAAAACAGATTTAAACATATTTAAAGCATGAAAATGATGGGAAAATCATGGTGAATTTAGAGCTGGTTTATGATAGTTAAGTTGGTTGATAACTCGAAAAACTAAGTGTTTATGATAGATATATGATATATGATATATTGGACTAGTTACCATTCTTTATATACCAACGTATAACTGAATGGGAATATTTCTTCTGGGAAAAAGGGAATAACCACCATTTAGTTCAATATCCATAACTATAGTGGGGATAAGCTCCACAAATATAAGAGGACCCTCATAGAATATATAATAGTTTATTACAAATATATATATAGAAAGAGATTTATTGCGAATATAATGGGAATAGTACTCATGGGAATATCCTTAGTGTGAATAACATGGGGATTTCCCCATGCTCTTGGATGTATTTGAGCGTTCTCCGCTATGCATTCTAATAGGAACATCGTAGGGATTTTATAGGACTATGGGGATAGAACGTGGGAGTTCAACCAACTGATATGGTGAAAAACATGGGAAAATTCATCTAGCCAGTTATTTGCAGGGAGCTAAGGAGCTATGCGTATGAGATGGCATTCATGTGGAATTAACTCGTTTTGTTTAACCGAGAATATGTGATATGGCATAAGGACGTAGCTATATTTCATGGCCATTTAACCATGCGATTTTCCATGTGGGACATTAGCGGGTACTTAATCAGCAAAATTGGTATTTCATTGTTTCATGGGGTATTATTTCATCAGGATCAATTTGGAGTGAGAACAAGAAAACTCTGATCAGTTGGGATAATCAATCTTGGTGATTGATGGCCTTTGGCTAGGGGATGTATTGGGAGATGTGCCATTAAAATGTTGGAAATGTGTGGCAAATTGAGGATACATGATTAAAGTTAACCCCGGATTGAAAACCCTCCAGATCATTAGCACGCTCTGGGTTCACCCCAACATTGGCTATAGAAAATCACTGTTTTTAACGTATGTAAACCAGCGATTTTGAATGGCATTTCTCTTCATAGCAAATGGTTTTTCATTACCAAAGGGTTCGTGAATGTTGGATCTTTGGGATCCACGGATCTGGGACAGTATTTTTTTTCAATCCAGGCTTGGCATTCGTTGGTAGTTGAGTGATTTTGATACGTACAGCGTATATGTTCATTTATGATGTTTATCAAAGGAAGTTTAGGGGGAGAAACTTCCGTGTTACGGACTTTTAGAATGTCAGGGAAAGAGTTAGTCAAAGAAACAGTTAGTCAAAGAAACAGTTAGTCAAAGAAAGAGTTAGTCAA
>Ga0126342_10020505_pt1 | contig 11109 bp, 9 predicted proteins | sample Cyp1metagenome_FD_92528 | JGI IMG/M metagenome (GOLD analysis project Ga0126342, IMG submission 92528) | Coral microbial communities from Lord Howe Island, Old Settlement Bay, Australia - Cyphastrea 1 metagenome | ecosystem: Host-associated > Invertebrates > Cnidaria > Coral ...
TAGATCAGTCACGGTATTGTTTTTTCTAAACTTGTTCGGATTGAAGCTTCGCCACACACCCGCCTGATAGTCTCTGCGACTGCGGTTCCGCTGGCATGCCTAGCATCACTGCATTGAAAGGCAGTCCGCACACGTCCGCCATTCAGCAACGGAAAGCTAAGTCAAACCGTCAAACCAACACTTTCGCTACATTGCAATCAAAAGCTTCAGGAGAGAAAAGATGAAAAAAGGAGTCAGAGAAAGTAGAAAGAAAGGGAAATAATTCATCGGAAAAAGAAAAAAACAGCTATCAGAACCACTGGAACCAAAATCTCAGATGACCAGGTTGAACTTCTTTGGCTCAACTCAAACGACACATTGATACATTGGAAGCTCCTCAACATGCAAAACGTATCAAAGCCCCTTGCCTGACAGTCTTTGAGAATCAGGAGGGACTCCTGCAAATTGTGTTGCGCTAGTACGGATGCAATCGATGCTAAGATGTTCCCATCAGCTCAAAAAACAAAGCACCCCACCTGACGGTCTCTGCGACTGTGTTCCAGATGGCATGCCTCTTGCAAAACATCATCACTGGAAGGAGCAAAATCATATGCATCGTCAAACCTGAAACTCCAACAAAGGATGCTTTAGCACAGACAGAGGGAGCAGAATGAGACATCATTGGAAAGCAACATCAAGACTCCTGCCTGACTGTCTCTGTTTTTCTGCATCTGCAGTTGGCGCGCCTTTTGGACAAGAGAAAGCAGCGGGTGGAAAGAGATAGGTCTACTTTGGCTCTTTCACAAATGATTTGAATTACTATCACTTTCAAATTGTACTCAGTTAAACGAACGCCTCAGAATCTGAACGTCTCGGAATCAGGATTGTTAGATCACTCACGGAACTGTTTTTTCAAAAAGGAAACTCGAGCTGTTTCTTCACTTTTTTATCCTGGCCACTTGTCAGGATTCCACAGAAAATATGGTAATTATAGGTTATCACTATTAACCACCATTAACCACCATTAACCACCATTATCCCATTCTATGGCCACGTTTTCACGGCCAAAATATGGCGCTTCCCCCAGAGACCCACCGATACAGTAGTCTCTGCCGGGCTTCGGTGCCAGGACCTACCCGAAAGGCGCGCCAGGCATGTCGAGCCAGGCTCCACCAATGGCGCAACTGGGAAGCCAGGCCCGAAAGTCGTTGCTGTTCTTCAGGTGGCATACCTGTCAGCCAAAATGCCAGGACCTTTTTGGGTTTGTCTCAAAATATGGCACAGTATCCCTGAATCCATTGATTAATCATCATTATCATTATCCCTATTTGAATTGCAATTGGCAATTTTTGGGGTATACCTCATTTTCAGACAAACAAACTTGGCAACAACTGAGTGAATGTATCAACCTGGCTTTCTTGGCAAAGATCACAGCTAGATGAGCAGCAGACCTGAGAGTCTCTGCGACTGCATCTCGGCCGGCATGCCTATCCGTCGATCAAGAAGCGTGCGACAGTGGCAAGTGAACGCGCGATGCTTGGAGCAGAAGCTGACAAAATCATCTAGCAATAGGTCCAATTGAAAAACTGAACAAAAAGGAGAAAGGAACCAGAGAAGAAGAAGAAGAAGGAGAAGAAGAAGAAGGAGCAGGAGCAGGAGCAGAACAGACCAATAACAACCACAACAACAATGGCAAAAAAATGCTGATGCCTGACCACAGGCCCAGAAATTCAAGATCCATATTGTACCCAAGCCTGACACTCTCGCCACACTGGCTTCAGCCTGCTGAAAACCTGCAAACGCTGCTGGTCAACATGATCCCCACTGACGGATGTCCATCCTCAACTGAATGGTTTCAAGAACCTGGTTTCACAACTCACAACCCTGGTTTCAGTGGCTCATCTGGGAACATCATCTAATGATATCTAATAATCTAGTATTATATAGTATTGTACATAGTATTATTTAGTATTTAGTAATATATATACATATATACAGTAATATATATATAATTATATACTATTATCTATAATATGTTATTTATGGTATATTATCAGATGATATACAGTAGTATTATATATTATATAGTATTGTACATAGTATTATATATTATATAGTATTATCATCTGCCTCACATCCCCTGCAAACACATCACCTGAAGGTCGGTGCGAGTCCCATAGCTCAGAGGGGGCGTAGCCTGGCTATTGAACTTCTGTGCAGAGTCTTGGAGCATTTGGGCATCAGAAATTGATGGTATCTCCAAAACCCATGGTGCAAATTCAGATTTAAAGACCTACAGTAATTGAACGTGTCAGCTTTTCGATTTTTGTTTAAGAGGTACATGTTAAAAACGGTTTAAATGTCAGATTTTCACCATCTCCAGGTTCAGATTTAAAGATCCAGCATGACCCAGCCACATTGGCCTGATAGTCTTGGCACCTCCGAAGGCACTTGTTGGGCACCTGGGAAGCGCTGGAATCCGTGACACACCGTGACCGTCCATCCATTTTGGATGTCACCCGTTGAATGTTCTTTTTAAACAGATCGAAGATTTTGTATCTAATAGTACTCGAATGTATCTGATTTACCCAGGGTTTTTTCTTAACATTCAGATATTAGGAAAATTAATATAAATATGGTGTTTCTCTATATGTTTCTCAGGAAATGATACATGTTGATACATATCAAATGGTTGATCTTCCGTCTCGTTTTGTTATTCCACGGTTGGATACCCTGGGGGATAGACATGGACCTTCGATCACGGCTGGGCTGCCCCGACTCAGCACTTCCTCCGGCGGCTGCGGGTCACCAGCGGGCTTCACATCTGGCGCCGTGACGACGGAGCTTGGAGAAGCCCCGCTCTTGGAAAGATATGTGTAGGGTGAGGTGTTTTTTGGAACATCTACAGATTATGAATATCTATTGAATTTGATATTGAGATGAATATCTATTGAACTTGATTGATATCATGTAATTGAATTGCTGTACTCATCGAAACATTCATGTAATCATTTGCGTAGCTGTTTGTTCCAATCTACATGGATATCCATGATGTAGATACATGCTTGCTGTCATATTGAAATATTATGAAATATTCAGAACTACCCACTTCAGTAGTACATGTCTTCCATTATGTTTGCTGCAGATTTTTGGGGGGCAAGAACTTGTTGTATTGTTTGTCATGGCGGCTGCTTGGTTGTTCTTTTTCGGTGTTGTTCTTTTGGTTGTCGATTACTCTTCGTCACTGTTCATGGCCAGCCTTGGATACCCTGCCAAATATGTATGTATATAATAATATTATCTATATAATTCTATATATATATATTATACATTGATTCATGCAGCATATTCATCTATGGCAACATATGGCAACACATGAAAGTATTAAACTACCCTTGGCCAAGGTTTCCCCAACGTGGCTGCAGCTGTACTATCACCACCCCCTCATGTGGCCGCCAATGTCTATCGCCTCCAAGCAGGTCAGAGCACGTCTTGGCCTCGCGGCCAAGGGCCTTCCAACGTGCCAAGCAACACGCGCAGTGCGGGAATTGGACCAAAAATGGGTGGAAAATTCACAGGAAATTGCTTTGTTTACCAGGGAAAAGCTGGACCAAAAAGTCTTCCCTCGGACCCATTTGAAACCCATTCAATCCAAGCTGGCAATGGCAAATCCCTCATCTATAGCTGAGTTGTCCTATATTTTCCCTTCAAAAAGTAGGGATTTCCATGGATTTCCCATCACCACAGGCTGAGTTTTTAGGTCCCCGCACCCTCTGCGGCGGCACCAGCGTTCCCGCCGCCCCCGACGGTGGCGGCGTGGCGCTGCGGGCGCTGCGTGGCGTCGCCGGGCCCACGGCGGGGTGCGGCGTCAAAGGCGCCTGACACAAGCGATGGCGACAACCATTATGTGAATGGTAGTTAATCTATGGTTAATCTATGGTTAATCTATGGTTAATCTATGGTTAATCTATGGTCAATCTATGGTTAATCTATGCTTAATAATGGTTAATAATGGTTAATCTATGCTTAATAATGGTTAAAATGGTTAATAATGGTTAATCTATGCTTAATAATGGTTAATAATGGTTAATAATGGTTAATCTATGCTTAATAATGGTTAATAATGGTTCATAATGGTTAATAATAATTGTTAATCATAATGGTTAATAATGGTGATATTGGGAGGGTCTTAAGCCATGGGAGAGACCCAGTCGTCAGCAATATTGTGAAACAACACTAAGTCATGGTCGTTCAAGACCTGGGACTTGGATGATTTAAGGCACCCCCATGACCTAGGAAACCTATGGAAACCTCTACATGAGGATTGAGAAAAACTGGGCAATCGAACGGGGACTTAAGCACCAGCAAGTGGGGATCATGGGGATCTAAGCAACAAAAGAATGGATTTAAGCCAGCCAAATTTGGTGGGGATTCAACCAGTAGTCAGGCATGATGATGGTTAATGGTTACCCTCTGGTAATTTAACAAAAAGCTATTGAAAATGGCCATAGAAATAGTGGATTTTCCCATTAAAAATGGTGGATCTTTCCATCGTTATGTTAGTTTACCAGAGGGTATAGAAACCCATGCAGCATTCCTCAGTGTTCCCAAGCTGCACACCCAACCTGCAGGGCTGGTGGATGCCGTGGCGGCAAGTCCTGTTGCCTCACGGAGATCCCAATGGACTCATTTGAGAAAAGGAGAAACACAACAGAAACAACTCCTAACAGTTGAAGTCTCCCAAAATCCCAAAATGTGTTTTCTTTATGGTTAATCCATGTTAATCCCCATTTTTTTCGGATCAACTCCCAGTTTTCAATGCCACAAAGAAACCCTCCATGCCACCCACCTGGGCACCAACAGCGGCAGGTCGTGATTCTCCGGGTTGGGTCGTCCCGGGCGCGTGAGCGCCCGCGGGCTGCTGGAACGCTGAGGGCACAGAGGTGAGGAAATGTCCTTGGGCTTGGGCTCCAGGGTTCAGCTGTGGCCATCGAAGATCGATGTTCTGTGTAAATCAACTCATTTCTGGTCTTTTTTGGTGAACATCACCATAACATCACCTAACATCACCATGTTTTTGGGGATTTGGCCTATCCCAATGGTTGCTCCGACATTCACTCGTGGTCCTTGGGCGAGCAGTCCGAGTCGTTCACGCTGCCGGTCTCATCTGCCCCAGGCCTGCGGGATCGCCAGAATTTCAGTGCTTTCGCATAGCTATTGAAAATGGCCATAGTTAAATAGTTAATTTACCCATGAAACATGGTGGATCTTTCCATAGTTTCTTGTATGTTTACCAGAGGGTAATTTTTTCGAGAGTCGGGTGTTGAAAGTATCCCAAGGAAATGGGAGAAGAGCGAACTGCTTTTGAACTTGTTCGCTGATCTTGCTAACCCATCTAAATTGATTTCATTTGCGGAGACTGAGAGCATTATTGGTTTTCAGTTTTGAACAAGTTGTTAGCATTGATCTTTGTTGTGTTTTTCAAACACCTTCAAAGATCTTTTGGGCCCAGAATCAATTATCTTGAGCATTTGGCAACTAGCATAGCGGGTCGTGATGAGCGCTAAATACTCAAGATACTCAAGATAAGCATTGCTCAGCGTCGGCAGTTCCAGATGCGCCATACCAGCCCACAACATCAACTGGCTTTTCTCTGTCCAAAAAAAGGACTCTGGTAGATGGGGCACCCGGTTCTTCCAGATCAATTCAGTTGCAGGTCACTTCACCGAGAAACGCCCGGCCACCTGGTTTCAGCCACCACGCTCAGGAGTTTCTGCAACCTTGGTGGAATGGCATCATTGGAATTGACGGTTGGATTGGGACCTCAAATCCTCAAGAATTCAAAAAAAATGGCAATAAAATCTTGGAATGTTACGGGGATCATGATGGATTGGGATAAATTAGTAGTACCCGGCCTGGTAAACATACAAACATAACGATGGACAGATCCACCATTTTTAATGGGAAAACTCAATTTTTCGACTGGGCCATTTTCAATAGCGAACTGTTCGTTTACCAGAGGGTAGGTAGATGACCCAACAAGACTTCTGATTTCAACAACCAAAAGTCTGACACCTGATGTATTGCTGATCCCGAACAATCATGAGTTGATGAGATTCAATACTGACTGCCTTGTGTCTGATCTATGCGCTAGCTGAAAGTTGCCACGTCCAACTGGGGAGCAGTGTTTGAAACAGCTCTTTCGATCCAAGAGTTTCCCCCTTTCCATCCGAAAAAATTGCTCCCCATCTTGCCATCAGGAATTTTTAGAATTTTCGGGGAAGAATTATCCCAGTTGACCATGGGATTATCATTGATAATCCCCACTTACCATGGGGTTTCTCATCATTTTCCCCATGAAAACGGCCATGTTTCGCTCGTGTACCCCACGTCCCAAGAGTCCGTCCGCTCGGTCCGCCGTCCAGCGAAGCGCCAAGCGACTCCTGCAGGCTGTCCAGGTCCAGGCGCTGCTGTTGCCCTTGCTGCAAGATCTCCTGAAAACGACAGGTGGAAAATGCCAAAGATGGGATGATGTTAATATACTGTTTATATACTGTTAATAATGGTTAATATGGAAATTATATGGTTAATGATGGCTCACAACCAATACTGGTTGGTGGTTTCAACATGTTTCAACCCTCTGAAAAATATGAAAGTCAGTTGGGATGATTAGTTGATTAACAATGCATCACCAATTTCTGTTAGTGGACAGAAAAATATTTTTTCTGGTGATGATTCTGAACCACCAACAAAAAAAACAAGATGAGAATTTGATCAACAAATCATTGGAATGTACATGATTGTACTATGTACTAGTTTTAAAAATGGGAAAGCTCACCATTTAGATCCATTTCTCAGATGGGACCATCTTTACCAAAGTGGAGGAAATTCATCGGGTAGTAAAGTACATGGGTTGTTGATCCGTTGATCCGGTTGCAACAAAAATGGGGTTGAAACGTTGGGACAGCTATGAATTTCCGGTTGCACCTGCAGCCGTTGCTGCACCGCGCCAGGCGCACCGCCCTGGGACAAGTCTATCCCAGGTCTATCCCAGTGGATCATTCAGGGTCTTCAGGTTCTGGCCAGGTCCAATCATCCAATGGTTTACAGTAACCATTTGTTGGTTGTACCATGGTTGTACTATATACCCTCTCGTAAACTAACATACCCTCTCGTAAACGAACATAACTATAGAAAATCATCATTTTTAATGGGTAAATCAACTATAGATGGTCATGTTCAATATATAATATGTTTGTTTACCAGATGGTAATCAGTTTCAAACCTGGATGCAGTGATTGGATGTGAACCAAGAGTTATGGACCATGGGTTGGATGTGAGCAGCACTGCCTAAGTCTGGCGACGTACCCTACGGTAGGAGGTCCCCCAGCTTTGGGGCCCGAGCCTAAAACGATGTTGCCACCGGACATCCCTCCATCATTCTTTGATATTATCTGGATGCAGTTGCAAAGACTATGCCGCTATTCTCCGCTATTGATCTTAGTTGTATGCTCATGTTCATTGTTTGTATCTTTCAACCTTCAGTGTAGCTCCTTTTACATACCCCCTAACAGCGACACCTGCTTTGAACGGCTGTGCCCAGAAAATCGAAGGGTAAGCAACCTAAAACAGAGGTCATTGGGATACCAGGTTAAGGATAGCTATTGGCAATGGCTGGTGATCTCACACCTGCCCTGAATCCAGCCCTAAAAACAAGCACCCCACCTGCGACTTGGAGTTCAATGGCAGCTGCCTGGAGAGCTGGAGTCAGACATGACACCGACCCGCCGAGTCACCCCATCTGTACACCCCCCTCCGCCGAGTCACACGTGCGAGCGTCGCTCCGGTGCCGCGCCGGTGTCCGCCGTCGGCGCCGGCGCCGGCGCAGGCGGTGCGGGTGCCGCGGCAGCGGGGCCGCCTGGATGGTGTCGGCCTTACCAAAAATGTTTTGGTATGTCGTATCAATATTACCAAAAATGATAATCTGTGTTTGGTGAGGATGTAGTCTTTGTTTAACTGTATGAAGTAGTATTCCTCAGAGTTCATTCTGTTTATGTGGATGATTTAGATCTTAAAATCTCCTCGAGATCACTCTTGAGGTTTCAAAAAAACGAATAGAGCACTAAAGGAGCACAAGTTCAGCAGAACCGTCTGAGTCTGCCACTCTGCTCATCTTTGAGATCTACTTTCCAGCATACTCCACACTGAACACAAAATCCATCACATCCTACCAGATTTGCAACGTCCAAGCCCAGGTACCAGTGGCAACCGACGTCTTGGCGCTCTCTTTTGCTACCTCCTGTTCATGCTTGGCTCATCACTGGTGATACCTCCATGCTGATGTCTGGTATCCTCATCATCTATGGAAAATATGCGTACAGGTCCAAAACTGAAGGCCACTGAAGGCCCATGAAAGCACAAATGTCCATCATCACCATCAGCATCACCATCACTATTTACCATCACTAGTTACCATCACCATCACCACCACCACCACCACCACCACCATCATCATCATCATCATCATCATCTCCATCTCCAAAAAAAGGTCAATTCCCATGGATCCCCGGTGCCTTCTTCGTCGCCTTCACCGTGGAGCTTCTGGGGGTGGTTTGGGTCTCCGCTTCGCGCGCCTGTCCCATTCTGTCCCATTCTCTAGGCCATTGGTGGCCCGTTGGCGGAACAAAACAACGAAAAACTCAGAATTTCAAGTGCCAAACTGAGGATTCAAGCAAGACAAATGCCGATTTAAGCCTTAAAAAAATCCATCAGTGGAAATTTCAAGGCCATCCGCCTGCGCCATCCAGTCGGGTGGTGGCGACTCTTTCTGGCTCTACTCACATCTGCAAAATCGGATTTGCGCCTCCAAAGTACTGTCCAAGTGTGCGCAGGGCCTGACGAGTACGCGGAGCCATTGCCATGCCAAGAAGTGGTGTGGTTTTATTTGAGGGTTTTGGCCCCACAAAAAAAAAATGATTTAAAGCAACTGGTATTGCGAGATTTGAAATGTCAACCCTCGTTTAGTTCTATTCCTTGAAAATGTTTAAGAATACTTGGGATGACATATCCGGGGCAAATATCCACTACATTGCATTGCCACGTGGACAACTCATTGACGCCTTGGGCACATTTTGAGCATTTCACCTGTTCAAGCACTAGTTACCTGGTTACCCCATATTAGATCCATCGTAGTTGGAAAGTCTTGTTAATACAGGCATAAAGATACAGTTATCTGCCGGTTCGCCAAAAAAGGGAGACAACCGGGTTTGCCCGAAATTTTGGCATCCCCAAGTTCATTTGGTATTGTCAATTTTCCCACTGCAAAACGGCAATGTTGGAAAATCCCAGGGAGGTTTGAGACCTCAATGTGCCCCTCAAAATGGCCAATCATTGGCAGGTAGGTGGTTTCAAAAGGAAAGTGACTTAGGATCATCATCCCGGATGTCCAGACTCCAGACTCGACAACAAAAAACGTTGGAAACTATTGAAAACCCCTAACTAGTTTTTACATATTGCTCAGATCCCTATCCCCGCTATCTCCACATGAAGTATTGTCCCTGTAAGATATCCCCATCAAAAGCTGCACAGCGGCAGGCAAAAGGACGGTGCACCTTTTCCTGAATGCTAAAGGGCACCCTCCAGAGCCCATAGTCATGTGATACTGACATGTCAAGGTGATGCTGGTATCTATACACTGCACAGATTTTCACCTGTCCTCAGCATCAGCCTTGGGTTGTGCTTTACGTTTCTGTCTACCTTCCCTATATAATTCGTTTCTTCTGCTGTTCAGTCTCTTCAGATGGCTGCGGCTTCCAGAAACCGGTTGACATGGCATACGAAATCGGTTCTCTCTCACACTTTAGCCTCGTGAGCACACCTGCAAGGATTTGCGATGTATCCATCCACACGACTCATGTCTTCATCATCTTCATAATGCGAGACACCAATCATCTCTTTCATCTGAACTATCAGGATCTTGACTCGCTTGTCAATTGGTTGTCCTGAGTCCTTGACTATTGTCGACTCTAGAGACTTTGCATCTGTAAAAGCAATCAGCATCTTCTTCGCATAGTTCTTCTCAGGATCAGAAATGCCCACGTTCGGATCGAGGATTTTAAGCAGCAGCGATCTCACATAGTCAGCGGCCGCTGTGCCCGTCAAAAAGGTATTGGCCTCATGCAGCAAGCGTCGATCTGCAGACGCGCTTGATGCTGCTCGAGTTCGTTTCCAGCGCCATTATGGGAGCATCGTCTCCACAGGTGAGCTGAGAAGTGCAAGGGCCGACGATGTAGCCACACTGGTTCTTGTGATTTCTCGAGGGTCCTATCTTTGTAACGGCGTTGAGCAAGCTTCCTCCAATGCCAATTGGAAAACCCTTCGCAATTTTTGACACGGCGTGGCCAACGCCTCCAAAGACTTGTTTCGTTTCACGGACATCTGGCACTGATTGAAGGCCCAACTTCAAAACCTGTGACTCAAACTTTTCACTCCAATCCTTGCCGTGCATGGCGCGCGTGCAGCCTGAGTCCAAAACGACTAGACCCGGTGGATCTTCAGGTGTGAGAGCGAAGCTTTCGGCAAAGCCCAACGCCAGTGGAATCTAAAGGGGTCCAGCGATAAGTCCAGTACCTGTTCGGCTAAACCCAAAGCCGTTCATCCGCATGGGCCGTTTACACGACCTCGCACTCATGAATGCAAAAAGTGACCGTCATTGGCATCAAACGGGATTGGAACCTGAATAATCTTGGACGTGGTCATTACGTCAGACGCGAGGGCGCTTGGCTTCAAGGGCATGAACGTCATCAGGCGCTTTCATCAGTCAGGCGCTTTCATCAGTCTCTGTGGCCTCATACCCATGCAATTCTCAATCTGCCGTAGAGGTACTTGAGGCCGGGGGTGGATGACGAAAGCTAGCGGGGTAGGAGAAAGAAGGAAGGTAAGACGTATCTTCAGTGTCAGCAGGGAAATATGATGATGATGATGATGATGATGACGATGACGATGATGATGATGATGATGATGATGCTGATGATGATGATGATGAAGCGGATGCGGCAGATGATCGGGATGATGATGAGGAGGAGGATGATAAGGATGAGGAGATGATGATGATGATGATGATGATGATGA
>Ga0126342_10020506_pt1 | contig 11109 bp, 11 predicted proteins | sample Cyp1metagenome_FD_92528 | JGI IMG/M metagenome (GOLD analysis project Ga0126342, IMG submission 92528) | Coral microbial communities from Lord Howe Island, Old Settlement Bay, Australia - Cyphastrea 1 metagenome | ecosystem: Host-associated > Invertebrates > Cnidaria > Coral ...
ACCAGGAGCCACCAGGAGCCGCAAAAGCCACCAGGAGCCACAAGGAGCCGCAGAAGCCACCAGGAGCCACCAGGAGCCACCAGGAGCCACCAGGAGCCACAGAAGCCACCAGGAGAGGAGGAACAAAAAAAAATACCCCCCCCAAAAAAAAAAAAAACAAATTAAATTACCCTCCGACAATAATTATCAAATTGACGTGATGACATTCATCCAAATTCAGGATGATTGGTGGTTGGGACTATTGAGATCTATTATGTCCAGATCTTTTCCTCATGAAACTCCAATGTTTGGAACTTTGGCTTTGAGTGACAGGATACTGTACACAGCTGGTCCGCAACAAAGACTCGAAGCCTTGGCGGAATGTAGTTGAGATAATCCATTCAATTTTTGGTTCCCATAATTCATAGGGGGTTGATGTGGGTTTATTCTTGAGGAGAGGAGATTAGACTTGACAAAAACAGCCGGCACCTCAAGCTCTTGACGCCAGCGATGTGCCAAGGTTCGCAGTTGAAGCCGTTCTCCTCCAAAACATGCGCTGCTTGGTGCCATGACCCTTGGCCATTTGACAGTGCGGAATATAGGGAAAGGTAAGGAGATCAAAAATTATATAATGAGACACACTTGGCCCCCGCAGTGCTGCAGAAAGCAAACTGTTCCTCTCTGGAGAGATAGGCTTGAGACGTGCTCAGCAGTGTTAGCTGCTTTTTTTCAAAACTCGTCTTCACAAATTACCATTAACATCATTAACAATCTTCTATAACCTGAAGGCATCTAAAAGTGCAGTAAACAGGCTATAATACGACTGAATGGTGGTCGGCAATTCTGATTCACCATGTAGGCATTCTACGCTCTTCTTCTAGGCATTCTAAGGTTTCGTTTGCAATTTTGGCGTCCAGGAGCACAGGACAGCCCTGTCCTAACCCGAAGAAGGTGAAGCAAAGTGGAAACGGAAAATAGGCATCCTTGGCAGAGCTTAGTGGCCTGCGAAACCTTGCAGAACAATGTGCATCAAGGCGCATCATGCAACACCTATATGTCACATCTTGGATATATCTATTTATTTACTTACTTAATTACAGTACTATATATCATTATAGGATATGACTTGACAATGATATGATATGTGCATACACAGTGCGTGGACTACCTTGTTTACACACACCCTTAGTACAATTGCATTAGGCAAAGCACAGTGCAAAAATAATAATCTCGAGCGGAGGCGCTCTGCCTTATGGCAGCCCATCGAACATGGAATTGAATCGCTATTTAAACACATACTCAGAAACTTGCACCAATGGCGAAGAACAACCAAGTCGAAATTCGAAACTCTTGCATATGCACCCCTGATCACCGCTGCAGTCTATGTGCATGGGAATTCCAGCCAACTCCAAACAACTCCCATTAAGTCTGACATTGGCTGTTGCTGTTTCTGCTGCCATGTCACAGACATGAAGTCTACAGAAGCTGTCGCCTGAAGGCTGCGCGACTCTCATTGGCCCTATGCCATCTGCGCGCCCCCAAATCTACTGTTTACAGTACTTAATTATCATGTTCCCCATGAAACTGGCCATCTAGATCCATGTAGGGGGTACACATCCCATGTTCAGGCAAATCCATATGATCCATATTGAAACAAGCTCGGAGGTTCACTGCTGGGGGTCCCCAACATATAGCGATTACCGGCAAAGAACTTGCAGCTTCATAGGTCGGTTCCTTAGTTTCCTTCCGAGAAACTCTTGTCCGCATGGGATGTGCGGCTCAACCGCTGCCTGATGCACAAGGCCCAGTGAAGCAAAAGACGACCTCCGCAGAAGTTTGGAGCAAGGAGCCAGGCGGAGACAAGCAACCCACACCTTCTGGCCCTGTTTGAATGTGAGTAGGGCCGAACAGTACCAGCAAATGACTATGATAAATCGTTGCTTCACATAGCTTCACCATTGACATTTTGGCGCACCTCAAGTGGAAGAACGGGACATCTGGCGACCTTTGGATATCTTGAACCGAAAAGGTGGCAGCAGAATACTCATCTGCAGGGATGTTTAGTCATCCGCAGGGATAACGCCCCGTTAAAATCAATTATATACTGTGTATTATATATCTATTATATATATAATTTGATTATAATTTGTCTATAATTTCTGGATTTGTTGCCCACTTCTCACATGGAAAACAGCTCGAATCGAGGCTTCAAATATTATTGCACCCCTTGTTAGGAAGTTGCTTGGAAGAAAGCACTTAGATGTTTTGCATGATCCACTCCATAATCTTGCACCGTTTCCATCCACTTTGGACTCTTGAGATATCCTGTGCTGCAAAATTATATGCACAACAGCACCGCATTAGTAGTGAAGTTGGGTGTGCAGCATACTTACATGAACCAAACAAAACAAAAATATCCATCCGCTGCACCTGCTCCAAATTCTCCGCAGCCTCATAGCATCGAAGGACACAAGTCGCTGGCCCCACAGCAGTGACATAATTTCAGATATTGAATCTGTTTCAATCTCAAACAGTTTCACACCCCTCCCATAAACAATGCTACTTCCATTGATTTAGTGAACAATCCCCCATCAAAAATGCTACTTCCACTGAGTGAACAAATGTGAACAATATATAACAATATTGGTGAATATATAATATTAAATAATATTATATAATGATGAACAAATAAATCAAACACATTTTGAACCACCTCGTCCCTTCCCAGTCGCGACCCATCCAACTGCGCCCGACCTGACGACTTCGAGCTCGAGATGTTCTGGCTGCAGCCTGGCCACGGCGCCCCCGAGCCAACAGGTAAGACCTGGCATGACTTAGCAGATCTTAGCATGAGCTTCCACGCAAAAGGAATTTATATATTATATATCTATATAATCTATATATATAATATATATATATATTATATATATATATATATCATTATAATATATCATTATATATCCATCTATCTTACATAACTTATGACTATACAACTTGCAACTATTAATTAATGTAGAATATAATATCTTTTTGAGGACGCGCGCATGTCCTTTTGAATGTGCAAAGCTAGTTGAGGCCATCCTTGCAAAGAATGTCAACCATGGCGTTGTGCCATTTGACAAAGCATGATACAAGTGCTGGGCTCTGAGATGCACCCCAAACTCCAGCGAACAACACCTGGACTACGTACATCCAATATCATCCAATATAAATCGCGTACGTTTTTAAAAGGCTTCACTCTTGCGGGACGCATCTTAGGATGATCAACCGACAACTTCTTGCAAACGCAGCATAAGGCAGCGCTGACCCGCCGAATGATGACAATGACGCGGATCCTTTGAAGCGCCCTACAGTGCCCTACAGCAAAAAGGTCTGCTTGGCTGGCGGCTCCTCAATGGGGCTCATCTGAAGAAGAAACTGCACATCCTGATGCACACGATCGCACACGCGACTGCAGAGTTTAAGATGGGTTAAGGCTAAGGGATTTTCTGTGGTTGCCCTTAAATCTCCGAAGCGAGTCAAAATTTGGAGAAACAGTACCGTACAGAATGTAGATTCATGTCACATTATTGCATGTAATTGCATCATACCATACCAAAGAAATCCATATGAATCCATACAGTCAGTAATATTCAATATCATGCAGCAGACCATGCTCTTGTCACTCTTGTCTCCCAATTTGTCATTCTCTTTGCGTCATCAAGGTGATGACCTAACCACCTTCAACAGTTTGGGGGTTGCAAATGGGCAACAGTCAAAAGGGACTCTCTTGAAAAAAAAGGGGTGGTTTATGGTGGTTTACTACAATCTCATATGTCTATGTGGTCCCTAAATGAGCCATCAATTTTCTGGATCTTCTTGAAGCGAGACGGGAGCTACGTGAATGCTCCATCCAAAAGTATCCAATCCTACACGGATTTGTGCAGGGTCTTTCTAAGGATTAGGGCTTTGTAGGGCAGGAACTTCATTCCATTCCCAGTCACTGACAGTCGCACTCAGCCTGACTAAGCTGCAGCTGCGCTACCGTTGTGAAAAGAGCAAAGTCAAAGATCTTGGGCACATGGATGTCCCCTTAGTTTCCAGTTCCATGTGCAAAACAACCAGCCCCCACGTCAGATGCAGAGTATTGAAGGGTGGCGCGCACACACACACACACTGAACCCCCATTATCATACATTATCCCAATCTGCCCAAATATCTGCTTGATTCTACTGACTTGTATATCTTGTATCACTTTATGACATGTTCAATTTATTCATAGCATGTCATAGCCGCCTGCCATGGCCTGCCATTTTTTGTTGCCCATCACATCCCATCACTGCTGAGTCACGAAGGCAGGCGACAGCTCCATCCAGAAAGTCATGGTGCTGCTCCAGGAAAGGGGAACCACCCACAGAGACCCGCATCTGCACGCGGCTCCTCCGCAGGTCGAACACGTCATTCTCGAAAGAGGGACTTGGGCCACTTGGGCCACTTGGGACTTGGGCCCTATTGCGCCTATTGCGATGACATGATGGCTGTGTTGGAAGCATGATGATTTTCCATCAAAAACCATGGGCAATAGGACGGTGAGCCTTGGTGGGCCTGTGCTGTACGACGAAATCCCCTCCATGTTCCGCTAAAATGACACCATGCGCCTCCTGCCAGCCACTGATCCAACCAATTTCACCTCGATGTAGCCTTTCCCATTCGCTGTGGCGAAGTTGCCACCAGTGACCTTCAAGTGGCTCCCAAGGAGTTCATTTGATGGGGACAACCCGACGAGAAAAGCAACAGCGAGAAAAACGGTGGCAAATATGGCAAAATTGAGCGGGAATCAAAAACCCACCCTCTGGAATATCATGGAATATCCATGGGAATCTCTTTTCTGCTAAAATTCGCACTAAATATCAAATAGCAGTCAGCATTCCCATGAGAAAAATATAAAAACAACGATTTAACAAGCACTTGGGGTGTGAGGTTTAGCACCATGCATTTGACAACTGGTTTTGTCTGAAAATTGGGGATGGACCAAAATGGCAATGTTCATTCACAGGATTTCGGATGTTTTAGGCTTTTTCTATGGCACCCGAAGATCCCGAAGTCTTCAAACAGGGACCCAAATTTTGAGCCAATTTCACCGGACGGATGATGATCTTGAAGTCTGCACCACCCCCATGCTCATCCAGCTCAACAAAGAAGGAGGGCGAGATCAGTTGCCGATCTTTCCTGGTGACGTCATGGCGAAAGGCTGGGAGATGCTGGGAGACACCAAAACCCGAAAAAAAAACTATAGGTCAACAAATCAACAACTATGTCCAAAATCCCAAAAGCTATAGGTCAGCGTTTGGATTTTTTGAGGTCTTTGCGGGAACATTTCTGCTATCTAAAACAGGGTTTCCTGTCAAGCTCCCTTCATTCAATTCTTGGAAACTTAGGGGATCACCAAGTGTATGGCATGGGAACCGCGATAAAATGTCTGCAAAAGCACCAACCGCAACCAGTCTCTCTTTGAATTTCCGGATGGGCACAGTCCACGAAAAAACACCATCTGCAAACATTTTCTTCGAGGGCTGCATTGAATCAACCTGGCAGTGACCGTGTCCAGTCTGGCAGGAGCCTATGGAGATCTTATTGAACTCTGTCCGTTTGTTGGTGCTGGCTAGTCAAAGCCACCCAAAATGCAAAAGCCAACAAAAGAGCACAAAAGAGTATACGATACTGTATCTCAAAATGTGATGAACATCACTGCCTGGTATGTTAGGCCAACAGTCTTGTATCCAACCATGTCTAACTAATCTTCTTTGTTCCTGTAACTGGATGGCAAACAATGAATTCTCCGGCCGACGGATTCACATCCCACATCATCCCACTGCTTCAGTGCACTTTAGCCCCTCGTGGATGAGTTTCATCTTCTGATTGGATGATATGCTCGTATAAAAGAACTCTGGACAAGCCTAGGGATTTGACTGATCCACCAAAACATGATCGTCATAAATGGTCATGATATACAATCATGAAGTGTGAACTCAAGCAAGCAGTGGGGATTTCACGTGAAATTTGAAGCACAATATCCTTTTGGAAATAGCTCCCACAAAATATGTGGCCCCAAAGTATGACAAATCAAACCATTGAAATGAACGAAACACATCAAAGTTCAGTCATTGAGTTCCAGTGCCACCCAGACACATAATCTTGGGCCAAAAGCTGCACCATCCGATCTCTGCCAAACGGACATGGTGCTGCTGTTATTGGCTGCGGTGGACGCCGCATGGCAGCGCACAACTGCCTCTTCTCGCGCAGAAAGCCGAAGGCTGGACGACCATCCGCAGTCCCGCCAGCACTGGACCCTCCATATCCGGCATTGCTGCTGGCTGACCTTGAAGATCGATGAACACCAAAATCACCCAAAGAAGCCGGAAAAAAAAACTGCATATATCTCAGGTACGGTATTATATGGAGGTTTCCATAAATCGGGGTACCCCAGTAGCTGGATGGTAATGGACAATCCATGAACATCCTTGAAATGAAATCATTTCAAATAGATGATCACTGGAGCTACCCCATGACTTCGAAAACCTCCATACGATACCCAGTGCCCTGCCGCTTCATCGCCACGCTGCTTCTCGCTCGCCCAGCTCGCCACACTCGCCGCTCCAGCAGACATGACATGGCGAAGCACCTCCAGCCTCGTGAGAGACTGAGAGACTGAGAGACTGACTAGGTATAACATTGTATTATCCCATTACTATCATATGATTGTATTATATATATATATTATTATATATTTAGTAATATATATATATATAGTTAAGGTTATAGTCTACAGTATCTTGACGTATGATATTTCATTATATATAATTATATATTTGGTTTCTATATACTGTACAGCATAATCATGTATATATTATCTACAGACTGACTAGGGACTTACTCTACAGTATCGGTGTAATTGGTGTGATTCTCACCCTCAAGCCCAACCTCGACCAATCCCTTGGGGGGCTGGGATCCCCCTCAATGAATCCATGTGACTGGCCACCTGTCGACGCATAGTGCTATGGCATGCTATGGCTGTGACCAGCTATGAAAGCCTTGGTGTCGATTTGTAACTTTAATATACTTTATATAATATCACCATATATCACCAGACAAACGGCTCCGACTGCAGCTGACAAAAGAAATCCCATCAGCTTCAAGGATTTCATGGCGCTGATATCCCATCCAAGCAGCTCGGCATATGAGGCGTCGTCTTTTGATGCCCCGCTCATGGTCCATACCTGGCTACTTCTGGATTGTGATCCATTGCTGTCACCCCTGTGAATCACATGGAATGTCCGCGCGCTCTCTGAGACGACACTTTTGTGTGTGTGTGCACATATGATTGAGATTTGCTAGGAAATTTGTGTCATGGAGCTCCTTTGATCCACTCCAGAATCTTCAGCCGAGTTTGCTGGGCACACTTCTTGGGACAGGAATGGGCATTGAAGCAAATATGAAATGCAATGATGCTAAAGCATGCCAGTTTCCAATTGTTTCCCGGGGTTCCAAGAACTTCAAAATGGGCTTGAACATGCTTGAATTACAACACCGCCAATGTCCACCCCCCCAAAGGCCTGAATTTGAAAGATCTTGGCACCATCCAGCACACACACTCCGGCAACTGAGCAAATTATGAGTGTGTCTGTGTGATTTTTTCTGTCTGGCGGGGATCTGGAGAACCATTCGGTCGTATTCGTCACTTTCAGCTTGATAGTTGATGATGCCTTTGTGATTACACACAACGGTTGCTGCCGGTTGCCTGTTAAATCCTGATAAAGCTGTGATTGTTTTAGACTTCAATTATCTTTGATGTAAATGCATGTAAATGCAGTCTTCTTTAGAAAGGACCAACGGTCTTTGATACAAGTCTCATACTGTTTGCACATGACTTGGGAAGTTTTGCCTGGAGCATCGTGGAATTTGAAAGAATTGCATAGAATTCCGACAAGCTGATGTAAGACATTGGTGAAGCCGCGTCATCTGAAAAGCGCCGCTGATGATCGCACGGTATCGACATCAACAACGAAAACTTTTCAAGGAGGCCTCAACGAAAAAAACAGAGGTGGCAGCTCACTGCAAATCGCCTTTGCAGTATCCTGCTGTTGTCGCTGTTTGGCACTGAGACCAACACGTGACCTCGGACATCGACAATCGCTGTCTCGAGTTGGTGATGTAACGATGGCTTCAACCCATCCTCACCAAAGATCTGTCAATTAGAATCCTTCCAGACATTCTACTATAGTAATCTATAGTAGGTAAGGCCAAACATGGTTGACATTTCCGGCCCCATGTGGTTATACCGAATTGGGGCTTGACCTCAACCCATAAGGCCAAAAAGGAGTACGGTACTGAATGTGCTGAGATTTTGAACAGTGGGTGCACAACTAGAAACTAGGCTTCTACCACGGCATGTGCTCTTCTGAAATAGTCCTACCTGCGTTCCATCAGTCATTTGAGTCAATTATAGCACAAGTAGGAAAAATATGCAAAAGTACTTCAAGTCCAGTGGGTGGAATGAACTTCAAGAAACTGTGACAGAAGCTGCAAGTCTCCAACACAATCAACAACTACCGCGCTGAATCTATCCATGCAGCAAACCCCAACCCTTGCCGCCTGCGGCTGGGCGCTGCTTCCACGGCACCATGCTGGCAAGTGTCCCGGGCGGAACTCTTGACCACCGTGCTATCAACTGAATCGAACAACGCCACACAAACAGTAATCAAACATGATGTGGGGAAATCCACCATTTGTACCTTGCAAATGATTTGCTAAGCAAATTTTGCTTTGACCTAAGTAGTGGAGAAATGACAATGGATGCTGGATGATAGTGCTGATGATGATGATGGTGGTGATGATGGTGGTGGTGATGATGGTGGTGATGATGATGATGATGATAATGACGATGAGGATGATAATGACGATGAGGATGAGCATGAGGATGAGGATGAGCATGAGGATGATGATGATGATGATGATGGTGGTGGTGGTGGTGATGGTGGTGATGATGAGGATGATGATGATGGTGGTGGTGATGATGATGATGATAATGATGATGATGATGATGATGATGACGATGAGAATGATAATGACTATGAGGATGAGCATGAGGACGATGAGGATGAGGATGAGGATGAGGATGAGGATGAGCATGATGATCATGATGATGATGATGATGATGGTGGTGGTGGTGGTGGTGGTGATGGTGGTGGTGATGATGAGGATGATGATGATGATGATGGTGGTGGTGGTGATGATGATGATGACGATGAGAATGATAATGACGATGAGGATGAGCATGAGGACGATGAGGATGAGGATGATGATGATGATGATGATGCTGATGCTGATGCTGATGTTGATGCTGACGACGAAGACGACGAAAACGACGACGAAGACGTCGACACTCATCACTGTGACCATATCTGGCACCTGCGCCTGGTTCAACCAGCTCTCAAGCTCGGACCTGACGAGAAGGATTTTTTTGTGAGTCTGGACCCCCGTGCCTGCAGCAGAGAAGGCTGGAGTCCAATTACGAATCTGTCCAACTTCTTGACGGTCAGAGTCAAGTCAACTAATTCGCATCTCTAGTCATGTCTCGTCTTTCCAACCAGCAGCCGCACTTATAGTCAATAGTCCCTTCCCAAAGATTCCACCTTAGGCGCACAATTTCGGCTTCCTTGGCCTTTGCAAACGTTCCAAAGCTGAGCATGGCTGTGGAAGGTCTGTGGTTGATGTGTTTTGAGAGAGCTGTGCACACTGCTTGGTCTTCCTTCTGCATTCCAATTGCATCCAAAATGATAAAAAATGACAAAAGCGTTCTACTGCATGTGGCTGCCCAAAGGCTAAGTGATTCACAAACTATGGTTTTTGAAAGGGCCCCACCAACCATCTGCAATGGCCAGGATACTACCTAAAAATCCATGTAGATACAGTACTGTCCCCTTTGGATGTACAGTACATCATCTAGCCTCTCGCAGCCTAACCCTGACCTCACTACAAAAAAACCTCTCATACAACTAAACAACTTGACATCACCAACCATGATGCCCCATCATTTTCCCATTAGAAGTCAGGCGATTTCCCAGCCAGCTGTGCTGGACAGCCAGGGGTAGATGAAATTGATCAAGGAATCTGCAAACATCGGTGCCTCTAAGAGCTGTTCGCAGGCGCTGGTGCGGCCTGATCATATCCCAGTATCATCCAAGATCCTTGAAACCACATGTCTAGGAAATGCTGGGAACATCTTGGAACCAGCGCCAACTGTTGACCCTTGGAGTTGCACTTCCAGCCTTGCAACCTTCGGCTGGAGAAAGCCCTTGATGTGCGGAAATTCCCAACCGCCATGCCCTGTTGGCCAGCATGGAGTCTAGACTCTGCTTCCATCAAATCCCAGAAGTCAACCGGGGGAAACTTCCGTTCTCAAGTCAATCGAAACTGGTCTTTTGATTTCACTGATCGAAACTGTTGTGAGCCCGTGAGCCGCCCTTGCACAGATCTTTTCACGAGCCAACTCTTGGGTTTCCAGGCCGAGCAAGACATCAACAACAACTCTTTTTGGCACTTCCTAGCCATAACATGTAGTTCAACCAGAGTTGGCTTCCTTCCATTTCTTGTATGATGAGACTACGGGGTACCGAAGGTTTGACAAAGCGTTGCTGTGATGCCTTCTCGCGGCAAATCTCACACCTCTCTTCGAGAAGGTGGCCAGTGGCGCCATGCAAGAAGCACAAGTGTGTGGATCATGTTGGTGGCTGATATCTTTAATATTATGCTAGATAGTAATATTTGAATATCAGTATACTTGTTAATATTAACAATATTTGAATATTTTGGTGGCTGATAATTCTGATATTCAAATATTGTTAATAACATATATATATATATTCGAAGGAAGTTTAGAAGTGAAACTTCCGACAATATGGACAGTTGAAAAGCAGAGGTGAAAAGAGTCAGAAGAGAAAAGATCAGAAGAAAGAAGATGCAGATGCACGAAAAGGTAGGAAAGTCGCGATTCACTGTGTTTTTCCAATGATTTGTGGCTCCGGAGGGTCGAAAAGTAGGCTCGCTAAAGCGGCGGGTGCGGAGCCAGCTGGCCAGATGAGACATGAAAAA
>Ga0126342_10020507_pt1 | contig 11109 bp, 10 predicted proteins | sample Cyp1metagenome_FD_92528 | JGI IMG/M metagenome (GOLD analysis project Ga0126342, IMG submission 92528) | Coral microbial communities from Lord Howe Island, Old Settlement Bay, Australia - Cyphastrea 1 metagenome | ecosystem: Host-associated > Invertebrates > Cnidaria > Coral ...
CTCGGTTCCGTAGTAGCCGAAAATCGTCAAATAGGTGGTGTTTTCGCGTGTTTTTGCAACTCTCGGAGCAAGAAACACCGTAAATACCAATGTTTTTGGCGGGTCAGAAGCCCAAAACCACGGTATTTACAATGTTTTTTTTGCCTCTGGTAGCAAAAAGCACGGTATTTACAGTGTTTTTTGGCCAGCACCTAGCAAAAACACTGGTATTTACGGATGTTTCACCATGTAACAAAATGTGGTTTCTCGATCCGAAAAGAACAAAAATACTGTAAATGACACGGTTGGTGCGTGGGATGCGTGGAGGGGGCGGTACTGAAATGACTAGCAATCTCCTGAATAATCAGGTAACGGGGCTGGCCGCCCTCCCCTTTACTTCGTTCGTAAAGCAAAACTCAAGGTAGCCCCTCTGGAGCTACCTTTCGTGATTAAACAAAAGCACGAAACCATGGACGTCCTGCAAATGGGAATGGGTAAACAAGTACCTATAAGTCGTAACAATGGGTGACCAGTGAATGATAGGAATATACAGCCAAGAAAATGCAAATAGACCCAGCAGTGAGGAGATAAACACCAAGAACTAAGATCACATGATATTACTTCCGATACAACTGCATAAAATCTGACAATTTACAAATGGAAATGAGTACTGTTGCGAAGAGAAGGCGGCAATGAGATAAGACAAACTTCCACAATGGTATCCAGTACCAAATTCCTGAAGTACCAACACTTGCCAGTGATGACCCCAAACACAGTAAGGGTGCCAGGCCTTAGGGAAGCAGAGACCAAGTAGATGAACGCTGTGATGACGAAGGTTTGACGGTAATCATAGGCATCCATCAAGTAGCCTGGTTTCACAACTGAAATCCTGAAAAATTCTGGGCTGCAAAGCAAAGTTGGAAACCTATAAATGCTCTCTCTGCAAACGGGTTCTGTTCGTATAGTCTTGCAAATTCGGTAAGTCTCAAAATTTCCTCAATTCGAGCCTGCCTCATGAACCAAAATCGGTCATGCTTGAAATATCAACCATTTATTCTCAGATTCTCAGGGGCGCTACATACATTGTAAACCACCCAAATAATCCCAAACAGTTCCGAAAAGATCGACATGGGTACGGGTATATCCCAAAAAGCGGGCCTCGGTGCAAATTCGTGGTCAAAAACCTAGCTTGTAGCGGTTGTCATGAACATTCCCATCCCTTAAAATCCCCTATCATTTTGAACTAAATCAACAAAAACGCAACTCAAACTTCTTAAAAATCATGCTTACCATTGGTAACTTATCATCAGTTTGAACTCGCCAGAACCTAACACCATCCATCCCCACGCTCCGCCTCCGATCACTGCAGAGCCAGACCAGGACATACTGCTGATGCTCTCCGCAGCGTTCCAGCGGCCACGCTCAGAGGAGGGCACGAAGTCCTGGTGAACTTTGCGGCCGGAAAAAGGGGATTTCCAAGGGAGAAATGATGAAAATCATAGGGGAGTAAGGAGGAAATTATGAAAAAAGACCAAGGAAAAAATCACGGAATATGACTGATAAATCAGCAATATGAGATGGTCCCGAATCAGCCTGGGGTGTCATTCCAAGGTAAACCATGGATATGACAAATATGAAAATTCATGGAAGAAAAACCAACCATGAATAGGATATTTGTATTGATTCAAGCCTACTAGCTGTAACAGCGAGCACGATCTAGAGCACGATTTTTTGCACGAAGGAGAGCACCAAAAAGCCCGGTCTAGAGCACGATTTTTTGCACGAGGGAAAGCACCAAAAAGCACGATTTTGTGCACGAAGGAAAACACTCAAAACAACGTTTGCCCAAAATACAACGAAATGTTTTTTTGACTGTTACAGCTATTAGGACGGACTCAACATATGTATGATGATTATACTATATGACAGAAGGGATTAATGGTTGCAAAACTTTACGGTATACCCAGTTGGGAGAAGGTTGGAGTGTCTAACAACAAATGGGGATTTAACCATCACAAGTTGGGATCTAACCCCAACAATAGGGATTTTGCAAAAAAAAATGGTGGCGATCAAAGTTGGGGTACCAATGGATCCATCGTTCGCTTTTAGTATAGCATCCATTCTGGGGAACTCATCGCTTTGACTCCACCCTGTGTAAATTGTTTTGATAACGACGGAGAAGCCTATTTCTTGAGGACTTGACCATGTGTTGCCTAGCTTTGAATGGGGATATCACCCTGCAAAAATAGGAGGGGATGGGTCACGCAGTATTGAAGCAATACAGGCAAAAAATGAGCAGTGATGCAACAAAAATGCCGATCGAAACAACCAAACCTCGACATCTGACCATTGTTGTACATCATTTACATAAGTATATAATACCTTGTTCTTTGTGATGTTTGCAACTCATGATGTTGCCACCTTTGAACCAAAATCAAACACATGATGAAAATTCCACTGATCAAGAAACATGAGTTGGCGTGCAACACTTGCACGCTGCACATCAATCAAACAATGAGATATCCCTACGGGAGATTCACCATTGGTGGTGATTGCTTAGGCTCTTAGACCCTCCATTTGGGTCAGTTATGTGGACCAATACTTGCATATGATTTTGGACGCATAAAGCCGTCCTTTTGTGGAAACTCCGGTGGCTTTGCTATCTAGGCTTCGGGCTAAGAGAGCCTAGATTGATTTGCCCATGAGACAAGCGAATATTATCTGAAGAATGAACACTTGCAAGTCTGTAGTCAAAAATCATCAAAAAAGAACGCACCTCCACCTCTCACCTCCAATTTGGGCTTATCTCAGCACGGGGAATATACCCCAAACCCATGTCCATTAAGTCGTGGGGTTCCCCAGTCCATCAGAATGGATCGGTCGATGGGGTAGATGGCATTCGCCAGAGCGCCACGGATCACAAAGACCACCAACACACTGGGCAGCCACCTGCTGCAGATCAAATGGGCTCTGAGGGCATACCCCAGGTATGGCTGCACAAGCTATAATGATAGTGAAACAATGGATTTAGGGGTACCCTATCTTCAGACAAACCCAAATAATCTTGGGTCATGAGGCAGCAAGATGTTGGGGCTTCGTATTTGCGTATCAAATGGCTTTACCCGGCTCTATCCCAGGTCCTCTTCAGCCATGGTTCTAGAGTTGACATGATACGATCCGTGGGACAAAAGAAATTTGTGATTGTCTGCCTTAGAGAGCAGTAGTCAAGTATTGAAGAAGCTCCGATTTGCTGTGCTGTCATTTCAGATATTTCAGTTTGTGTCTGAATGGCATCAACGTCTCGATGATCAACGGGCCCACTGAATCCATCCCTGGCCTGAGATATGCCAAAAGGAAAAGGCACATCACACCAGACAGCGCAAACAAGAGTCCAGCCTGGCTTGGACCAGTTGGACCAGTTGGACCAGTTGGACCAGTTGGACCAGTTGGATGCAGCGGATGCATTTTCTTTTTTTTGGAACAACAAGAAGCGTGGCTTCACCATCCACCCCGGGGACCCCGGCCTGAACACGACCAATCTTGCCTGCAGCCTTTTCACATAGCCAGGTGAAAAAGCCAAAGGAGAGACCATAGATGGCGAAAAGCAACTGGATCTGTCCTGTGAGCACCAAGGACCTCTATTTCCAATGCTGGGGGAACAGTATCTTTATGTTGGCGGGTATATAAGCCATCATGAATGGTGACACAACCAGCAATGATGGCCATACAACCCAGAATTGCTAGCATACTATGCATACATTGCATTACTTGCATTGGTGGCATGGCATGGCATGGCGTGCTGTGGCGTGGCAGACGCGGCATGGCATGGCATGCTCTCGCAATGTTACATTTCACTATATACATAACATAACATAACATAAAATCAAATTACACTCCATTACATGAATGTACGCGCGAAAGCAGACGTTCACCCAAACCCAAAATCTTACACCAAAACAGTGATATCTATATCAATATCTATCTATGTATTTATATATATATAACATGTATTTGTCTTCAGAGCATGAACGAAAACACTGGCTATACGCAAAGATGTTGACTTTATATGCGTCCAATATTTTAGGGTTGTAGGGTTTAGGTTTTGTGGTTTTAGTCTTTAGGTTTTTAGGGTTTGGAGTTTGTTGTTTGGAAAAAGTTCGAAAACATTGGCCCCCAGGTATCTAAGCATGTCAAAGGATATGCAGGATTCGTCACGAAGAGACCCGTCTTCATCCCATCCTTTGGGTCACAAGTCACAAAAACATCTTAAAACGTTTCTCCGTAGAATGAGCTATCTCCACCCATCCATCATCAACCCATTGCCATGCCGAGGTGCCGGGATTCAAGCCGTAGTCCTCCTTGAAGAACAGCGGGAAGAATTTCACGGTCATCCCGGCCCCCACTGCAGAGACCACGTCCAAGGTGCAGATCAGCCAAGGTACGACCCGCGCGTAGCGCAGGTTGCAATAAGCGCCTGAAGCCTGGCACACAAATCATGATAATCATGGGATCACTCGAGGTTTCCTAAGGCATGGTACCCCCAAATCATCCAAGTCATGACCATTTTAGTCACCACCGAAACTATTGAAACCCATGGTGACTTAGGGATCCCCCATGACTTAGGACCTAGGAAACTGTAAAATGGCGGGGAAAAGATGCCAATTGACCTTCAACCGCGATGCCACAAATTCCCCTCTCAACCAATGGGGAGATCAAAATTGCTGAAAAAAAACAATTTCAATTGAGGTTTATTATTGGGTTGACCACATTAGCCTAGAACCTTCATGGAGAGACGTTCAACAGCGCATGACGACATTTTTCTGTCCTCCTTAATTGCCATATATTGCCATGATGTGTCCAAGATGTTTATCTGAAAATCGTCCACCATCACTTGCCCCGGTTCGGCACCTCGGCGCCGCCATCTTCATGTTGAGCATCTTTCAAATTCACCAAGAACATGTTCGCTGGGACCATCCCCAAGAAACCAATGATCAGCACAACGTGGAGAACCGATAGTTTCCTGGCGGCAGCTGTGAAATCAAAAAAAATTGGGGTTCTGAGTCACTTGTTTGCACCTTTAAAAACAAAATGTACATGGCGGATATAGACAGAAATACACGGATAGAAACCTCCCCATCCATTTCCTCACAGCAACATCGCAAAAAAGGGGTTGTTCATAGCTGGCATGCCGACACGTCCACGTCCCAACGGTTTCAAACATGGCACCTTGAAGATCTAACGTTGCATACCATCCATGAACCGTGAGTCTTCTGAACCAATCTAGAATCTGGTAAAAAAACACACTGGAGTCTAGATCTCAAATTTTCTAAGAAATTGACAATGGCATGAATGTGCCAATGCAGCAAAGTTGCCACTCATTTCCGAAATATGCAAACAAAAAGAGGCTGAGGAAAGGTCCAGCACCATAGCCGATTTGATTGACGATACTCACTCGCGATAACCACTTTGCTCGTGATCCCTGTGGGATAGAATCGGAGTACAACGCAAAACTCGCGGTGTTTTGTATGGCACTGTACGCTCCAAAAACGAACAGAGAGGCATAGATGATTGGGAAATTGTCTAAGCCAACACCTGCAATTGAGGTTCCAACGGCCAGAACGGCCAACAAAACACACCAATTCAGAATTTTGCTTCGCGAACATGTATCTGTCAAAATTCCAGCAGGACCTGCAAGCACAATTTGGCTCAATCCAGAAATGGATTCAGCCCAACCCACGGCAGTGTTGGAATTTCCAGCCATAATGAAGAGGTACGTGTCAAAGAGGCCCAACTGCGCGATGGATGAGAACACTGAAAAGATGCCATTGAACCAAATGATTTTCCAAATATTTTTTTGCAGTTGCTCCTCCGTCGCTCTCTCCGCGCCACTTCCCATTGCTGCAATTTCACTGGTCTGGTTTGCTATCGTTTTACTTGGACACAAGGTGATCTGGGGTCCCGAATCACGTGTCAACCATTTTGGTGTCATATAGATTTTGTTTCATGTCAGGTGCCTGTGCAATGCAATATTGTAGGTGTATGGCATGTTCACATCATGCCTTTCAAACTGTGCAAAATGCGCAATGCGGTTTGACCAAGTTGCAATCCACAAGGGCGACAAATAATCCAACATATACACCAGTGTACACCAAGTTTGGACCGTGCATTTAAAATTGTATTGTGAAGGTTAAAATCTTTGCGACATGGTGGAAAATTAGATTGCACAAACGACAAACACCAAAATTGGTGGATTTTACGCCGTTTGTTTGACAGTGTTGTCACAATGTTGTTTCGGCAGAGGTTTGTTTCCGCCAAAGGACATTTCCAATATTATGTGTCTCTCACAACCACGTACAGATTGTTTTGGTTTCCCAACATAGTCTTTGGCATAGAGTTGTTTGTCCCATTCAAATTTTGCCCGTTTTCAATGAAGTCCGTGTTCACGAAGGCAACGTTTCATTTTTGCAATATTGGCACGAACTTTGCAACCCAACACGCCGCTCTAGGGTTCCAAAGTTCCACGGCTCCAGAATGCCAGATTCATTTTCGTTTTCAAAACGAACAATTTATTTGCGTTTCGCCGTTCACACTTGCAGAAACTCTCTTTTCTGACTTTGGGATCGCTCGTGTTCCTTACGTTTGGCTGAGGTTATGGCCACATTTTGGATGTGAATGAGCGAGCTGATCACGACCAGGATGCCGGATGAAGGGTCAAATCAAGCCAATAGTGAATGGACAACCCGCCACGCCCCCTTTTTGAACCAGAAGCGTTGGAGGATGACATTGTTAACCTGATTTGCAATTGCAAATCACACGTTCAAATAAGACATGGTCACACATGACTTTCGGTCATTACGATTCGCCACTCACACTTGCAGAGGCCTCTGTCTCTGACTTGGAATTGTTCGTGTTCTTTGTCATTTTGGCTGGGGTTATGGCCATATTTTCGATGTCAATGAGCGAGCTGATCACGACCAGGATGCCGTTCAACTTCTGGAAGTTGTAGGGGTGGATGAAGGGTCAAATCAAGCCAATAGTGAATGGACAACTCACCACGCCCCCTTTTTGAACCAGAAGCGTTGGAGGATGACATTGTTAACCTGATTTGCAATTGCAAATCACACGCTCAAATAAGACATGGTCACACATGACTTTCGGTCATTACGTTTCGCCACTCACACTTGCAGAGGCCTCTTTCTCTGACTTGGAATTGTTCGTGTTCTTTGTCTGTCACACATGAATTTCGGTCATTACGTTTCGCCACTCACACTTTCAGAGGCCTCTTTCTCTGACTTGGAATTGTTCGTGTTCTTCGTCATTTTGGCAGGGGTTATGATATGGCTACATCTTCGATGTGAATGGGCGAGCTGATCACAAGCAGGACGTTTGTCAATTTCTGGAAGTTGTAGGGGTGCATGGAAGGTCAAATACACCCAAAATTGAGCCGAAACCCCGCCACGCCCCCCCTCTTGAACCACAAGCATTGGAAGACGATAGACATTGTTCACTTGATTTGCAATTGCAAATCACACGCTCAAATAAGACATGGCCACATGTGACTTTCGTTTATTGTGTTTCGGCGTTCACACTTGCAAAGGCCTCTTTTGTCTGACTTGGGATGTTCACTACTTGGCTTCCATTACGCTTCAAGATTCACCCCACCAAAAGATTAAAGAAAAGAGCAGCACGCACAGAGATAGCAAGCACACCCTTTTGAATGTCTGGTGCATCGATCGGTGTCCGGGGACTTCTTGATACGACACAACCAACGGTCAAAATGTGTGATAAATAAAACACATCCCAAGTGAAACATGATATTCAACTCCCCCAAGGATGTATTTTAAAATATATATACAAGATCGGCGGATCAACAATACAACCACCAATATGAAGTGGGGCAGTCAAACGTAACTAATCCACAGGAGAAACTCACTCAGAAGGAGCCCTTTCCTGCAGGACCGCCTTCATTGTACGCAATTCTGAGATCGTCATTGGGGTTTCTTTGCCTCTCACGGCACGCTGTTTCTCCAGTGCCTCCAGGATCCCAGCCATCCCTTTCTGGATCTTGGCAACCATGGGTTCTGATGGCTTTGCTGACTGATTCCAGTCCCAGGATTGGGATTCCATGTTCTTTCGCACAGCATTGAAGTAATTCGTGGTTTCCTCCTAAAATCCCTCTAGTTGGGATGCGTAAAAATGAATGTCGTCGTTGCGTAGCACGAATTGAAGCATTCAATTGTTCCATATTCTGATCCATCTTGGACTGGTTTGTTGCAAGTGTTGTGGAAATGTTCTGCCAATCTCCTTGGATCTCCAGCGCGTCCTTCAGAGCTAGCATGGCTGCCCGTGACTCAAGGGAACAATTTCCAAGAGTTCCTTGGAGCAGCTGATCTCTTCGAGCTCTCTTAGTTTCTGGCTCCTCATCACCACCTTTCCGGCCTTCCCCTTCACACATCTATCTCAGCAGCACTTCGGCTCCCTTTTTTCCTCGCAATGTGACCGCTATGCTCTGTGGCACGGTCCTTATTAAACAGAAATATAGCATACCAAGCAAAAGTTAATTAAATTAGAATGAGTTGCATTCAGCAAGAAACTGCTGATCAAAACAGATTGCCGTCAGTTGGCCGACAGAAAGCAACAGCAAAACGAAACCAGCGAAGACAGCCAGAACTGCATTTCGTCGCTCCACCAACAAGAAACAACAACCAAAGGGGCCAGGACCCAACGCAAAGACACAATCCAACCAACTGACAGCTTTGTGCAGCTACGCTATCAAGAGGAGCTAGCACCGAGGAGCTAGTACCGGCAGTAAAGTCCAACTGCCAACGGTATCCCAAAGAAAACAATTAATTGCACCTTAAGAAAAAGGTGGCTCACCGCTTTCGGTATCAGCACACAGGCAAGTTTGTGACTATCCGAAATGAAATGGCACAAAAAAAGAAGCCTCTCAGATTCCACTCAGAAGAGCTTGAAAGGGAGCCACCCACAGCCACGCTACTTTTTTTTCCTCGGGGTGTTGCCGACATGCTCTGTGGCACGGTCCTTTTTACAGAAAGATGCATGACAAGCATAAACTAATTGGCAGTAACGCTAATTCACAGGAGACCTATGAACACTGCAACTGCACATCAAAGATTACATAGCCAGTTGGCCAAACCATCGCAAAAGCGAAGCCGACAGAGCAAACGACGTGCAGATCCCCCAGCCAAATCTGTGTATCAAAGCACCGTCAAAAACAACAGCAGAAATGGGGCCAGGGCCCAGCGCGAGCCAACAGCAAGTGCCAACTGACTACAAGATATCGCCTAAAAAAAACATGCAATAGTCAGTGCAGAAAACGGTGACACGATAGTCAGCCGACAAACGTCCGCAAAAAAAATAATTATGGCAGCATTGATCTATCGAAAACATGCCGCATTGGGCCGTTCGAGACCAGTCACAACCGTGCCAATAAAAGCAGCTAGCTACACCTCTCAAAGTCCACTCAGAAGTTCTTCTAGCGGAGCATCAGCAAAACGTTCGTCCCGAAATCAGGTAGAGAAGTGCAGATCAAAACCGGACTGCATGACATGAGGGGGCTGCTCCCAAGCAAAGAAGCACACCGACATGCTAGCCACGTTGCAAGGCGAAAAGACAACGCCGCAGCAGTGTCATGCCAGGGGTGACAGACGGCGGCACGGCTGCAATCCAGACATTACCTCCAGCCAGCTCCTCATAGCCAAAGGCAGAGAGGAGACCACTTCGTGCCAAGAATATTGCCCGCAGGGATGAAGAAACTGGCCATCGACCGGAAGGAAAAAAAGCGACGAAATGCAGCAAAATGATCATGAAGAGCAGTGAAACATGAAGACAATAAAGAAAGTTGCCCGTACTGTACATGACTTCAGCATCTCGAGCTTGCCGGTTCTCTCTGAAAAAACCGGTGTGTCACGAGCATTCTGCGTTTTCCCACCGGTGGGTTTCCCATCCCTGCATCACAAGACCTGGCTCAAGACTTGGCTCAAGACATATCAAGATCAAAAAGTTTGGCTCAAGTATTTACTGTCGTAGGCATGCAGAAAAACAGGACCTCTAGTTATTTCCTCGGTCTTTGGTGTGGCTCAAACTGCAGTTTAGTTGGTGCATGGGACCCAGCCAACATTTTCCGTGAACATTGTCTCAGTTGACACACAACTTCAAGGATGCACTGACAGCAATCCCGTTTTGTTTTCAAAAATGGATGTCGTGCCAGCTGAGCTGCAATTCCATCAAAGTGTGGTAACATGGCACTCCAGCATTGGAAAGGCTTCTGGAATTTTTTTGAGCCCATGAACAAGGACACTGTTGAGCTGGACAGTATGGACAGTAACTGCGAGGAATCAAAAGTGTGGACGGAATGAGCAGCGTAGAGAAAAGCTCTGGTGACTTTGTTGAAGGTGACCCAGCCTTCACTCCAGAAGGTCTACTCCACTGGATGTATGGAAGGTGTGCAAGACGCGAGTTGGTCGCGGCCTCAAACCAAGATCCAGCAAGGGTCGCAAAATACCAAGAGCGCAAACATCTCTTGTAGGAGATGCTCAGCTTCTTGCACCATGCGAACTATGAAGAATATGAAAGTGCCAGCAACATGCTTGACATGGACCTGGTGACTGATCTATCTTCAGATGCGAACTCCCCAAATGGTCGCAACGGACAACCTGGTGAAAATGTCACAGGCATGATGATGGCTGCAACAATGAAACAGCTGGTGATGGGGATGTATTCACAAGCGTGCCAACCATGGTTTTGACAACACTCACTCACTCACCCTCACTCACTCACATCACTCACTCATTTAGTTCTCACTCACTCACCTTCACTCACTCGCTCACTCACTCACTCACATCACTCATTTAGTTCTCACTCACTCACTCACTCACATCACTCACATCACTCACTCATTTAGTTCTCACTCACTCACCCTCACTCACTCGCTCACTCACTCACTCACATCACTCACTCATTTAGTTCTCACTCACTCACCCTCACTCACTCACCCTCACTCACTCACCCTCACTCACTCACTCTCTCACTCACTCTCACTCACTCCCTCTACTCACTCACTCACTCCCTCCCTCCCTCCCTCCACTCACTCACTCACCCACTCACTCA
>Ga0126342_10020508_pt1 | contig 11109 bp, 12 predicted proteins | sample Cyp1metagenome_FD_92528 | JGI IMG/M metagenome (GOLD analysis project Ga0126342, IMG submission 92528) | Coral microbial communities from Lord Howe Island, Old Settlement Bay, Australia - Cyphastrea 1 metagenome | ecosystem: Host-associated > Invertebrates > Cnidaria > Coral ...
AGCTGTCACCGCCGCGTTCTGGATGGCCCCACGTGATCACTGAGCCGTTTTCCAAGATGGCAGCGAACGCATAGCCTGAGCATTGAATGTGGCACACATTTCGAAGCTGGTCTTGCACGGCCGTGCTGTCACCTCCAAACTCTTGACGGCCCCACGTCACGACAGATCTATCAGCCAGGGTGGCAGCAAAAGCAGTCTGCAGTTGAGTGGCATGAAGCTGCTGTACATGCTTGAGCAGATGTTGGACTGGAGAGCTGTCCCCACCATGATCTGAAGCACCCCAGCTAACAACCGAACCATCTTGCAGAAGGGCAGCAAAGGCGTAATTGGCGCCCCGAAGCTGCTGCACGCTCTTGAGCTGATCTTGGACTGCAGAGCTATCACCACCCCATCCTGGCTCGCCCCAAGAAACCACGGAACCATCCGCAAGGATGGCAGCGAAGGCAGTGTCTGTGGCCTGAATATGCTTGACATTCTGCAGCTGAGTCTGGACACGAGAGCAGTCACCACCATACTTGCGGTTGCCCCAACAAACAACCGAACCATCTGCAACGATGGCTGCGAATGCGTAACCCGTGGAGGCCACCTGTTGTACCTTTGCAAGCTGGTCTTGAACCGCAGAGCTGTCACCACCATTGGCAGGATTGCCCCATGTAACGATGGATCCATCAGCTAGGATGGCAGCAAACGCATCCCCTGAGGCTTGAAGCTGCTGCACATGTCTGAGGCGATGTTGGACTGCGGAGCTGTCCCCACCATTGAATGGATTGCCCCACGTCACCACAGATCCATCAGCAAGGATAGCGGCAAATGCGCTGCTCGCGGCTTGAATCTGCTGTACATTCCTGAGCTGAGCTCGAACTTGGGAGCTGTCACCGCCATATGAAGGATCGCCCCACGCAATAACCGACCCATCTGCAAGGATGGCAGCGAATGCACCAAAAGAACTTTCAATCTTTTGGACGCTCCTGAACTGATCCTGCACTGCAGAGCTGTCAGCCCCATACTCTGGATCACCCCACGTCACAACGTGGTCGCCTCCATGACACCACAGGGCAAAGGCTCGGTCATTTGCTGCCAACTGCGCTTGTAGCGGAACGGCTGTGACGAGGTCTTTATCTTGGATCCCTGCAGCTTCCAAAGACTCATCAAGATCCACCAAAGGACGACCCCCTGCAGTGACGAGCTTGAGGAAGGCCCGTTGGAAAGAATTCTGGGCCAGAACTTTCAGATCCCGCACATTTAAAGCTCGCTCAACTTCCAAGACTTCAGTGCGACCACTCAGCAAACCGACATTGACGCGAAGCATCACGCAAAACAACAGTTCAGCAGGTGACAATCAAATCTCACCACAAGACATATTGAGCCAAAATAGGATAGATAGGTTTGTTTACACCACTTGATCTCAGCCATCTGTGTGCTTTCAAGCCATGTTTTACCCTTGTGAAGACATGCCCAAGTGAAGCCACAAAGGATGCGCGCAAACCACACAGCAGAGGTCATTACCTTGTCATCAAGAAGTGAGTTCTAGCATGTTCTAGCATTCAAAGGCTAAAACCAACAATGGATATATGATATATACTTAATATCACTCAATATTCATCAGTTTTCCCGTGTTTTCCTATAGTTGCCATCATTTCTTCGCCATGTTTTCACTAGGTCTTCATCATTTTTCACTAGGTCACTAGGTCATCATGGTTCCATTCATTTTTCCAATGTTTTGACTCCAAAAACTGGACATCCTTCGCCCCAAAACCACCAAAAAAAGCGCCACCTCCGCCTCCGCCGCGCGCATCTTGGCGCTCTCAGTGAGGCCAAGGTCCAACAGCATCGAGGAGAAGGAGGCGGGGCGTTGGAGAAACTCCTGGCCGTTTCAATGGTTTTTCCATGTTTTGCTGGTGAAAATCCCCAGAAGAATCCCTTTTTTCTCCATGTGTTGCTGGGGAAAAACCCATCAAAAAACCATGGAAAATCCCCATCCAATCACCAAAACCATGGGAAAACCCTGGAAAAAACGCTGGAAAAACCACGACTTTCCCACCTGGATGGCGTTCCCCGGTGCCCGGCCGCCGCCAAAGTGCAGCAGCGCGCTGCGGAAGCGCTGGCCCACGACGCCTAGGTCCTGGCATTGTGGCTGAGGTCATGGTGAACCCACCAGAACCATCCAAAAATGGGGATTTCACAGGATTTAACCAGTGAACATGGAGATTTAACCCGTGAACATGGGGATTTCACATGATTTAAGCATGTAACATGGAGATTTCATTGGTTTTTTTAAAGGTATATCTAGCAAACGCTTATAGATAGAGAGGTAAAATGTGATTTTTCCACGCTTATATCTATCATTCATCTCTTTTTTTAACCATGTGTCAATCAACACGAAGTTCTGATCGCATCCACTGAGAGTTCTTCCAGGATCATCCCCAACAGCCAAGGTATGAGTAGTTGCCCAAGGTATGGTTAGCCAATCACTAAGTAAACTCAAATAACCATTAGGTGTAAATTACATGGTAAATCACATGGTCAATCACTAGGTAAATGGATTGTGAATTAGTATTTTTCGTGTGTTTATTTTTTCCGGGATTGAACTGGAACTGCACTGATCTACGGCCCAATGGTCGATCATCATTTCGCCATATACACAACCAAAATATGGGGTACTGATATCCATTTCCAGATAGACCCATCCATCTGAAGTTGGTGAAGTATATCATTCTACATCCCATTCCATCATATTCCATCCCCATTTTTCCTAGTCAAAAATCATGTCAAATCCCACATCTCACAGTGAGACGATCATCCTCAGTGCCCCTGGCACCTCTCCCTGAAACTCGCTGAAGATATCCATGGCCAAGGCTTGTGACCAGAGGTCTCCATAGAAGGCTCCGGCCACGTCGCTGTTGAAGGGCTGACTGCAGAGTTCCCGGTCCTGGAACTAACTCACTGGGAAAAGCCGAAAAAAATGGTCCAAAGATGTCTAAACTAAAGCTGTTCCCCCAAAAACACCTCTGATGTCTGATGTCTGCTGAGATACATTCGTCAACTTCTCAAGAGTCATAAGAACAGGTGTTTTCCGCAAGCAAATCTGCGAATCATGATCGCTATTTCCGTAAAATCCATCTAAAATCCATGTAACAGCAAACTTCAAAAGCAATTCCCATTTAAAAAACACCTATATATATATAAACTATAGATATATATATATATATACATATGTATATATATATATACATATGTATATATATATATACATATGTATATATATTTTTTTTATTCAGCGCTTGAAAGGAGTCTGGTCCTTGCCGCGATCTGCATCTAATTTACAGAAATATACGATAAATTAAATCCCGAGCCTCACCTGCCCTGATAATCCGGCAGCCATGTCGAGTTTAAAAACATAGACATCATCTGGCAGTGTGTCAAGACCTTGTACCCCTGGTGAACATCAAAATAGCTGGTAAATGGATGTTCATCCCCCTAAAAATGGTATGTATAGGTATTGATCCATACCCATCTAAAAAAAAACATCCTTTTCTAAGCCATAGAACCCCTGCAACTCAGGTGCCCCAGGTGCCGCCTGGACCCGGGGGCGGATCACGGCATATTCGGCCTCCACCAACTTGGCTAAGTCGTAGACGTTGAGGTCACCTGAAGAAACGACGTTCTGCGACGTCACCTGGGTGATATTGGATGGTTGAGTTAATGTGGAGTTAATGATGGTTTATAGTGATTATTGATGTTGGATTGATGTTGGATATTGATAGTGATTATTGGACCAATAGTATGATTGTTGAATTGATATTAGTAATATTAATGATATTACTGGATGAGTATGTGATTATCATACAATATTATTGGGTTATGTTACTACAATATGATAATCCTGTGAATGATATTACTGGATTGTTGATTACTGGATTATTCTTAGTGATCTTGGACTATGTGTTTATTGATCATTCAACATCACAATATATGATCATTGGTATGATATTATGGTCACAGTGTTGTCTAGAATCCAATATCACAATATTTAATCCATATTGTTGTTATGTGTTCTCATTGTCATTGTCAATATGATGATGATTCTGGTATCTTCTTGGTACAGCACTGGGCCAGTTTTGACCTTCACCCCATGGCTTTTTGAGAAGCCTCTGTTTGGCGAATGTGAACCCCCCAATTGTCTTAAAATTACCCAGGGAGGTTGTTTATACAATGACATTACTGGTTGGTGGTATACCTACCCCTCTGAAAAATATGAGTTCGTCAGTTGGGATGATGACATTCCCAACTGAATGGAAAGTCATAAAAGCCATGTTCCAAACCACCAAGCAGATTAGCATGTTTGAAGGAAAAGTGTGTGGCTTTTGGAAGTTCCCCCAAGGGGCAAAGCACAGAAACTGTGAACGTCAAACAGTCTGAAGAGCCGGATTCTCCAGAAGTAGATCATCGAAATACCGAACTCAGCCAGATGGAACCATGGGTGTGCTTGAAAATTCGCGCTCTCCCCTAGAAATCGCCATTTCAATAGAAAGTAATAGAAAAAAGATGTGATTAATCAATGGAATTAGGGGTACCCAGATTTCAGACAAACCCAGGAGGTAACCAATGATCATTGGGATATTCTAATGGAATTTCACCAACCACAATGGGAATCATTCGTCAAGAGTTCCCCATCCTTAGACCCTATTTCCAAGTCGCTAAAGGGATCATAATCCGAATGAAGTTCCAGGTCCACATGTGCCATAGCGCAGCGTTTCAACAAGCGATTCGCCGTGAAGAAGCTTCCTCAGTTAGACGGCGATTTACGCCAAATCTGGTGTGTTCAGAAATGGAGAATTTGACCACCAAAATGGGGGGATACAACCAACCATTTCATATCAATGGGGATATAAATATAGTGGGATATAGTTCATCAATTTGAGTCAGTTTTTCCGGAAATTGGAGAAAACCCTAAAAAACATTGACATTTTCATGGGGCTCGGTAAATAATAATATTTCACTAACCTGAATTAAGGCCATTTGGGGATGATTTCCCTTACTAACCCTTACCAACCCTTACTCCCAGTGAGGTCGCAGTGAGGTCGTTATAATTTACCCAGATGAGGGGATATGATGATAAAACACGTGACAGATGCATGCCACTCACTTGATCAACCAAGGGGACTGGGGATCTCTATGAATCGCCGGTGACAAGTCACCCAACACACCCAATGTCAGGAAAGATGCATCGCATCTTAGGCATGAGATCCTACTGAGATTTGGAAGTTACCCTCTGGTAAACATACAAAAAACTATAGAAAATCACCATTTTTAAAATAGGTAAATCAACTATTTCTATGGGCAATTTCAATAGCTATGTTAGTTTACCAGAGGGTAACCTATATCTGTTTGTTTGCCAATCCTAAATCACGTCAAAGCGGTTGAATCCGGTTGAATCCGGTTGAATCCGTACTGCTTCTTGATCGAATCTTGGGAATCTACACGGAGATTCCTCCATTTTGTTGGAAAGATTGTGCCCCTGCATAATGTCCTCATGTTGGGCAACTAAATCAGGCAGAATGATTGATAATTAGGCAGTCTTACACAAAACAATCATAGTAGACCAGAAAAAAAAACATCACTGGCATTCACTAATAAGTAAACACATTCATAAACATCAAAAATGGTCAAACACCCCTCATCTTTGGGATACTCTCCTCCAATCATAAATAGATCCCATATTATCTTCATCATAAAGACGTAAAAGTCCAGAACGCTTTATCCCAGAAAGGAACATAATCCTTGTTCTTTCTTATGGGTTATCCATAAATGGAGCAGCTTGTGTCCCAGATGGGGGATCCTATCACTCTAAACCCAACCAATATCTGGAAAAATCACCGAAAAACCCAGAAAGAAACATCATCATAAAATCAGAAATTCCCAGAAATAAACATAAATTAGATATTTAGATGTCCATCATATATTCCGAGAATTTGGTTGCATAGAATTATGTGAATTCCTACAGTAGATATCCCCATGTTGGTCCCTTTAAAATCAATCATCTTCCATCATCCAAAAGATTCTGATATCCATGGTACAAAGATTAGAAAACAATACATACATTCTCATGAATTCCCAGACATAAAAACCCCTTATCAAACATAAATAAGTATGTCTTCCGATGATTATTTTTTAAATACATTCCCTCTTATTTAATCCACCATCATCCTCGATAAAATGATAACCGTAGAAGATAAAATCATCCCACCATCTACCATAAACCCACCATATTAACCACTGGTTGGTGGTATACCTACCCCTCTGAAAAATATGAGTTCGTCAGTTGGGATGATGACATTCCCAACTGAATGGAAAGTCATAAAAGCCATGTTCCAAACCACCAATCAGAAAAGATTGGTTTTCCCAATGAAAGCGATCTACAAGTAGTGGATTTTCCACAGCTATGTTACTTTGCTGGAGGATAATTGATAAACCAACCATATTAACCACATAAAGATCTTCCAATGATTGTTTTTGAAATACATTCTCAGATATAAACCCACCATATTCACCACAAATAACCCCAGCATCCTCCATCTTTTTTCCTCCTAAGTGACTGGACTGCGCCAACATCTCCACGACCGCTTCCGGCAGCGCTTCACCAGTCTGGTAGTGACGGCTGCAGCGCCGGAGGCTTCTGGTATGGCAAGTGACAAGCATCAAACATGGGACTAAAACGTGAGAAAAACGTGAGAAAAACTGGGAAACTATGGAAAATATATATGGAAAAAACATGGGAAAACCATGGAAAAACTATGGATATATATATTATATATATGGAAGAAAATAAGAACATGTGGGAAAACTATGGAAAATAATATGGAAAAAGTATGGAAAAACTATCGGAAAATATGGGAAAACTATGGAACATAATATGGAAAAAGTATGGGAAAACTATTGGAAAATATGGGAAGATATGTTTAACAAATGGAAAAAACATGATTTGTTAGTGGGAAATTTAACCATGAAAATACTGACTTACTGGGATTATAATGGGACATATGTGGAGAAATATGTGAAAATATTGAAAAGTGATGCCCCCGCAAATATGTTTGTTGGTTTGCACCCACCATTCAATAGAGAATTATAGATATATCTACCATAAATCCTAGTTCTTGAAGTTATAAAGCTTTAAATTGTCTGAAATGATATCTAGGTGGGCTGGTAAATAGGGATGTGAACCCATTTCCATGGCTATGTTTTTACAAACAAGAATCGGCTTGAGTCGATCAGTTTGGTACCTGAAATTTATGGGAAATTCTTGGGGGTGTACCTACCCCGTTTTCCACTCTCCCAACAAAATGATACTTAAAATGAGGATGTTCAAAACCAGGAGATAACCAGTGGTTTCTGCACAAATACCACATGTTATTATCAATATCAAATGTTGAGTTACCTTCTGGTAAACTAACATAGCTATTGAAAATGGCCATTTATAGTTGATTTACCCATTGAAAATGGTGAATTTCCCTAGTTATGTTAGTTTACCAGAGGGTAAGTTTGGAGTAGCCATATATAACACAACCAAAGGGGGTTGGGGCAGATACACCCAGTTTTGTCACCGAAATGTCATCTCCATCATCCCGACATCTTCCAATCCTCCAACAGTCCGGTCCTGGCATCATAGGCCCAACGCTCCATAAAGTGGGCGGGCATGTCCAGAACATCCAACTCCAGTCCAAAACCTGGCACCCCATCAGCAGTCTGGCTATAGATGCCGAAAACTATGGAACCAGGATGGCACAAAAATGATGAATTTCCCCCATAAATGTCCAGAATTCCAACTCTTCGGCATCTTTTTTTGGGGGTGTAGCATTCCTGAGCCACATCTGATGACCCATCCTGGTGGGTAGAGTCCATCAACCTCTCAACATCCTCAGGTTTCAACATTTTCGGTTGGATCCTACCCTCCGGTAACATAGCAATTGGAAATCCCCCAGTTCCATGAATTTCCCAGCGACAAACCAATATGTCTAGAGGAACCCTCATTTCCTTGGCAAAACTGTTTGGGGCACGTCATCCATTTCTTGAACATTTATCGTCATTGTTTCATCTTGTGAAACCACCCCCACCCCAAAAAAAGCCGATGCGGCTCAAAAGTGCTTTCTACAACCCCAAGAATATGATCTGGTTGGTGGTTATTTTAACCATCTTGAAAAACATGAGGAGTTCGGCAATGGGAAGGATGACATCCCCAATCTATGACATGGAAAATAACATTCATGTTTGAAACCACCAACCAGTTATCTCATTAACCATTATGAAAACCACTATTAACCATCATTAACCATGAAAATATCCCTTAATATCCCTTAATATCCCATTGGTTAATTGATCCTAAAAATGATCCTTAAAAATAACTGGATCCTAAAAAATGCCCATCCCGTTGATTCCGGTGGTCCCAAACCACCGGTGGTTGGCACCTCCCGACATCAAGCCCTCGGGCTGTTGGCAGAAGAGATCCCGCAACGCCGAGCCGAAGGCCTGCCGTGGTTCCACGGAGGTGGCTGTTGGGAAATCTAAAAAGCGGTTGAGAATGATTGATGACTATGTGTGACCAACAAATGATTAATGACTATTTTGAGTCAGCATGATTAATAACTAAATATGACCCAAAAAAAAAATGGGTGACCAACAAAGTGGTTCTTTGACCAAGAATAGAGTGTAAAAACCACGAATAACGGGAATCAATGGCTGGTAAGCTCTTCAGAGCCTCAACCATTGGCAATCAGGTTCAAAGGGCAAGATCTATTGGACCTTGAGAGCTCAAAAAATGCCATTGGCCACGGATAAGGGGTCATGAATTTTTCCATAGACTCCCCACCAGCACGAATCCCCACTTTACAGAATGGTATCCGATTATGTTGGGATTTGACGTCTCAGGGTCTACCTTCGAAACCGGCTCGGTGAGTAATCCGACTGATTAAGTAGCCACAGTGACGGTGCATATTGGAGACCTAACCCACATATTGTTGAATCTCCATATATTCACCGGCTCACAGGGGTCATATAATATGGTCACATACCCAACCTAACCACCATACCATGCGCCCCAGCAGTTTCCCATTGACCACAATCAAGATCCATCAAACCAAAACGAAATATAAGTCAACCAAAGTCGACACAATATATTCGATGCTGTCATGCACCAACCATGATATCCCCACCATCCAACTCAACCAAAGTCGCCCCGGCCTTAAAAACCTTCGCCAGCTCCTGATGTGTCAGCAGCGTCACACCTTCTGGCGGTTCCAGGTCGCAAACCACGTGCACTGCAGGGCGTCGGGGCCCGTGGCGGTCACCAAGGAGCTCGCTGTAGCCTGCACCGGATCTGTTGTCCCAATTCTAGTGGCGCACCTTGATGAAATTGACCATTGAATCCCCATAAATCCCTAATCTCATATTGGGTGGCCAAAAAAAAACATGTGATTCTTCTATACGTGACCCCTTAGTCCCTAATTTGTTTGCCCCAACCATCGTGAAATTCAACCTTTCTTGGCTCAAATGGTATCAACGGATGGAGACCTTTAAGATCCCGCTACAATGTCTTTGATATCACCGCAACGGTTGCCACTAGGAGAAAAAAGTGCATGATATATCATGAAATACCACTGTAATATATGATCAATAGTCACCGACCTTCATAATCACAGATGTTGTCACTATTATTGTTATCATAGTAACCAACCTTCAAAAAATAACCCGTCTTGCTATACACCAGTATTAAGGCTATTACAGTACTGCTATTGTTACTATTACTATCTAGTGTTACTGTTATTACTATATTACTATACTACAGCTGAGTTTCTTTCATTATCACCATTTTACTGTACTACTATCATGAGCATAATCAGTATCATTATCTTTACATTATTGTAACTATTGCTATTGTCCCTATTACATATCATCACCATCATCATCATCATCATCACCATCATCATCATCATCACCATCATCATCATCAACAACATCAACATCATCATCATCATCATCACCATCATCATCATCAACATCATCATCACCATCATCATCGCCATCATCATCAACATCAACATCACCATCATCATCAACAACATCATCATCATCAGCATCATCATCACCATCATCATCATCATCAACATCATCATCATTAATATCAATATTCCCATTATATCACGACTATATATGGTACCATCATCAACAGTTGGTACCATCTAATATCCATTAATAACCATAGATAACCATAGATAACCATAGATAACCATAGATAACCATAGATAACCATAGATAACCATTAATATGAATAAACCACTACCATCATCATCATCACCACCCAACATCACCAGCCTTGGATCGTCGAGGCCCAGAAGCCCCGCCGCTTCTGCCCCGCACGGCGATGCGCGTCCAGGAAGAAGGACGCCACCGGGCCGCCCTTGGTGCGAGCCGGTGAAAAAGTGGAGATTTCCCCGGGAAAACGTGGGAAAATCCACGATGTTCGAGGGAAAAAATGTCGAAAAACCATAGTTTTCTGAGGAAAAACAGGGAAATGGCCATGGTTTTCAAGGGAAAACTTGAGAAATTCTATGATGTTCAAGAAAAACTGCAGAAAATCCATGATCTTAAGGAATACATGATGGAAACTGCATGTTTTTTGGAGAAAATCAGGAAATCTATGGACATCTCAGATTTTGGAACACAAAAAACGCGGATCTGGCCTTCGAAATTACCGGCATGCAGATGGGTTCATCGACAATAGATACATCGTCTTTGCCATGGTGGGATTAACTTTGGGAAATATCTTTCGGCATCTTTCGGCCACAATCCTATCTAATTGGTGGTATACCTACCCCCCGAAAAATATGAAAGTCAGATTGGATCATCATCCCAACTATTGGGGAAAATAAAAAATGTTCCAAACCACCAACCAGCTATAGAAACTGGCTCACCACAACCATCTTACTGCAGAATTGAAAGCGGGGCGCACAGCCCCAAGATGCAGCAAGCAGCTTGTTTTCCTATCACGCTGATGCTTGAGCCAAAGTCATGGCCATAAGTCTTAAATGAATTCTCATGTACAACATGCTAGCCTAT
>Ga0126342_10020509_pt1 | contig 11109 bp, 10 predicted proteins | sample Cyp1metagenome_FD_92528 | JGI IMG/M metagenome (GOLD analysis project Ga0126342, IMG submission 92528) | Coral microbial communities from Lord Howe Island, Old Settlement Bay, Australia - Cyphastrea 1 metagenome | ecosystem: Host-associated > Invertebrates > Cnidaria > Coral ...
CCCCCCCATATGAGAAACGTCAAAAACCTGCGTTTTACTCGTACGGTTTTCGGGGCGTAGGCACAAACAAGGACAGGAGATAGTGTAAAACTCGGACTCAACCAAAGGTGTACCAAGCCTCAACTGAAAGGCTATACCCAGCCGGAGCAACGCAAACAACGCAAAAATCTGCGCAATCTATAGTTCAAATTAAAAGTAACCAAAAACATCCACAAAACACGCCGGCTTGCTATAGTGATTGGATTTATTGTGGATAGTCCGTTGGGTTCATAAATCTGCTAACCAGCTTTGGTAAGTTGGTTTAGAACTAGGTCACCGGCTGGATCTATGGTGGATGTATGGATGGATTATAAGCCAATTTACACCTGTGGGGGGGGGTCCTGCATGAGTTGGGTCCATTTTTATGACCTCAGGGTGACCTCGGGTACAGCCTTTAGTGATGATTAGTAGTCAGTCAAACATCCAAGTTGCAGCGACACTTCCGACTCTGCAGAGATGTCTTACCACTCCCAGTCCCGTCCAGCTTTCCTGTCCTGGTGCTCAGGACTATCAGAAGTGTGCCTTGTCCTAGCATGAAATTTCACAGATTTTCATTTTTCGGAGTAGAATCCAGAACTATGCCATATGTTGTTTGTTTTCATTTGAAGTTAACTTGTTCCATCAACATGCCATCAATGTCCCTGAATTGGTTCAAGCGTGAATCTACATGAACGGAGTCTTTCGATGGTACAAAACTAGATTTGCCAGATTTTTTCTCCGCGATTGGCGCAGTGACAAGGTTGTAAGAGATCGTTTGTGAGGGTTAGATTTCATGTCAAAACAAAAGTATCCTTGAAATTCCAGTTCCATTTATAAACCGATATACCACACCGTAGTTGTAGGGGCCTCATATCCCAGTGGTGACACGCTCGAGGTGCCGAGCTCTCGCCCGGCCAAAGCTGTCGAGTGAATTGCCTGGCGCCTTTTGAGGGCCCCGGCTTGGAGGTGGGATGAGTTTTTTTTTTTTCTGGTTTTTGAGGGGAAAACCATCCAGAGATATGGATGAATCATGATGAATCCATCTGATGGTATTAGGATTTGGGGTGGCAGATATTGGAATTCTCATTACCAACCATTACCGAGAGATAGTCGGATTTTTTGAAAAGACGTCCGACGATACTTGAGATGAGGATCCCACTTTGACCTATCACGTTTTGGGACGGGTTGAATTCAGGAGGTGGGAAGGCAACAGCAACGGCAACAATGGTAAGAGCATAGCCAGGGGGTCAAGGGGACACTGGTTTGGAGTGAAGAGAAAACAACCATGAGAATAGAAGTAACATGAAGTACCCTCTGGTAATTTAACATAGCTATTGAAAATCACCATTTTTAATGGGAAAATCCACTATTAATGGTCATGTTCAATAGCTACGTTAAATTACCAGAGGGTAACAATCATGGCGGCTAAACGCATCTTGACAAATAGCTGATTGGTGCCATGGGAATCTTGTCCCAGGGGGCCCTCCGCGAGGGGAGATTCCCTCGGTCTCCAGGTGCTGTGTCCAGCCGACAATACAGAGCCCAATCGTACCTTGGCACAGCGGCTGTAGGCGCTCGTAAGTGTCATTAAATGATTAGCCCTGGAAGACTCTCGAACATGGGCATGGAACACTCAACTAGGAGCAAAGTTGGCTCCCATCAGTGAGTCGGCCCGAGCCCAAAGTCTCTTGAGACGCCCCGGAAAACTGGGGCTCTTGTCTGAGGTGAGCCGCTGAGACTGTCCGAGCCAAATTGCTCGTTGCCTTGTCCGGTACCAGAGCCGATTCCTTATGGCTACACCAATCGCAGCGGTGAATGGCGCTGCGAGGAAGGTGGCCCACATATGCCCAGACTTGCAATCATTTGGGGAGTTTTAGTGTTGGGAGGTCAGAGATGGGTAGATGCTGTCTAAAGTCATGAACAGCACGGCTTTCATTCTTGCCAGGTCCAGGTTGCTGTACGTTGAGATACGTTGAGGTAGAGTATGCTTGGGGTATTCCCTGCACCCCAAAACTGCGTGTCACAGCCACCAAGTGATGGGTCAAGGTTTCAGACGTTGTCCTGCCAGGCTATTCGGGCGAGGCCAAATTAATTTGCGTCTATGATGGATTGCCGTTTTGTCAAAGAAGAGTAGAGCTTCGGGGGCTCCCTGGTGGCAATGGGGCAGGCCTGTGGCTTTTCAGGAGGTCACTGAAATTTTGGATGTTTCTTGGTACTACCTGGTACTGTACGGCATGAAAACATTTTGATCCTGTGATTTCTTTTCAGTAGAAGGTGCCAATGGGTTCAGGATAGTTCAGGAAAATTTAACATCTCGCCGGCCCGCAGAACTGACAGAATTTGTTTATTTTCTGCTTGGAACAGGGTCAACTGATGTGATAAGGTCGCATCATGCCTAGCGGCTCCCCATCCCTACAGGTGAGGAAGCCCGATCAACGGGCAGGTGTTTGCATCACCCTTTCCACGACCCGTTGAGGTGTTATCGTTTGATGCCCTGTGCGGATTTGCAGCTGCCACCCGAAGCTGACGAATGTGAGTTGAACCTGACGGATTGTCAAGGCAACCCAATCGACGCCTGCGAACACTTGTGGATGTACAAGATGTTGAAGCGATGGACTTGTGGTTATAGCATAGTAGGTGAAGCCGCAACGCAGTTTCGTTCGCGTTTATACTCAGGTTCAGCTTTGCAGCTCAAGGTATTCAGACCAGTAATAACTAACCATAACAACTAGTAACAACTAGTAACAACTAACTAACCATAGTTTCCTTGGGTAAAACATGAGAGTACTAGTTAGATCGCTTCGCAAAGTGGTTAGAATAGTTACTATAACTATAACTAACTAACTTTGGGTAATATTACTATAACTTATACTATCACATACTATAACTAGTTAGTTTCTGGAACATTTGGATCGCAGGCGTGGCCCCTGGGGGTCGATGTCAAGTCAGCTGCTTGACGCCCTTTGTGGATGGGGGTGTACCTCAATTCGCCCGTGCCTTGGAGCTGAAAAACATGGAGATACCATAAATGATGAAATGGAGAATCCCCATACTCATATATCAATATATATCATATATCCCCATTTTTGGTCAGAAAAAATGGGAGAATCCAGTCACCAGAATGTCACCAGAATGTCACCAGAATGTCACCAGAATGTCACCCGAAATCAACTCATTTGATCAATCCTCTTGGAGCCTCAGGATGTCCGGCTGAGAATATGAATCCCTACTTGGAGCCCATCTACTCCCAGCTGCCGCGCTGTTTGTTGTCCTGTCCTGATCCACCGATGCTACCAGAAGGTTACAAGCAAGAGATCACATTCAGTGGCTTGGCATGTGTCCACAGGGATGATGCAACTGCTCGGCATTGTTTCCCCAAACACCTTAGCCCTGGCGGGCTGGCGAAGCACATGCCATGTTGAGTGAACACGCCGTGTCACAAACTGGACATTTGAGATTCTTGCAGTTGATTTTCTGGGAAGAAAGACTGCACAATAAATCCCCTGATGTGCTCCTCATCACGCATCCATAATGCTTGGGACCACCCGAAGAGTCTGAAGATCGCATCCACATGGAGGAAGGACTTGAGAGTTGAAGATGGGCCCAAGAAGTCCCAGGACATGTGCTGGTGGACAGAACATCATAACCTGGAAAGCCAGATTTGGGTTTGTCTCCGGAGAGTTCATTTTGGTCCTCCCCTACATTCTTGGACAGCTCCTGATAAGTCCCTGAATTGGATGAAAGGAACATTCAGACCTTCATAAATTTAATTCATGGTTTCCAGTACAATTTCTGCTTGCTGGTTTTATTCTTTCATTTTTGGACATGGGATGCTGATCCACACATGACAAGCGCACCAGATCGCCGAGGTGGTCTGTCGGTCTTTCGATGCGATGATGGCTGGGTGGGCCAAGTGAATCGCAGCTGCATCCATTTTCCCAACTGCTCATTCCAGGCTGGGGGGGATTCTTGGGGGATCCTTGGGGCTATTTCTGAACAACTTAAGGATCAACCAAGGTTTGGAATTTGCACCACTGAAACTTCATTTTCAACCTGCGAAGCTCTGGGAGGGCGGCAGATCCATCAGCTGTGAAAATTCGGTTGTCCCAGTGTTGCCGTGTTGCCCTGAAGTTTTCACCGTTCAGGTTCGATTTGAAGGCTGCAAGCGGAAGGTGCCATGTCTGCCGTGCCCCGGCACCACGGCCATCCTTGGCAGTGAAGGATGACATAAACTTGGCCTTTTTTTCAGATGGCTGGGAAAAAAGATCCTGAGTTCTCCTTGCCACATGATGTACTCGCAATCGGAATCACTTTTTTTTCCTCAACTGATCTCAGCTGAGGTTAGAGGTGAACGAGGAGGATAGCTGCCGTATGGATGTGTCGGCCTGCACAGATTCTCGTTGTGCAATTCAGCGTGGAGGAACCTTTGACATCGATTGCTTCAGATGACCAAAAGATTGCCCAAAGGCACTGATGAGAAGAAAGGAAGGGCCAGACTGTAGCACTTCAAGATTTGACCAATGAAAAGGATCAGGAAGTCAGTGGACAAGAGAGTGGCCTGCAAGGAAGGTGGTTTCCCTCTGACCTTTGGACACCAATTTTTAAAGTCCAACCACATATACAGAGACACAGCAATGTGCCTTGACTCGTCCTGCAGATAAGAGTTTCAGTGTGTAGGGTTTGATTGGATCCTTGCCGGGAAGCTTCGCGATAGCTCTTCCTTCATGGAAGCACATCCGCTTTGCGTACGCTCTGCAGAATCGTCTACAATCTACAATCTGCAACCTACATCTACAGTTTACTATCTCCACACACACATATATATATGTATATGTATAATATATATATATAATATAGTATATATATATATATATACATATCCATATCTCTACCTCTATATTAATCTATAACGTATTTATAGATAGGGATATGGGATGAAGATTTAGCACAGACAGACATAATTAGTAAAACTAGATGATCAACTAATCAACTATATATATATATATACATATGTACAATATAGACCTATAATCAACTATAATCAACTGCAATCAACTACATTCAACTATAACTAACTATAATCACCTATCTAGAACTGCATAGAACTACTTTTTTTCGTCCCCTTTTCTATCCCTGTGACCGAGGCCGTTGTTCCGGGTGAGAGCTGCCGCATCTTCTGCCGCGAGCCCTACGAGGGCCTTGAAGGCACTGCCCATTGCCCCGAGGACAATGTCGATCCAATGAGGCGGCGGATGGGAGAACCCGAAACAGTAAACTAACAGTTTGCTATTGAACATGGCCTTTGCTATTGACTTAGCTATGAAAAATGGTGATTTCCCATAGCTCTGTTAGTTTACCAGAGGGTAACTGATAGAGCAAGAATTGAGACTTTGAATGACGAACACATGGGATGTAAACTGAAGCATTTTACAGGGATGTAGCCGAGCATCATTTCTGGTGTCCGAACATATGCAATTTATACACAAGGTTGATGAAACAAGAGGGGTGTGAATGCCCACATTGCAAAACCCTTCTAGGTCAACGATGGCATATTTGGAGCTGGCGAGACTTTTCCTCCCAACACATGACACACAGCGAATTTGGTACCAGTATCTACTCAGCACAATCCGTTTGGATCCAGCACCTGGAAACTTCTGGAAGCTTCTCCTTCCTTTGTTTCCATGACAGCCAGGGAACACAAGTTGGAAGCCAGTCGTTCATGCAGCCCCCAGGCCGCTTCTCCCGCAGATGCCACAGTGTCGAGCATCCTGCGATGATCTGCCAGTTGGGTATATGCGCACCAGCGAAGGTGGCCGTGGACGGGACATTTAAAGAAAAACCACCGCAGTTTTGACCATACCTTTGACCTGGTTGAACATTGAACTGGCAACAAATAACCTGGTCATACCAATCTTTACAAGAGCTTAGCATCTTTACAACAGCTTAGTATATACATAGTCAGCCACACCGATCACAACCCAGCTTGTTTCCAGGACATGAAGTTAAATCAAAGAATGTTCTTGACTTGAATCCAACCATTCCTTTCAGGGTATCCAATTCGCTTTCTCTTCACCCAGACCCTTCTAGTATCCACGCTTCCCCACATCCCAATCTTCCACGGCACAGGTTGGCGTTGCGCGGAAGGCTTCGGTGGTGTGGCCAGCGTTACACGAGCAGATTGCGGGGCTCCACTGGAAATGCGGGGCTGCAGTGTGCTGCAGCCCTGTGCAGTGCCCCAGGCCTTGCGGTTGGTGCGGTTGGTGGTTGATGATGGGACCAATTGGGATTTCAAGTTCTTCGTCCATGAAGAATCGGTGTCGCACTTCAGCGCAGTGGATGTTTCGCAGCTGTCATGATGATCGCCCGCAGCCAGTGTTGAACCGTTGTCCGTAGGAAGGCGGAGAAGATGCCTTCACAGACAAGAAACATGACATCATAGGATATGGGACGGGTGAAAAACTAGGATATCAGATTTTTGGGATGAGCATCCATCTGTGAACTATTTGATGTTTACCAGTGTACATACCAAGGGTTTGAACCATTTCTGTTTAGGCAAACTGTAGAGTCAGGATGTGGGACTTCTGGATCAGGGTCAGTGTCAAACAGAATATGTGGAACAACACCTATGCCGATAGAGTGAGGCGGCAATAGATTCAAAGATTGAGCAGTGCACACACTTGCAATCGGGAGAGGGAAGCGCAAAATGTCCACAGAGAGAGAGAGGAGAGAGAGAGAGAGCGAGAGTGAGATGGAGAGGTTGTAGGAGACTGCATTAGTATGCAGTATAGACTTCATCTAGTGCGTCCATGAAAAGATCCAACTGACACTGGGTACACGGAGGACAACCGATGCTTAAGCAGACTGCAATCACTTTCATCTAGGACTGCGATTCGAATCGATGAGATCCTGCCATGGTGGTTTCAAGGCCAGAATTTTTCAGATCTCCGGCGTCGGCGTCACTGGCGTCACTGGCTGTTTCGAGCAACGCCTCGCAGTCGCTGTCGACCTGGTCGTGGGACTGCGACTCGCTGCGGTGGCAACGTCTCTGGGCGTCCACCGCCGCGGCCCTGGGCCTCGCGGAAAACGACAACGACGAAAGCCTTCTGGCGACACTCCGCTGGACCCAGCGCCAGGAGGAGCCTTGGTGCCCTGTGGCCGTGGCGGCCAGTCGGCTGGCGCATTGCATCCTGACCTTTCAAAGGGATTGGCATGGAGATATCCTGAAACTGAAGGCAAGGCCCATTCATATGCTGCAGATACCCATGCAGCAGGATTTGCAGCTCATTTTCCAGCCACAAGTGTTGCTTCCGAAGGACTCCAAGGGGCTTCAATGGCACCTGCTCTTGTTTGATGCCATGGCCAAACTCTCCAGCCTTCTGTGTCCAGTGGCTGAGGAGTCGGGAACAGCTTTAGATTATGACTTCTACTGCCAGCAATGCCCCTGGGCTTTCGGCTGTGCTGAACGGCTGCCTTCATGCAACAGCACGGCCAAATGGCGCAAGTCGCCCAGCGAGCTGCGGCAATGCAGGCAGCGAGGTGCCTGCTCAGAACTTCTTGAAATACTGTGCACAATGGACAATGGATAGTGATAGTAGTGTCAGTGTAAGCCACTTTTTGGTGACATATGCAAGTAGAAAATAGTAGAAATATAAATATAATATGTAAAGCCGCCATTTGTATCATTTGTATTAAAAACCAACGAGGATGGGGGGACTTGTGATAATTTGGAGGTGCAAGACTTTATTCTCCACAGGGAATGGATATTTATTTTTTGCCGTGACCTGCCACAATCTTGCATCGTAGGTGAACCATCTCTCTATACATTGCTATTGATTCATCAGCAATGTCCAAGTCGGGAATAACTCGGACCGCTGAGGTACAACCAGCAACATCCTGCAATGCCTCCGCTCTGGGATGCCGCATCCGAAGCGCTTTCTGGATCTCCTGGTGCCTCCTCAGATCGCCTGGTGGCAAGCTGTCAGTGATACCCTGCGCGGCCGCACTGGGCACGTTGGGCGCAGGAGACCACAGCCCTCTCCGTGTGGCGCGGCCATGGCACGCGAATATTTGGCCGCCGCGCTGTGTCCGTTGGATGCAGTAGCTGCACCCAGGGACGGCTATGCCGACTACACCGAGGTCTTCCCAGGTCACTTGGAAGCCATGACTTTGGCCGCCACCGCGAGGGAGCTTCCGGGCTGCGGGGTGGAGATGGAACTTCACCTTCAGGTTGGGGAGTTGCAGGCACCATGGAAGTCGTCAGGTTCTTTTGAGTTTGACCTATGGACAAAATCCCACAAAATCCCATGGTTTGAGACAAACCCAAACTGGAAATAGCTACCTCTACCCATTGTCCTTCCCTGTATCGGTTACCGAAGTTCAACGTCTGGTCAGAGCGCCAGGGGTTCCCCAACCGGCTGTGATGGTTGTGATTCATTCCGGAGTTGCAGGCACCCACCGTCCTGGAGCCATGTGAAGGTGTGGCATGTCGAGAGCAGTGTGCTACCTGGGAGGCCTCCAACTACCTGCGCTTCAGCTGTGGGGCTGGTGGCATGTCATGGATGGCTGCTACTGGCTCGGGGCATGCCACCGAACCGGCGCTGCACACAGTACTGCGATGTCGCTTACCGTGGCGGGTGTTGCCCAAGTGGCTGGGTGGAAGGGCTGCGGATCCCAACCTTTTTTTGGAGCTGCGAGAGCTGGACGGAGTATTTTCCAAACCGATTCAGCTCAAAGTTTGTCCATACCAGCGACCCAAAACACGACAGAATATTGCCTTTTGCGTTCGACCCGTATTTGGGGCTGTGAAGATCTCACAGTTGCTGGACGACTGGCTGACATATCACAGAATGATGGGCCTGGAGCACGTCTTTCTATATGATTTGGATGGTTCTCTTGAGCCTCTCTTGCTAAAAGGTGCTCCCGCTGCGTTGCATCAAAATGGTCGATTGACCTACATCAGCAACTTCTCCCATCGGATGGGTGTTCGCGTCCATGGTCTTAACCAAGACTTCTGGCGAAGGGATCTCAGCAATATTTGTTTGGAAACACAGCAAGTGAATCACTGCCTGGCACTTGCACGCTCTGCCGGCTTCGAGTGGTTCGTTTTCCTCCGCGGTCTGGACAAGTTCCTCCATTCCGATGCGGATCGTTCACCCGGAATGGTGCGACGTGTTCTTCACGAGGCGCACCAGCAGCAGATACCGTATTTCCAAGTCCTGCGACGGCATTGTGGCGCCAGGGATCCTGAAGCCATGCGAAATGCTGCAGGGATCAGTGCCGAAGTGGGCCTTCCAGTGCCAGTCTTCAGTCAGTACCAGCGCTGTGAACCCATCCAACTTTCCATTGATGATCCCTTGCGAGATGACAGCTGGGTGCCTATAATGAAAGCTGCTGAAGTGGACTTGCTGATGACCAACATGGCGGTTGATTTCAACAAGTCAGGCCAAGGGGCGTTCAATTGATTGATGATGCATTCAACACACTTGTTTTTTGTCCATTTCCCAGATTCTGAAAGTACATGAAAATATCACGAGCCAGGCATTTTCATTACATGCTGATATACTTTTGTTGAACCAGAAAGAGAAACATCCCAGCATTTTGCGAAAAGAAATCAATGTCTAAAAAAGCAACTAGAAACACCCGAGGTTCCAAAATTTAGGATAACAGCCCCAAAACCAGCGTCATCTCAGAAATTAAGCACCCGCAACCCTTCAAACCTCAGGTTTCTCCATGCCGTTTCTGCCCATCCGCCGTCTGCGCGCGCAGCACTTCGTCCGGGCCTTCGAGGTGGACGGAAGGTCCGCCACGGAGCGCGCCTATGCGCCGTCGCTGACGGATGCCGCGCGCTTCACGGAGTTGGACCTGGAGATGGACTGGGCCGTGGCGGAGTTGCGAAAATTGGCTCAGCTGGGAGGGCAAACATGGGAAAACTGAAGATTTAAATCTTAGCTTTGGGGATGATGGACCATTCTCCATCCCACGTGAAATACCACTAGAACCCCCTGGTAAAACGTGTTGGATTTGTTCATTTTGGGGTATTTATATAACATCGGAATGGACTAATCTGGTGATAAAACATGTTGGAAAATCATGGAAAGTGGTTGGAGGTGGTTGGAGAATCTGTTTTTTTTGAAGATCAGATCGAACGTGGCGGAGTTAGGTTGGATTACTCGAGGGAGGCTGAACCCACGAACACCATGACATCATAGTCGGTCTAGTTGAGATACGGCAGAGAGTTGGCTGCATTTTGACCCGGTGCGGATGCAAGAGAATCGACAGCCGTCAAAGTTTGAGTCCCTTTGCTGGCATAGTGAAAGCGATTCTGAAAGAGGTAGAGCATGGTACTGGGAGAAAGCCTTATTCCCGAGAGCCCAGAGAGTCGTCCGTTTGTAATCCCTTCCCCCTGTTATCAAGTAGCCCTAGAAACCCAGGTTTGGTTTATTGAATCTTTTCATTTCAGGCCCTTGGGATGTTTGATATTAGAGAGATGGGATTGTCAGATCTGGCTCATGTGCCCAAGCAGCGTTTCTCTCGGTTGGCGCAATTGGCAATGGTAGCAACGACCAAGAAGCATGGAAAAGCAACACCTTGCCAAAGTAGTGATACTCTCCGGTGTCATCAAACATGGCTAGCTGAAAAATCCCCGAGCTAAATGAAGGTTTCTGGAGAAATCATCATTGTGGGATTTTCAATAGCTTGCCATTTGACATCGGAGGGTACATGCAAAAAGCATGGTGATTTCATGACATATACATATACTGTAACTCATATAACATAACCAAGATATCCCAAGTATATCCCATATATTGTAACTCATATAACCAACCTTTATGGGGATATACTTGGGATATCTTGGGATACGGAGGATCTCTGCCCATCGCAGGTGGATCCTTGCGAGATGGACCTGTCAGACTGCGCGGCTGGGACGGTTAACAGATTTGGCTCATTTTTTTAGATATTTTTAGTGTATAAGGGCTGCCGCCCCTGCCGCCGACCCCGGTAAAGAATCGGGGATTGCTGGTGTCCAAAAACGATGTGGGAAAATACGATGATCAACTCTATTTTTTTTGGACTTTGCATTGCAACTGTTCG
>Ga0126342_10020510_pt1 | contig 11108 bp, 7 predicted proteins | sample Cyp1metagenome_FD_92528 | JGI IMG/M metagenome (GOLD analysis project Ga0126342, IMG submission 92528) | Coral microbial communities from Lord Howe Island, Old Settlement Bay, Australia - Cyphastrea 1 metagenome | ecosystem: Host-associated > Invertebrates > Cnidaria > Coral ...
AATGTGTCATGTGTCTGTATATAGATATATTTTTATTATGTAATTAATATTAATGTGTAATATGTATGTATATACATATATTATGTAATGAGTATTAATGCGTAATATGTCTATATATAAAATTTAAGTAATATTAATGTGTCATGTGTCTGTATATATATATATATTACGTAATGAATATTAATGTGTAATATATATGTATATATGTTATGTAATGAATATTAATGCTTAATATGTCTATATATATATATTTAATGTAATTAATATTAATGTTTTATGTGTCTGTATATAGATTTATATATATATATATATTAATATTAGTATGTAATGAATATTAATGCGTAATATGTCTATATATATATTATAAATATATAATGTACTCAATATTAAGGTGTAATATGTCTAAATATACATATCGATACAGATTCTGACTGGCTGAGAAACAGGGACCTCCTCCCAGCGGAATGGCGATGACGTGGTCTCCTGCACGCGGCTCAGGGATGCTGAAATTCACAGCCCAACACAGGGATTTCCCTGCCATTGCCACCACTATTTGCTTCCTCAAGCCTGGTTCCCCGTTACCTTCTAGGAGTGGTGTACATGATTTCAGTTCCTTGCTGCTGGTAGGCAGGATGAATGGCAAAAACAACTTTGGCACCTTGTATCAGAGCCACCACAATGGCTGTCCACTTAGCCAGATAACTGGACAAAAGGACGAGGGTGCTTTGGTCAGTGGCCTGCAATGTCTGTAGTAGGATTTGGGGCCAATCAAGTTTCAAACACCCGTTTACCAAAAGTCTGTTGATTCGCACTCGACAGTGCTCCAATATGCTGCAACTTGCAGTCCTCACGGCTGACTGGTGCGAGGCCTGCAGGGAGATCCTGAGCCAAACCGTGTGAATTCTCAAAGCAAAGCCAAGCTCAGGAAGTGAATATCGTATGGACAATGTATGGACAATGTATGACAATGTGACACAGTTAGACCACCTTGAAATCTGATTTTGGGGACACTTAAGAATTTGGCTTCACAGGAAGGAGAATCTCTAGTGTTTTCGGGTCTTGCACTGCTGGACAGGCTGGGAAAGGCTGGTACGGGCTGGGGCAGGCTGGGGCAGGCACCTGGAACTTCCTGGCCAGCAAAACGGTGCTTCATCTTGAAATGGCCAAAAGAAGATGGTTACTGGTTGCAGTCGCTGCATCTTTGACAAGTATCCACAACTCATATTCCCCGATTCCTGGCGACTTGTTGAAGTCACGAAACACCAATAATCACCCCATAAGTGTGTGACTTCGCCACAAGTCGGAGCCAGGAGCACACCGGCCGAGACTTGTCCCTGGAAGGTGTCCTGCACCGTAAATTCATCAAGTTTCTGTGCCCTTGCTCCGACACTACGTACTTTGTCTAGACGCAGAACTGGCAGGATGAGTTGAATGACAATTTACCCAGTAGCATCATGTAGCATTTGGTGCTTTTTCATGCTCCCTGTGAAGGCAAATCTGTCGCTGCAGTGAGGCTCCAGCTAAACTGGGCCAAATCTGGATGTTCGTCTCACTTCAACACTTTGGGCTGGGCCAGCAATGGCAGGTCTGTCACTTGACCCTCCGGAAGTGTGCTCAGCTCATGCATAAACATCCGAGCATAGACAATGGCACTCACCATTTCCTCAGTGTGTTCCTGCAGCACTGCAAAGAGATCTTCTGTTGACACCAACAACACTTGGGAGTTGTCCAGAACGGACTGAAATCGCCCCTGGTACCTCCAAGACTTCACCCACAGAGCTGGTTCCGCAATGTGCTCGCCAATCTCGAGAGTGTGGGTTTGGGCTATTGATTCCACAGGTAATGCTGCATTCTTTAAGAAGGCAGGCAGGATTTGATTAAGGGTGCTGGCCTTGGACTTCTTGCTCTCTGTTTCAGTTCTTCTAGGCATCACGGGCAGCAGGGAGTTACAGTAGTAAATTCCGATACCCTCCGACATCATGTACATGCCCTGAGTTTTTTTCGTGACATCAAACACGACATCACTTGCAAGGAGATAGATTTCGGAAACTGCCTCACTACAGAGATCAACGTCCATTGAGTAGTTCTTCGCCACCTCCCTGAAAAATGCATGGTTGTGAAGTATCTGAGAGCGTGCCTCCTGGAAGAGTTCGCGTAACATACCCTCTGGGAGTTCACGCAAGAGCTGCATGTGCCCATCCAGTTTAAAGCGCCGTTGCTCACGTTCAATGTACCTTCTGATCTGGATGGAGGATGCATAAGAGATCCCATGCAAGCCGCAGTACTTTTGCACTGACCGAAGTACCTGTGTGGTCCGAATGGTACTTCTTGTAACATTCGCCATGGTGTTTGTGACGAAACTGACAAAGACAGAGCCCGAAATCAAAGAGATACAGGTGCCAATGATTCCCAGCCATCGCTCTCCAGGTGTCTGCAGTTCTACAGTGATTCTCAAGGATGATGGTGGCAGTTTCGAGAGCGCCCACTCAAGGCTCCTTGAAATTTGCCTGCCGAGACCGGCAGTATGCAGACCCTCCGCTCTGACCCAGCCCTTTTCTGTGTCCCCCACGGCAAACCACAAGCTTCCCAACACATGGACAGCTAGCACCAGAACTAGAGTTGCAGATAGAAGAGGTGTTGCCAATGGACCAATACCCACCCGCATCTTGAATCGAGCTGTTTGGAACCTGTCCAGCAACCTCCTGACTTTCAGTATCTGGACAAAGCATGACAAAGCGAAATAGGCGAAGGATTCGGCGTGCTTTCAGGAGACGAAAGATGCCTGCTGGTCCATCCTCCAAGTCAAATGCCATACCCACGAAGTCAGGAATCAGCATTGTAATGTCAAATAAAAACCAGGATTTGAGATACGCCTTGGCAATTTCTGCGAGTCTAAAGCACAGGTTGTCGTTGACATAGGTAGCTGTGAAAAAAGATGCAATGATGTCCAGAGTCCAAAACGCCGTTAATGTCCATTGAAAAATATCTGCAATGCTCCGCTCCATCTCGGTGAGGCGGTAGAGGAGCAAAGGTGAAACACATATCTCTAAGCAGATTGCAAAAATTGCTAAGGTGTCCCAAACCATCTTGATCCTGGCATTTGGGTGAACAACATACCATGGCAACATCGTTCGAGTCTTTCTCCTGTGTCTGTCTCCGGTGTCCGTCCTCACAGGGAATGGCAATTGCTCTTCTGTACTTTTTGTTTGTAGGTGAAAAGCACTTCAAAAGCACTTCAAACATGATTCAATCAAACACCAAAATACCAGGTGTAGGGAAACTGGTGTCAGGTCATGAAAAACCTTTCCAACCACTAAAAACACAGTTTAGTTGTCCGTCTAGACTTTCATGACATGTCCAGCATTTTCCAACGGCTCCTTTTGTGAGACAATGAAGGGTTAGTGATGCTGCTGGCAGACATTCGCTTCTGTATGCGCTTCAGGTCTTGCAGTTTCTCATCGGAAAAGTCCCACTCTTCGCGAAGCTGGAAAGCGCTGTCTATGTCTCCGTCCTGAGCTCACACATATGGTTCATTCAACTAAGTTCTGGATAAATTGTAGTAAGTGAACACCAGAAACATAAGGGCGTTTGCGTACGATTCCCTTTGCTAATCATCACCTGTAGTGAAGTCGCAGTGAAGTCGCTATAATTCATCCAACTGGTATTTACAATACAAGCACATGTCAAAATCGGTGCAACAGCCTAGAGAGTTACAGGACAGTTTCTGTAGAGAATGATCAAAAACAAATGATGTTGACTATCTATATGGTCAAATATGGGCAAACATCTCGGAAGTTTAGAAGTCAAACTTCCGACAATGTGCACAGATGGAAAAGCAGAGGTGGGAAGAGTCAGAGACGAGAAAGGCAAAGAAAGAAGATCAGAGAAGAGAGAAGATCCAGGCGCGCGAAAAAGTAGAAAAGTCGCGAAACACTGCAGTTTTCTAATGTTTTGTGCCTCCCGGAGGGTCAAAAAGTAGGCTCGCTAAGGCGATGGGTGCGGAGCCATCCGGGGAGATGAGGGATGAAAAATTGCACGCCACTGTGGCGCGAAGCAGATTTGGAAGTCAAGAGAAAAAGACACCTCGTCCGCTTCATGTCCATCCTTCTCGATTCGGCTTAGAGGTCTCAGGACAAAGACACTCAGAACTGAGAACTGAACTTGGACCAATGATACATGCAAAAAAAAAAGTAAAGAATTTGTGGATAGCACCTTTTCATAAAGTGCCCACCGTGTGCAGTACAGCTACCGCACTTCTGGTTCGTCCGTTTTGCTTCTTAGTCTTGAAATGGCGTTGGTTCAAGTCCAAGCATCTGCCTCGATTTTATCGTCGATCTTGTCGGTGGCTTTCCTCGCACGTCTCACAAGCCTACCAGCAAAACCTGCGGAAGAACCAGATGATTCCTGCGATTTCAAGTCTTCTGCACCCTCCAGGCAACCTGGAAGACCTGCAGCCTTGCCAAAATTTTGTGAAGACCGGGAATTTCTAAATGCTCCGGAATTTTGTGAATCCATGCATCCTAATCGAGATTCCACGAGATCCCTCGACCTCAAAGCCTGAGAGCCAAGGCCGCTAATGGAAGTACTTCCATACATCGGCATTCTGGATTCCACCGAGGCTACGGACTGGGTAGCCCTGTTCCTTCTTAGGTGAAAGATAGCAGCTTCGTGGGTGTCTCTGAGCTTCAGGTGAAGCGCCTGCAACAAACAGGGCGAAAAGAAATGCAGATTGTCTTTTTTGAAGACTGTTGGAGGAAAACGCGACCCGAAGTTTCTACAAGGAACAATCAAAAGCTACTTGTTCAGAGGCAGCAGCACCTGCATTTGCATGAAGACCTCCTGAAAAGCAGGCAACTGGTCAAACGATGCCCGCGATGTCCGCAATGCTGATGTCTGCTGAGCCTCTTCAAGGGGTTGGGGTGTCACCTCCCCGGAAAAGGTGGCACCTCCGGCATCAAGAGTTCTGGGGAGGACAGGAGGATCATCCTCCGGTTCCAAAGCCTCCATGGATGGAACTGGACAGTGCGCTCCCTGTAGAGAGAACCCGAGACCACTTGAACCACCCAAAGTCCTGCAGCACACATATGTACATATTGTGTTCGAAACACATCTGCATCTTCAGAGTCAATTTGATCATTGTGTGTGTGTTGATCCAGTCAAAAAAAGAAGCCCGCAAGAACGGAATGGTTTCAGGAATCACAAATGCAAAACACGAGGACTCCACAGGAAGAATCTTCTGCTGCAAATGTTGAGCCGCACTCGAAACATGTGAAGATTGGAAGTCTGGAGCTCCAAATCACCTGGTCCAGCCTGGAAGATCTGGAAGCATTGTAGCCTGCACGAGTCCATCCCTAGGCCCTAGTCTCGATCCTGTGCATTTCATCAGTTTACATGTAAAAAAACCTCCACGGACCATCGAGAAAATATTGAAAGATTGTTGCTTCCACGGCTTCCACACTTGAATTATAGAGGCTCTAAGGTCTTTGACCCAACCGCATTCCTGTGAAATTGAGGACCATGTGGTGGATCTCACCAAGCAGCAAATCTATGCAGATCTTCCTACAAACAGGAATGGCAATGTCTCCTCACGAAACATGGCATTAAAACACAACATGGCCCTGCTGCGCATCTTCAAGAATGATGCGGTCAAAGAGACCGAACCCCGGGCACAATTGACCCTATCTGCAGTAAACCAAGTCATGCTCCCATACGACTCTACTCCGTTCAATGTTTGCATGGCACGTGCAAGTCAAAACACACTTCCTGCCCGTCACTTCCTGTCCCTCACATTTGACACTACCCCAAGAAAATACTCTTATAGTCTTACACACAGCTCCTTCCACACAGGAAGGGTGGCCATGCAAAGTTTCTTCCACACAGGAGTGTTGGGTTGGGGTTTGGGCGAGGTTGCGGTAGGCTGTAGAAGGATGCATTTACGGACACAAACACAAAGTTCCTTCCACCTGGGAGCACTGCCTGACCTGCGCCGCAATATCTCGAAAGAACCATCGCAGCAACGCTTCAGAAAGGGGCCCAACAGTCCAACAGCTGATTTTGGAAACAAATTTTAAAAAAATAGCGAGCATCACCATTGACCCTACCCCAAGGACTCGGCTCGGGTCGTAGTCGGGTCGCGATCATATTCGCTGGAATTCACTGAGCGATGAATTGCCCCTGACCCCTTCCCAGCAGTGTCTGTAGTTCTTTACGCACTATATACATTCCGTGCAGAATCAGAACTTGTCCCTTCTGTTTTAGAAAGAATGGAACGCCCAAGCTATCGCTGCAATATCACCGGGGAGTACAATCAAAACCCTGCCACGTAAGCCCACCGTCCCGCACCTGAAGCGGGTGTTAAAACAATGGGCTCCAGATCAGCATGACCTGCAACTGTATCACTGGCAATGAAAAGCGTTGCCGCGCGGATGTGGGCAGGATTTTGGCTCATCTCCCTTGTGGGTAATTTCCTGAACAATCTCCAAAGACATTGACATCACAACACAGAGGTCAAGACGGCCCCTTCAACATCCGACAGTATCCCATCGTTTCCCAGGGGATCCCACCAGCCCAGGGAATGCTCACTGCAGCCATGAGATGAAGCGGCCAATTGGCCAATTCTGAATTTCGTGCACTGTGCCATCTGCAACATCACTGGATCTTCACTGAATCTGGAATGGACCTTCCGCCATCTTTCCACAAATAGTTTCTCTGATTTTATCACAGGACAAGTTCTCAAAAAAAAAAGCAAGCTTTGCTTGGTCTCTTGTAGCGCTCTCTCCCAGGACACGCCAAGATATTGTCAGATTGATAGGCCATTCACTGTGCACCTATGGAGGATTCCCATACCAGAAATAGTCAAGGGTTGCAAAAACCTGCATTGGCGCGTGAAAATAGGTTAGTGATTGTTGGCGTTTGTTTCCCTATATTCCCACCAGTTGTTTAGGATCTATATGGATCTATCCATATCTACACAGTCTTTCTGGTGTCCAAAGGTGCTTTGACACAAGACTACTGGCGTTAAATTCGACCATACTGCCAGGTCACGCACCCCAGGTTGTCTTGGAAGCTGAGCCCGAAAAAGAAGCCATGGATATACAGCATGATACCACAAATCCATACTAATCCCACCTCCTTTGGCAGATGAGTCAGAATACCTCACGCTGATGTTGGGGAAAAGAAGTTGCTCTACCTTTTCAGTTCTGACCCAATTGAAAAGCCTGCGAAGTGATGATAATCATTATATTAGTCACCATCGTAGCTGTTGCGCAATCAATAATCAACATCATCACCATCACCTCCAGTACCACAACAAGAAGAAGCAGCAGGAAATGAAGATTATTGAAGTCGGCTACAGCAGCACTTGCATAGACCATGGTCATGGGTGCTATCTGTGAGTCCACTTTTCCTCAGTTGTATAGGGTGCTCTCTTTCAGCAATTCAGCTGCACACCCCGCTGCATTTCACATTTTCGTAACGCAGCCACTCTAGGGCCGTCGTCCCTTGAATTAGCTCCTCCCTCCTGACAGGAGCATTGCGCAGCACGCAGACCCATGTAGCCCCTCTGGGGCGAGCATTGTCTCCGTCTCAAAAGTCAAACATTTCTCCGAAACCCATCTCATCTTGAATATAGTGACATGTTTCAGATACTGCTGCTCGTATAGAAGGATACGTTCACTTTCAGAATTAGAACTGATGAACGAATGGACACAATATTGCCATGGGTTCACACAGAAGGTACAGCTGACGATTCTGCCAACTGAAAAACGCGGCTAACTCCTCGCTTCTGAGAAGTGAGGGAAAGTCACAACGAAGCCGCAGGCCCTGTACTGACCCAAAACTAGCTTCACTCGAATTCAGCCGGAGATGATTTTCAAGTCGCCTCGGGAACCCCCACACTCGGTCCAAGCGTCCAAGCACATTGTGATGCATCTGATGGTCCCTCTGTAGCTGATACTCTGTCTGGATGTATCGGAGAGATGTCGCAACAAACATTGCCCAGCTTCCCGGAAAAAAAAACTGTTTCGTTTCCTACCAACCTAATTTTTTCCATGATTCTCCATGTAATGACCAGTTGATGATCAGATATGATCAGTGAATCAATTGATGTCCACTGGAAACTCAGAAGAAAATAACCCAAAAGGTCAAAAAGAACTCATCTCAATTGGCTCGACCCATGGCATGTTTCACTCCCAAGCCTCGGCAGCTAGAGAAGTCCACACCTCTTGGAAAACCTGAGTCCCACCCCCACTTGTAGCTTTACCACACACATTGATTATTTATATAACCTGACAAAAAGAGGAAAAGAAACAAAATTGGACCAACAGATTTAAAAGCTGCTGGTGAATGGAGGATAAGAAACGGTGCGGGCGATGGTTAATTGGAGCTCTCCAGCTCCATTTTAGCAGGGTGGTGGGCAGGAATGGCCCACCGGACTGGTACGGTACAAATACGCTTGGAACTCTTCGAAGCTGGCATCGGGTGAAAGGCCGCGATACCATTCCTTGGTTTCAAGCTTTGTTCACATCTTCTGCGTAAATCCGTCTTGTGTTGGTACCACGATGACGTCCCATGATTATATATATAAATCACTACAAATCACCATCACCATTAGCTACCACTTTCACCTGTTCATGGCAGCAAAAGTGTGGTACTCTTGCAGGTGGCATGCACCAGCTACTTACACTTTGCAACAATAGTGACAATCGTGTGCTTTGCAGACCTACAGAGCAGCTCCAACCAGATTCTTCACCAACAGCAAAAGCATGAGGATTTGTTTCCTGCAGGCTCCAACATCACGTTGACATGCTTGAGAGCTGATCAAGAGCTGAGGATAATCAGTTCCCGACTCTGTTGAGCTAAATATCCTTTCCCGACAATCCGACAACAACTAGCCTTCGACCAAGCTTCAGGGTGCTGTTTTATGCCAGTTTTCATTGCCCACATCACGTCATTGTAGCACGGATCGCCCCGCACTGCAGTTCGGCATTCCTTTCAGCTGTTTTGCTTCAGAGTTGCAGTCATTTGCGATCAGCAACATAGAGCAACCAGGGGAACATGCGATCGAATTTCATCAGTTACATTTTGCCTCGACCCTTGGTGCACTGCATCCGAGCCACCACGCTATAGTAGCCTTTGTCCTGGGACACAGGCTCTCCCTGGGTCTCTGAATAGTTCTTGCCATGTCATTACGAATCCAATGATCCTTTGATGACATTGCAAGGGAGAAGGGTAAAGATATGCCTCATACTGACAGCGAGAGTGGTTAATTACTGGAGCAAGTCGGGCTCTGTCAGCAACAAGTCAAGCTCTCACAAAAACTTGCTGCGGTTGTTGGCTCAACAGAAATCATCCACAAGTTCGCTGCGCACTTCAAATGTTGCCATTCCAATAGGTTCACTACGGGCAATATGGTCCTCGTAGAACTTCGTTTGCTTGAAGTCACACTCAGGTTCCGGCAATTCCGACTGACAAGAATGGGGGGCAGCAGCTGCAAGTTGCGTTCTGCTGTTTCGGTCTGTCCAAAAAACATCACATACATTCAGCTCCAATCGCAACGCTTGCTCGCTTACTTGGCGAGACCAACCAACAGTACGTATAGCTATGCAGCTTGCAGGGTGCTGCCTCAAACAAAGAATACACAAGGCCCCTGGACACATCCAGACACAGCTAAAACCATAAGCTTCCGGATGTCATGACCATGGCAGGGCCTCTGGGGTGGAATCCGGATACTTTTTGGCGAAGAGCTCCTGACCGTCAAGTCACTCACGTTTTTGACACAGCGTCACAGCGTCCAAAAGGTGTAATTAAATGTGCACAAAATGCCTATGTCGCATGGGTTTGCATACGCGGGCTTACGCACTACTTGCGCGACCATTATTTTGACTTACGCGAGGGTTGGGGTGTGAGACAGTTTTACGCGACACTTACGCGACTTGAATTGTCCAAAATGTGCTTTCCCTGAAAGGAATTGCTTACGCGGCCACTTAGCACATGTTGACGGGAATGCTTACGCACGGGCTTACGCCATGCATCTGTCACCAAAATTCTTCCGCCAGCTTATGAAACCCAGGGTTTCGCTTATGCAAGGCAGCCATATTACGAGGTTTTGGACCGGAGCCTGCTCACTTGGAATCTGAACGTGTTCCTAGGAATACCTGCTTATCCTTTTTATGACATACACAAATTAATATCATATATGATTTGTATCTACTGCAAATGTGTGTACCAAACGTATACAGAAACCTAGAGTAGTCCCGATTTCCATCTACTAGATCCTACTAGTGGGATCTGAGGTCAGACGATGTGTTCCTGTAAAGTCTGCACCCAAGAAGAGCTTCAGGACGGTCAGCCGACTGAAAATGGCCAATTTAGGATTTGGAAGGAATGCATGCTGCCGTAGCACACCACCAGACTGGCAACACCCTATCTGCAGAGACATGTTTGCAAACGGAAGAACCAACCTGCGCCAGCATGATGCGCCATTCATTGGCCAACTCGTCCTCACGCACACGAGGTGCGCTTCATGTTCCATGGTGAAAATGTTGATTGTCGTTTGGATCTTTTCCAGGGAAACTTTCTTATGCATCCCTTGGAAGATTGACCTTCTCGACAGCCACCTTGAAACATCCCCCTTCACAGTAAGGTTTCGGCACGATCAAATACTGCGGAGACCAACGGGAATCACCTGGGTCTTGCTAGACAGAGAATTAAGATTCAAACATTGACTATATAAAATATTGGGTTGTATATCAGTACAGCTAAAAACAAAACTGTATAATTTCGATCTGATATATGCATATACATTTGAATTATAATTTTAAATAATATAAATAATATAAATAATATATATATAATATAAAATATAAAATATATATAAAATATTAAAAAATTTATATAAAATATAAAACATATAATATACATAATATATAAAATATATTTATGTAATATATAAATATATATATATTTATAATATATATAAATAGTCAAAAAAGAAAAAAATATATAATATATATAATATATATAATGTATAATATATATAATATATATAAAATATAGAATATATAGAATATATAATATACAAGATATATATATAATATATATAATATATA
>Ga0126342_10020511_pt1 | contig 11108 bp, 11 predicted proteins | sample Cyp1metagenome_FD_92528 | JGI IMG/M metagenome (GOLD analysis project Ga0126342, IMG submission 92528) | Coral microbial communities from Lord Howe Island, Old Settlement Bay, Australia - Cyphastrea 1 metagenome | ecosystem: Host-associated > Invertebrates > Cnidaria > Coral ...
AAAGGTGAGCAGGTCGCATGGGATTGCGACTTAGGAAGCCATGACGCTGTGCTGAGTCCAAAAGGCGCTGGCAAACGGTGAGTCTTGGTGGTGCAGGGGCACACCAACCGTGTGCAGTTTGAAATCGCAATCAGCCATCAGCCACACATGCCCATCAACTGCAATCGAATGTGTCAAAAAAAACAAAAACTGTGTGATATCATCGAACAAAGTTGGGAGGATGTACAATTATACGATCCTGGATGATTGGTTTGTCACAGCCACCATAAACACAACACCATGGATCTATTTGCAGACTGTTGGGGTGCCGTCAGACTGGGTGGGAATAAACCTAAGCAAAGTTCACCTCTGATGAGTGAACTAGATCTGGTATCCCCTGATTAAAGCTAACATGTTGCACTCCCTCCCCGCCCAAACAAAATGAACAATGAAAACCACCTGGTTAAACTGCACGCAGGGCTTGCAAGATAATGCAGCCGTTGGTGCCAGAGTAGCCCCAGCCAACTGCTACCTAAGTAATTATACCAGTATACCATCAGCATATGAGCCTTCAACAAGTGGGCAGCCAGAAGCCGGCACGGCCCAACAGAACACATGCAGTTCATTGCACAGAGACTCCGCTAGCTTGCCATAGTGACGATGTCTAGGATGGCAGGAGTAGGAGGAGGAGAGGAGGAGCTGTCACAAAATCCAGAGGCCCTCACTTGGCAGGGAGCTGCAAACCCCGTAATGAGCCTGCGTTTAGCGTCCTGGATTGGCATTTCATGGGCTACATGTGTGTGTGTGTGAAACCCGCTGGGTATCATGCGGGAAAGAATCATTTTAGAATAATTTTACAAATCATTTTAGCCGTCAGCGGGGGGGTGCAGAGCACAGTGGAGACAGCACCCAACAAAGCTATCCACTTGTGGTGGAAGCAGAATCTGATCAACTCTACGTACCTGCTATTTTAAATGCTGATTTTCAATTTCCTGATGGCGACCGGCCAAGCCTAGAACTTGAACACATTCCACAGTTGATTAGGTCTGAAAACAATATGTACTTGTCTTGGCAGGAGTTCGACCTAGGAAACCTCAAGGCGTCAATTTCGTCACCATCATAAAGTTCCAGTTCAGAAGAAATTACTCACTCTATCAACAGTGTGTTTGGTTCAGAGCTTAATGCTGTGCCGTACAATTGAAATCAAGTAATTACATGTAATTCCCTTTTTGAAGGGGCTCGCGGTGGGGCGGGGAGCAAAGTAGTGTTCAAAGCTCCGAAACTCTGCAGGCTTTTGGTTCCCACGCTGGGCCTCGCCCCAAGACCCACTGTTGCAATCACGTGTGTCACCCCAAATGCATTCACTTTATTAGAACAGTGGCCAAGTACCACTCAGTAGATCAGAATAATTATATGCCACGATGCATATTCACTGTACTGGCATTGATTTGCCTTGAAATTTCTACCATTTCAAACAGGGAGGCCCTGAGGCAACCACAAAACATATATTCCACATGAAATGTAGATAGCAAAGTGTCTTGCGCACAGGTACTTGTAGCAAAAGTCAGTCTTTTGAGCTCCTGGTTAAATCTCCACCTGCTTTTTGTAGAAGCATGTTTAGAGTGAGGGACTCCCCAAGGTCGAGCACGCTATTTTGAGAAACAAGGGGGATGGAGATAAAAGTTATCCTTTTCGTAGTGGTGGCATGTGGGTCCGCATTGCATTTTGTAGAGGGTCAACTAGCCTTAGTGCCACTGCAGTGCCTTTTGCAGATCACCTACGCTGTGAATTTTGTATCGTGGCTAAGTTTTGTTTGGACAACCTAGGCCCCTAAATTTTATTTAACGGTGATGTACAATGTTCAATCAACAACGATGTCACAATTTACATCACATGTTTGATGTTTATGCCAGTACAGTGGCCGGAAAAATGTCAGCATGTATGCCAACAAAGATGTGACCACAAATGTCAATACATGTCTTTCAGTTAATTTGTCAGTCACCATGTCGGTATGCATTGCGGCAACCTCTTCAATAAACATGTACGCTGCAACCCTGACGTTGCTCCGCGCCGGATTTGCGGAAGGGTTGCGTATTTTTTAAAATGCCATGTCGGTGGACTTTTAATATGTAGATTTAGATGTATACTGTTTGATGCATGATATGATATCTTGATGATGATGATGATGGTGATGATGATGATGATTATGGTGATGATGATGATGATGATGATGATGGTGACGATGATGAGGATGATGACGACGATGATGATGAGGAGGAGGATGATGATGATGATGACGATGATGATTGTAAGGGTGGAGCAACGTCCAGGTCGGACGGAACATGTATTATGTATGTAACAATGTATGTGTGTGGGACGCCATGTATGCTAGTTTTGAATTTTGAATAAATACATTGATCAAAGTTGCTTTTGGGTATGGGATGCCTTGGAGTAATTAGTTCATTGTGATATGCAATTATCATCATTTATCTATAATGTTCATGGCCCAAGTTGTGAGCACTCCCCTGTTGACAATCGTGGACATCTAGTCTCCCAAGTCAGAGAACAATGAAGCCAGAAAACAATGAACCATTATTCTGACTTGCCGGAAATTGGAGGGATTCAAGCCATTGACAGAGATTCTTCGCAGTGGTTTTACCCGGTTTTTTGATAGTCATATTCCCGTTTTTTCTTATATCCCCATGTGTTATTGGTCAATCATGGTAAACCCCAATGCTTCGTTGAATTCATGATAGAAACAGACCTAATTTAGTGACCTTTGATTGCCACCTTCTCCCCCCCAAAAAAATCGAACATATCGATATTTTGGATGAATGAAATAGGATCTGTTTTTTGTTCCACTGGGAGTGACGCATGTTCAAAGCCTTCAATCTAATCCTCGCAGGTGCACAGAGATCGAGGACGCCAATGATGACGAGTTGTGGGAGACTCCAGCGGAAGCGTCCAGGGAGCCCCAGTGGAAGAACAACGTCGTGGCCGTCGAACTCTGAGGCCGGTGACTGCTAGGTATTTTCGGCGGAGAAGTGTTTAATGATAATAGTGAGATATATGACAACAAAGTCCGGTTTTTTTTTGCCATCGTTTTGGGAAAATTTATTCTTATTCCTAATTTACTATTTTTTCAATATATGTATAATACACCATCGGTAAATGTAATATTATTTTCGTGCATATACTGTATATAATTATCTATATAATTATATATGTGTGTATATGTATGTATGCATGTATGTAATGTTATGTAATGTTTTGTAATGTTATGTATGTATGTCATGTCATGTCATGTCATGTAATGTATGTAACGTTATGTAATGTTATGTAATGTTTTGTGGTGTTATGTGATGGTATGTGATGGTATGTGATGTTATGTAATGTTATGTAATGTTATGTAATGTAATGTAATGTAATGCATGTAATGTATGTAATGTATGTAATGTATGTATGTATGTATGTATGTAATGTAATGTAATGTTATGTTATGTTATGTTATGTTTTGTATGTATGTAATGTTATGTATATATGTAATGTTATGTTATGTTTTGTTATGTTATGTAACGTAATGTAATGTAATGCATGTATGGTATGTATGGTATGTATGCTATGTATGTTATGTATGTTGTGTATGTTATGTATGTTATGTGTGTTATGTATGTTATTTATGTTACGTATGTTGTGTACTGTTTTGTAGTGTTATGTACTGTTATGTACTGTAATGTTATGTAATGTTATGTAATGTCATGTCATGCCATGTAATGTAATGTAATGTAATGTAATGTATGGTATGTATGGTACGTATGGTATGTATGTTATGTATGTTATGTATGTTATGTATGTTGTGTACTGTTTTGTAGTGTTATGTACTGTTATGTACTGTAATGTTATGTAATGTCATGTCATGTAATATAATGTATGTAATGTAATGTAATGTAATGTAATGTAATGTTGTGTAATGTAATGCAATGTTATGTAATGTTATGTAATGTGCTGTAATGTAATGTAATGTTATGTTATGTTATGTAAGGTATTGTTTGGTAATGTCATGTCATGTAATATTATGTCATGTAATGTCATGTAATGTCATGTAATGTCATGTCATGTCATGTCATTTCATGCCATGTCATGTAATGTAATGTAATGTATGCATGTATGTATGTATTGCAATGTAATGCAATGTAATTTAATGTAATGTAATGTAAAATGTCATGTCATGTCATGTCATGTCATGTCATACAATACAATACAATACAATACAATGCAATGCAATGCAATGCAATACAATACAATACAATACATACATACAGAGAGACAGACAGACAGACAGACACAACACACACACACAGAGACATACAGAGACAGACAGGCAGGCAGGCAGGCAGACAGACATGCATACATACATACCATTACATTCCTAGATAACCCCTCTTGGTGAGCCGCCGCTGCATTGACTGAGAAACAAAAAACAACCGGCTTTTATGTTAAACAAACCACAGCACTCCTTCCTATTTTTCGTGTTTCCAGCATTCCTCTCAAGTGTCTAACAAATGGTTCCTGAGGTGGAAGCCTGAACTGTTTAAAAATGGGTTCCCGAAACTGCAGCCTAAAATGTCTAAGAAATTGGTTCCCGAAATGGGAGCTAAACTGCTTAAAAATTGATCCTCAAACTGATTTTATGGAAACCTAAAATGTGTAACAAATGGTTCCCGAAATGGAAGCCTAAAATGTCGAAAAGAATAGTTCCCGAAATGGAAACTAAACATCGCGACCCTCAACTCCATGTTTTCCCTTTCCTGGGTAAGATATCAAAATATTATACCGTTCATCAATGATGGTTGATAACTGTGGCACAGGGGTTAGTACTTCTTGATCACACTCCTGGTTTGCTTCTTGTGCGGGAGTGCAGTTCGGAAACTGAGCAATAGATTCACATGTTTAGCGTCTAGAAGCAACTACAAGAAGCATCATGGAAGTTATCGTATCGTATCATTCTCGGGCGTAGGATAGTGTAGGCTTCATGTGCCACTATCTCGGTCCGGTTGGTTCTGGCCTGTATTTCAGCCTAAAATGTAGCTTAGATTAGATTAGATTGACAGAAAGATAGATAGACAAATAGACAGATAGCGAGACAGATGGAAAAGATAGATGGACAGACAGATAGCCAGTCAGACAGTTAGACAAGATAGACAAAATAAGAAAGAAAGAAAGATAGATAGATAGATAGATAAATACTATTGGGGTCAGGGGTACAGAGAGAAAGTGCGTCCATGAAATCCAAACAGATAGGTTGATAGTGAGGCAGATCGACAGATAGACAGATGAACAGATTCATAGATAGGGAAACAAAAAGATAGATGGACAAGCTAGGCAGATAGATAGCTAGCTAGACAGATAGATAGGGTGAAAAGTCTGTCGGTGAAAAGCATGTGGCTGAAGAGTCTGTGCGTAAAGACTCTGTGAGTGAAGGGCCTGTGAGTGCAGGGTCTCTGGATGAGAATTTTTTGAGTGAAACGACTGTGAGTGACAACTCTGTGAATGAAAAGTTTGTGGTTGAAAAGTCTGTGAGTGAAAAGTCGGTGGGTGGAAAGTCTGTGGGTGAAAAGGCCTTGGGTGAATAGTCCGTGAGTAAGGAGCCTTGTGTTGAAAAATCTGTAGGTGAACATTCTTTGGGTGAAAACTCTGTGGGTGAAAAGTCTATAGCTGAAAAGCCTGTGGGGGAAAAGTCTGTGGGTGACAAGCCTGCGGGTGAAGAATCTGTGGGTGAAAGGTCTGTGGGTGACTGGTCTCTGCGTGAAAAAACTGTGGGTGACAAATTTGTGGGTCAAATGTTTGTTGGTGAAAAGTCGGAAAAGTCTGTGGGTGAAGGGTCTCCGGGTGAAAAGTCTGTCAGTGAAACGTATGTGGTTAGGCTCGCGAGAATCATACGGTCAGAATGGATGCTGGTTTTCGTTCCGTTCGATTTTTCATCTCTGGAAATGAAATGTCATGTCACATTATGCAATGCTGCACATTTTGGATTGTTTCACCAGAACCAAGGACTTCCAAATTCGACTACCAAAATCCCCTGAACAATCAAACAATCCAGGCCACACGGCCAAAGTTCGGGGCAGGCTTTACACAGGAGAGACACAAAAAGGGAAGGAACCAACGAGAACATGAGAAATATCACGTTTATGGTGAGTAAATAAGAAAAAGTTGCTTGTGTAACATATTGAAATGTTAAAATTGTGCGTATAAGTTCAACATAATGAAACATTTTTTCATTTGATTTAAACATTTTCCATTGGTTTATATACATATATTTATATATATATATATATATATATATATATTGTTTTCAAACAATATAATACATTCAAAAATTAAAAGCATGACATTTCATTACATTTCTCATTTTTCTGCTGTTTTCTTCCCGTTGTGTCTCCCCGTTGTTATCTTTAACGGGAAGCTCCTGGAGGCCATGGGGGAAACTCCGGAGGTGCACGGCGAGACCTAGGGTACATGGCCTCCGGGAGTTTCCCGTTAAAGACAACAACGGAAAGACACAACGGGAAGCGTACAATGGGAGGGAAACAACGAGAACATGAGAAATATCACGTTTGTGGTAGGTAAATAAGAAAAAGTATTGGTATAAAATATTCAAAATTAAAACTTTGCTATGATGCGTTTAATTAATAATTGTTCCATATTTTGAAAAAAACGATTTTTTATCAATAAATTATGTCTACAATCAGTTTTGAAACATTCAGTGGTTCATTTTCAAGCTTTTGCAATGAAAATTGCGAAGATTTGTTCAAAATATTTTTGCCAAAAACACATTAAGTGTCCAGGGTCGAAAACCCACCTGCTTTTCGTGGTCGCTATTTTTCCCTTGCCGCACCCATGTGCCATTAGATTTCCCAGGTCAAAGCATCAAATCCCCACAAGTCCTATCTCATCTCGTGGCAGTTTCCCAGCTAAAGGTGTCCAGGTTTGAGCCCGGGCATTCAGGAGGACTTGGTGATCGAAATCTATATGGTGGCCCTTGCATGGCGGTGAATTTGATGAGCGCCTGCTATCATTTTAGTTTTAATTTCTGAATATTGAGCCCAAAATAGCCCAAAACGGCGGCCAGATTCACGATATGGAATGTCAAAAAAGTAGATGTCATTTCTTTGTTTTTGCGAGGTTCAATTTTTTTTTTCAATATTCATGAGTGGGAGCAGCCAAATTCACTGTCAAAGGCTAGATAACATTTAGTAGATTTTGCAAGGTTCAACTATTTTTTCAGAATTCATGAGTGGGAGCAGCCAGATTCACGATTTGGAATGTCAAAAATTAGATGTCATGTCTTTGTTTTGCAAGGTTCAACTATTGTTTGTCAAAAAGTGAGGAACTAGACACTTCTCCTCTTTCCTTTGAATTTTCGAAGTATTATTTTCCACAAATTTGAGGTGTTTTGGGGCGTTTGTTGTGTGTTTTCTTGAGGCAACACATTTTTTGGGTTTCAAAGATCGCATCACCATCATCATTTGTTATACCACCAAGTTCTTTTCTGCTTTGGTCTCTTTGGCTTGTTTTCATATCAACGCAGCAAAAATAAATATCGTCATCCTTGCTCTGCATATTTGTTCAAGGTTCCGGAAGCAAATCCTGGAGTCAATGCTTTCTTGAAGTTAAAATCCTTGATGTAGCAAGTAAAGCCCTGCACGTCGGCACTTACGTGCAAAATTTCTGAAACCAGACTTTAGCAGGTGTCTTGGGAGGGGTGGTTCGATACTTAGCCTTTAATCTATTAATCCAGTTCCGGACATACCCAAGGGAATCAAACCCCAAAATATCAGGCGCCATGTTACGACGTTGGGAAGCATTCATGAGGTCCTGGGTTGGGTTTGGGTGGTCATGTCCTGTATTTGGGGAGCAAAGGCTTGGTGATGTTTGGAAAGCGACCTGTATTAGATGTATTAGCAAGTCGCGAAGTTTTCACAATCAACTCTTAATTTAGAGGTGTTTCCAAACTTGAACTTTTGATTTGCGGTTCCTGTCTTGTTTATTTGCAGGTCATGCTTGAAGAATCAAAAAATCCGATGTAGAACGCGGGTGCGTTTCAAGAGCCATGTCTTGAGTTCAGGACTTAACTCCAGAAGCTGAGCTTCTTTTGTCCAGGCCAATGAAAAACTCCTACCTCTATTGCCCGGATGTATGCACAGGAACCGTGTTTGAACTCTAGTGTTTTTTATCCACCACGTTCTTTGCTGATAAAAACACGCCTCTTTTGAAGCATAACTTCAAAACATTCAAAAACAAGTGTGTTTCCAAGCGCAGGCTGCGAAATTTCAAGGAAAATAGCGGCCAGTCAGGTCCACTTCCTGTGCAGATGTTTGCCCGTGCTTACTTTGTCATGGGTGCAATTTCTCGACTGATCAATCGAATTTTTTTGGGGGGGCGGAAAAATAAAATCATGATTTGGAGATATCTAGGCTCTGTATATACATGTAAGACTTGACCTTGTCTGGCCGAGTGTCTCCATTTCGGGTTCCTAAGTTCTTCGTGCTGGAATTCAATTTTGTTTGGTTTATATAGGCAAATTGTCAGGTCCAAAAGCCATGAACAATGTAGGGTTCATTGCCTTGTTTGTGTTTGTTGCTGCGCTTCTAAGAGTCTCGTTGGTATGGAGGGCTTGTAAATAGACACATGGGAAGACACGTGTTCATGTTCACCTGTCTTGAATTTAAAAAATGGTTTGTTCGACCATTGGAACTACGACATGCTATGTTTTGACGCCTTCAGCATCCTCTGGGAACCTAAGCGCGATTGGACCAACGGTATCCTAAGAGAGATTTCAAGACTTGAACTCCTGAATCAATTCGGTTACCAACCCCAACTCCTGAAACAGTAGGGTGGACAACTAGACACACCCCACAGCTAAAACAGCACGTTGCGATATCTCATCTGCTTTTACACGGGGAAGGGCATCCAGGCATGCGATTTTGGTTAAGTGTCCAGGGTCGAAAACCCACAAGTCTTTTCTTGTCTGCTTTTAGTGGTCGCTATTTTTCTCTTGCTGCACCCATGTGCCATTAGATTTCCTTGGTCAAATCCCCACAAGTCTCAGCATGAAACCCATGAGATGGGAATTCTTCATGGGATATACATGCTACAGTCCCAACACATGTGTTATGTGAACACACCCCAAATCAGCCCTAACTCCTATCTCATGTGTCCAAACTGTAGCCTATAGCATTAAAAACATTTAAAAACTATAATTGGAATGTAAAAACTTGATGCAGGTATCCTTCAAATGACTAATAGAACCACATGAGATAGGAGTTTTGCACCTTCAAAGGGCAAAAACAATATTTTACCCATGAGATAGGAAATCAAAAAAAAACTGGACCCTCCGACAACTCCTATCTCACTTGCAGGTGGTATATATATATATATATGCATACTAACATACGAACAAACTAACATATTAACATACTAACCTATATACATATATGCATATATACATATATGCATATATACATACATACATATATACAAATATACATATATGCATATATACATATATACATATGTTTGCATATGTACATATATGCATACATGCATGCATGCATGCATACACCCATACATCCATACATACATACCTACCTACCTACATACATACATACACACATACACAGATACACACATACACACATACATACATGCATGCATGCATCCATGCATCCATGCATACATGCATACATGCACACATACACACATACACACATACACATACATACATGCATGCATGCATGCATACATACATACATACATACAAACATACATACATACATATATACATACATATGTACATTTAAATTTACCCACATACTCATTTGAATATACACATGCGCATTTTTTATGAATATTTACACATACGCGTATATATACACATACGCATGCAGACATACAAGAATATATGCATGTATACAAAAATACAAATTTACATTCGCATTAGCAAAAGTACAAAAAAAAAACATATACATATACATATATTTAGTTATACATATCATATATTGAGGTATAGTTGCTTATATTTACATTTGCTTACAAATATTTACTTTTTTTTGCATGTGTTACCTATATTGACATTTCTTAGCATATATCTACATATGTCAACATATATACATATATATACAATATATTTGCATATATTTTACATATCCTTACATATTGTTCATTTATTTACATGTTGACGGTTGTTTACATATATACATGTGTTTACAATTATGTACATTTATTTACATTTACTTACATTCATTTACATTTACCTACATTTACCTACATTTATTAACATATACGTACGTATATTAATGTAAAGTTGCCCATATATGCATATATTGACATACAAATATTTACTTTTATGTTTTTATGTTGATATACATTTGCTTACATGTATTTACATATAATTACATATATTTACAATCTTGGCCGATCCGATGACAGCAGTACATTTCAGCCAGGCCAAGCATGGTTCAGCAATGAACTGTAGGCCATTTATGCAATGCCTAAAAGAGGAATCTCCCATAATTAATGATGACTCTTACAAATCATAAAACAATTTCTCAATTCTTATTATCTTCAGAACTTCTAAGTTTTGTTGAGCTCTCCGAGGTGGCGATGAAGATGGCGACTTGTGCACGGTGGCCACTCAAGGGCGGCCACACCGGCCGTAAAAACCGTGTTTATTCGCCTTTGGAGCCACCAGCTAACGCAGACGCACGCTTTTCTCGACTGATCTGCTTCCAAAAAACACAACTGGCATCCCAAAGTAGGAAAGTATGGAAAAGTGATGAAAAGTTAGTAAACACAGTAGTAAACACGTTTTATTTCGTGGGGGACCATTTTTTGGAGACGCAGTTCAGTGTGGTTTTTTTCTGTTTGTGGCCGGATGACCCGTGGCTCAAGAAAGGGGAAGGACCTTTGGGTTGTCCCTTTGTTTCCTTGTGGAAGGTGCAAAAATCATCTCAATTCCACCAAATCGTTTTTACCAATTGTGAACCCAAGGAGTCATTGAAGATGATTTGCGAACTTCCCCCTGAATTGGATGAGGGACAAATGTTTGCAGGCTAGGGTGGAATGACCCA
>Ga0126342_10020512_pt1 | contig 11108 bp, 11 predicted proteins | sample Cyp1metagenome_FD_92528 | JGI IMG/M metagenome (GOLD analysis project Ga0126342, IMG submission 92528) | Coral microbial communities from Lord Howe Island, Old Settlement Bay, Australia - Cyphastrea 1 metagenome | ecosystem: Host-associated > Invertebrates > Cnidaria > Coral ...
CAACACACCAAGCATCAGTGTTGCAAGTTCTGGTAGCTCAAGGTCCCGGCCCAAGCTCATGGAGTAGGTCGAAGACCGTGTCGCAAGAGTGGGAACTGAGCCGTCTTCACGGAATTGACAGCGCCTGCAAGGTGCTCTGGCAATACCAGTAATAATCAAATTCAGAAACACTCACCAATCAAACACTGCAATCAAATCAAACTCACAAATCAAACACCGCAATCAATCAAATTCAGAAACTTCAATCAAACTCAAACGCTGCAATCAATCAAATTCAGAAACTTAAATCTGTCACTGACCAATCAAATTCAGAAACTCAGACTCACAAATCTGCAATCAATCAAATTCGGTAAACTTAAATCAGACTAGCGGCTTGATGGACTGCGATTTGTCAATCACGACTCTGCTGGTCCGCAATGGGCTGCAATTGTAGCCCAGAATGTTCAGCATGTTGCGTTCTCGGGCCGAACTGGTTTGCTTGATCCCGGCAGACTCAAAAAGCCTTGGCTCCAAACCATTTCCAACTTCAAGCCTCACAGGACCAATTGCTACAGTTATTAAAATTTGACCAACCAGTGAGTGGGATACTTTCGTAAAGCCAAGCATCTCCACAAAGGTGATTTTTCCAGACTCTTCTTGAAGGACGATGTTCTTCAACTCACCTTTGAAATTATCAGGCAATGGTGTGCCAAGAACTGTGACTGTGTCCATGAAGCTTACAAACTGCAAGTGCCGCCCGGTGGCTGTGATTCTTCATAAATTCTGCGTGGGCCTGTCGCCAGCTGCATGTCAGAGCCCCTTTGCATCCTTGGTGTTTTCACAAATCTCAATCACATTGCATGATGCTGGCCGCATGCAGTTTTGATAAGTTATGACTGTAAAATAACTGAGCCGAATCTCCGCAGTTGCATTTGTGCACTTGGCACACTTGGAAAGGATTCACTTCGCACCCACAACGTTCAAGACGCATCATTTCCTTTTATCAGGGCGAGTGGGGGAAGTCAGCTTTTGAATAATGAATCAGAAATTAAAATAATTGCACACGGTTGAAGGGATATTTGCAACAAAGATGCGTCATGGTTTGGAAGGGCATGCAGGCGTTCCCAAGGAACAATTGGACGTTTGAGGCCCAGGAAATCAAAATAGTCAGATGCTGCTGATACTGATGACCTTGTCCTGATATCCTGACACTTTGCATCATAGTCTTCAGAAACGCCCTCACCTCGAAGGATTCCCACAGCCTCGGATTGGGCTCAAAAAAATCAAAAAAACAGTGGCTCTGGAAACATAATAATTGGAACTTGCAAGCCTTTATTTTAAATTGATCTCAGCCTAGAAACGTACCACCTTGGTCGCATCATCGGATACCCATGGGAAAGAGGGGTTTGGTTGCGCAAAATGGATATCATGTAAGAGTTCGCAAGTTTCTGGTTGATGTACTCCAACGCTTTGTCAAGGTCGTTCTTTGGATTGCCTGGCTCAGCCGCATTCCCAGAGCTGCGGTTTGTCATGCCTTCTACCTGAGCTTGAGTGGTCATCCGTGGATTGCAGGACTCCGGTCAGCAAGATAATAGTCTCAACGATGACAGACATGTGATTCAAAACTATATACTTCAGCAAAAGGGCACATTCCAACACAAAGACCATCGGCTGTACTCGTTGGATGGTTTCGATTCCAACGAAGAATGGCGCTGCATTTGGGTCCTCCCAACCTTTTCCGAGGCCTCTCCTCAGTTCAAGATGGAATGACATGGCAGGTCATGATGGTCATGACACCACCAAGCACATCGGGTCAGAACATCTCATGATTTCACCAGCACTACATCACACTTCAAACTTGCTGCAAGTTTCATACTCCATGGAGTACATGGGAAACCAAGAGTGTAGACACCAATGTGTTGCGGTATGTACTGCCAACTCTGGGTCTTCAAATCATACACAAGCACCTGGCTGCCGTTGGAGTCATTAAGGTCATCAATGCGCCTTGATTTCATTTCATCCACCAGGCATCCTTAGAAAATGCAAAACGTATGACTGAGACAATCAGACTCAAGTCCACAAAAAGGCCAGGGTCTGAATTTTGAAAGGAGCCTCACCGGGCCCTTACATACCCTTAGCAGTTTGATTCAGAGTCAGAGACAGGTTATCTTAGACAATGGTAAAAATTCCAATCACAAGATTCAGAACCAAAATCAGGTTCTGCAAATTCAGAATCACTGTCATAATCAAAGTCGGGATCATATTCAAAATCAGAATCGCACCAGAAACAATGATGCCAAGACAGAATGCATCAATTCTGCAAATTCAGAATCAACGTCATAACCAAAGTCAGAATCATAATCACAGTCAGAGTCACACCAGAAAAAATGATGCCAAGACAGAATACATCAAGTCTCTTGGAGAGTGATTGGTGTCAATGAACTGCAAGCAGTCGGGGTTTGAGTCACAGGCGCCTACCAAGTTCGTCCGCATTTTCACATTGCCATTGGTCACCTGCTCAATCTCTTCGAACCTCAGTTTCCAAACCCAATCAAATTGTGATTCAAGCCTGAAGTATCCTGAAGTCAGTGGTCATATGACTATACTTGCGTCCAGGCACAACTTGTTCAGTCCAAAGACTTCACTGCACATCCCAGCACAATCTGACCACATGTTGACTGTCATCTCCACATTTTCCAGCTGTCCTGAGACATGTGTCACCAAGCAATAACAAGGTTGACATAGGTTGACGTATTTCAACAACGAACTGGCAAAACAAATGTTGACAAGAAATTCAATCTCACGGAATGCGAGTTTAGTGACTACCAGCCGACCTTCTGATGGACTAATTATCTATTTATTGTCAATGAGTGTCAAAACCCATGAGTCCATTTGACTTATTTTATCCGAGTCTCTATTGACAAAGCTTGCCAACTTGGCTGCCCACTCGCCGCTGTTTGCCATCTGCTCCATCTCCCTCTTCATGGTGCTGCCACAGATGATTTTGTCCTGGCGAAAACGCTTATCACGTGATGGCACATGACTGATGTCTATCAACGGTTGATTCAAGCAATGATTTGCCGGAAACAGGCCCAATCAAGCATCATGCAACGATGCCCCCGGCTCCCGCAAACGGCTGCGCGTCTTTTTTAAAACCACCAGTATAGCTGCTATGACTGGCAGCGACTACTGTAGAGTTGCCATGGTGGCAAAAACTGCCAAATGCGCTAAGCGCGCATCAACTAAGCAGCTCATCACAGTCTTTCTCTTCTTCCAGCGGATTCTCATTTTCATCCGGGCATGCTGTTGATGCAGCTGATGAATGCTCTGCCGCAGAGCCTGGCAGGAGCAACATGAGTGTTAAAATTTGTCTGTCATCCACTTTCAAGTTGATTTTCAACTTACCAGGCCAATCGAAGAAAACATCAGTCTAAAAAAACTCAAAGCTGCATATGGCATCAGCATCAACACCGGCTGCCAAACCTAAACCTTGTCAGAATCTTTGAAACCTAAACTCTCGAACTGGCAATCATGAAGCCGTTTTTTTTTGTACAAGTTGCTGGCGGTCTCGTCGCTGGAGGTCTCTTCGCTGGATGCAGAGCTGGCAGAGTCAGCGCCCAAAAGCTTGGCCAAACACAGCTTGACGGTCTCGTCCTGGCTGCTGGCCATCATATCCACCTCATATCAAACAAATCACTGCAGACAGCGCCAAGATGCGCCAAGCACTGAAACAACTGGGCTACAATCTGGGAAGGTAAACACGCCCACAAAACTGCAAGCAAAGGCAAAAGAAGGCTATGAACCATTAAAATAATGCGGCTGAATATGGCTGAATATTAAATCTTAATTCAAGGTGCGATGGTGTCTTTCCAGACCACCAATCTCAATCCGCCTGGCCCTGCCAAAAGCTTCACGCGGTTCTGCTTCAGCCGGGCAGGGAGATCTCGATTGCTTCGATAGCACGCCAAAACAAACTCTTGATCCCCCTTCCTCTTCTTGGATGCCACCTCAGAGGAAACCAGCTCTAGATTGATCTCCATGGCTGCGTGGCTGATGGAGGGCTGTGTTCCAAAGTAGACAGCATGGACAACCAAAATATGACGACTGTTGGAGTGACTAATTTTAAGTGAATTTTCTTACTGTTGCATGCCGGACGGCTGCTTACTGTTGACTTGCTTCTGGAAATCCGGAAATGTTGGACTTGCATGTTGGCTTTCTGATGCTTCCTGCAGAAATCCTGAGACTGAGCCAAAACTATGGACAGCGTGACTGTTGAATGTTGGACACGTGCATCAAACTGTGATTGAACTCTGTCACTGTGACTCACGTTGTTGACTTTGACACAGCGCTGACATCAAGCACTAGTAGATGAATAGCATCAAGAATCCTAACACCACAACACATTCGGTCCTGACGCACTTTGCGCTTCAAAACCGATGAGCTGGTGCCGCCGTCGTTTGCGACCAATACCTTCCAGTTTGAAAATAACACACTGACTTGATGTAAAGTTCATCTATCATGCTTTAGGCAATGGCTCCTCAACGATTTTAACGACATGTGGCAGTTGATTTCAACCTGGCCTCGTCCATTGAGCGTCCTTTCGGTGGGTCCTTTGCCTTAATTACCTTAGACTTAGCCTTAGCCTTTGGCTTAGGCTTAGGCTTTGCGGCAGGACGCTTGATTGGCGATGAAGCAGGGCCATGAAGCGAGGCAGCAGGTCTCTTCATGGCAGGGTCAACGAAATCAAATCAGCATGCAGCTTGACCCTGCAACATAACAGCAGAATGGTTGAACGCGTTGTGCACCATGAATGGCACGCAAAAAACATGAGGCAGCCTACGTTTTTTGTGAAATTCGATTCAGAAATATCTCAATCAATGAGGCCCTGGCACCACAGAGGCTTCCAACATCCTCCAAACGAACCAGGCGCTAGGTCTCATAAACAACATCTTGATGCCAACGCAATGGATTCTTTATCGCTCACAAACTCAGGACTCACGACCGACAAGCAATGAAACCCATGTCACTCATTCATATTCAATTTACAACTTGATCTCACTGGCACCTGTGGAGACACACAGGGACCGCATGACGAAGAATCAAACTCAGCCCAGGCAGAATAATAGACACCGTGGACTGCCGGCCTCCCACGATTGAATCTAAACGTTCGACTTTATTATTTGAACTTCTTGAGACATGTCAAGTTTGCCTGAGTTGGAGACTCGCTTGGAGCAAACCTTCTGAATGACCGATCAGCACGGAAAAGCATTGCATCACATGGCAGAACCCGAACTGAGACCCAAGCAACCAAGGAACTTCACACGCACTGGATGATTCTGGACAGATTTGAAAATAGGGAGACTGATGATTCTGAAATTTGACAGATTTTAAAATAGGAAGACTGATGATTCTGAAATTGAATTTGATAACAGATTTCGATGATTCTGAAATTGAATTGATTTTAAAATAGGGAGACTGATGATTCTGAAATTGAATTTGATAATTAATAGGGAGACTGATGATTCTGAAATTGAATTTCATGATGATGACAGATTTTTAATAGCGTTCCAAAGCAACTCAAACAACTTTCACTGCTGAGGAAAGCGCATGGTGGGATGGACAACCTGAAGAAAGGGCCAATTGGAAGACTCAAGGACACAAAATGGAAAGACAAATTCTACTAAAACATTACCGAATCCAGACTTATTTAATTTAAACACCAAATGGCAACTAGCACCTGGCTGAGGTCAGGTGCGCACACAAAGCATCACTCCCACCACCAAACCTCAGCGCCCCAGCGCCCCGACTTACAACGTTCTGCCTAAACTGCAGGACTGAGAGCGCAATGTTTCACAATCTAATGTATTTTTGCGAAAGTCATGCAGAACAAAATTTGTTTTAGTTTATGTGACTCGACCAAACTGTTGTGAACTCAGGCCTCAACATTTCAGGCTGTCAAGCCACTCGCAAACCTGACAAGTGCAAAGAATCAATGTTCAACTGTTCAACATGGTTTTTCAAGTACCAGTAAGTACCATTCACAGCAATGAGTTTGAGGAACTTGAGTCTGTGCTTGATGGCACCAGAATTGATTGTGAATTTCTTTGAATGGTTGCTTCCGGACTGCCGACGCCATTCTTTTCCGGTCCACTGATCGCCGATTCTGACTTTGCAGCTGCTACTTCTTGACAATCTTCTTCAGCGCCCCTGCGATGTAGCCATTGATATCTCAGCGCACGCATGCACAAACCACAACTTAACAATGCGATTCCAATTTTTGGATTTCTTATTACTTTGATTTACATTGCAACACTTCTTCAACTTTATCATCATACTTTTCTTTTCTTACTTCGCAACCGCTTCTTCAACTTCATCCAAGCGTCTGGTGAATTTTTGCGGCGCATGGAGGTAATGAAATAGCAACTGCCTGAAATGGTTGAATCACACTTCACTGAAGCACAGGATTCGACAGGTTGCATCAAAGGTTGGAACAGCAATGCCAAGTTGATGCAACGGCGCCACTTGCCAAGCAACATGATGTGATGCTGATGGTGGGTCTCCATGAAGGTTGAGAGCCAAATTGGCATCAGACATCACTTCAATCCTTGGAAAGGAGGATTTACCAAATGCAAACTTTGCAAACTGCAGCTTCACACACTCGAGTGGCACAACACACGACTTTTCATCAAGTGGCATTACCGAATGCGTCGATGAAGAAGCGGAAGCATCCACCTCGTCCTCTGACGTAACCTCCACCTCCACTTCCTGAACTGGCTCCTCTTCCTCCACCTCCTCGCTCTTCTTCTCTTCAGGCGGCTTTGCATCCAAGCCTCCTTCAGTTTCCTCCGACGCCGCCCCTTCCAAATCGATCGTCTCAGCGGGCTCGAGTTTCAGACTCCTCAGAATCAGACTCACTCGGCACCACATAATCATTGCCATTTCAAAGCTCACAGAAAAACATGCATGTCATCGCGCATCAGAACCAGAAAACTTTGAAATCAATGCGGGCATCCAATCTTTGGAAGGAGGATGCAGCTCGTGGAACTCACATAGTATGTCACTGCATCGTTTCTTGAAATCTCGCAAGCCCCAGACGTGAGCCCGACAGTTGTGGGTGATCGCTTCCATGACCGCTGACCTAAGATGTCGAAAGCAGCTGAGATTCAAAGCAGCATACAATTTAGATCCAGGCCAGTATGATTCAGATTCAAAACTCAAGAAGACATGATTTGAGATTCAGTAGTAAAGTTTCAGATTCAGATTCAAAACTCATGAAGATATGATGAGATTCAGTATGATATTCACTTTCACATTCAGATTCGAAACTCATCAAGACTCCAAGCCAAGCCACGAATCTGCGTCTCCATGCAAGAACCGCCAAAGACTGGCCACATCCTCTCCCCAGTCTCTGCTGAGGCTCAAGATGGCAGCGACAACGTCCACCCCACTTGCCTCATGACAATGACTCAAAGAAAGTGCAGGAGAATCGAGTGTGACAACTCGGATTATGTCACCACCAAGATACTGAGAGCCATCCATAGAGCCAGCCAGCGACCGTAGCTGCTCTATGAAATCCAGCAGTGCAGTTGATCAAGATGAGCATGGCCGGATTGCAAACGATGTGCTTCAAGCAATGCTGCATGTGCGGGTGATTCAGAACCTCAGGGGTTGATTGTGACTCATGACCAACCAAAACCTTTGGCTTCCCTAACACCCACTAGACTGACTAGATCGGCAAAGCACAGCCAAGGGGCTCCTGCTCGTGTCCTCCGGTCCAATCCACAATTCTTCATAAGATCTCGGTCATGGGCGGCTCGGTCATAGTCATCACTCCTTGGCGCTTGCCATTTGCGCAGTGGCGAGTTAATAGTTCAAGGTATTGAACAAAAATGGAAATTTACAGTCACATTGAGTTCCAGAATCACGAGAAGCGAATGAATCAGTGCGCCAGCAAATTCTAGCTGCTAGCAAGATACGAAAGAAGCCAAACCAAGTTGTGGCACTGCACTGCTACGTCAACAGCGTAGACCAGCATCTGTGGGCAGCTAAAGGCAGCGCCGTTTGGAAGGCTCACTGTCCCCTGAGCAGGAGCATGGCTTAAGTGGAAGACGTGCAAACATTCTCATCAGTCAACATTAATTTCAATGTCAAAACAAAAGTCGCTGGGCTGCAATCAATGAACAATTTAAACAAGGAGCTGGTGTCCGCATGCCTTTTATGGGCCAAGCCATAACGGCCACCTTCCGTGGCCATGGCACGTTCGACATATTTCCAGTGCAGCGAGGACTCGAGGTTGTATATTTTCCCTGACTCACAATCTTGTATCCTCAGTCAGAAACATGACGGACACTGCTTGCCATCAATAAACGACCTAAAAATCCCTGCCCCTGCACGAAAACATGACCATCCAGTTACATTCAGTCCAATCCGTAATGCCAGGTTGCTGTTGGTCACAAAGATCTGGGTCCAGCTTCCACCTGTCCATACATGTACAACAGTTTTATAACAGACAGTTTTATACTGACACAATGTTTCTCTCATGTCTACATGCAACCATGCTGCAACAGGAACAATGTTTGCTGCCCACGGCGGTCCAGCTGCAATCCAATCTTCAGGTAATTCTCTGGAAGCAAAGCCAGCGCAATGGAATTCGTCGACGACATCGACCAGCGATTCAATTCAAACTCTATTGTGATTTCTTCTGCATGGGTTGTCGTAGATAAACCTCTTGATGAGTCGAAGAATTCTGCATTGTAGGTGACATTTGACGGATAAATTTGACCCTCATTCTGAAAAATGATTTTCACATGGTATGACATTCCTAGCTACTGGCTTTACGTTTGACCATTGACCACGTCTGAGTTTGACAATGATCTGGCTGAGTTTGACCATGTTACCTGAGCCGCTTGAAAAGTGAACCTGCTGGCAAACACAATCAACTGTCATCCTTGGACTCATGGCAAATTTAAATTATCTGCTCAAACTTGCCGGAGCCACCTTGGTAGCAAAGCCCGCGGCGCTGCGAATTTCCGCAAATGCCTGAGTATGAAGCACGTTGGATGGAACAAATGCAAGGTTGACATGAGACGATGTTCCTGCTGGAAATGGAAAAAAAATGTCCAAACCACCAACCAGTATATATGTTAAGTAGAGTTTATGGTGAATCTACCCAACACAGCTGGGTGCCCGGACACGTAAGATCGCAACCCATCACCTGACAACAACAGCTTGGAATGATGATAAATCTCGATTCTTATGGCTTAACTCATCTTTAAGTCATCTTAAATTTGCTTGAATGTATAGTTTTTCGGAATCCTTCTTTCCGGAAATTTCGTTTTTTAGGGAAGAATCGACAAACAAAATGTGTGTGTGTATCACGTGTCATATAAGTTGAATCCTCATGTTTTTCTCCGATACGAACTGGGTTTTGAGGACAAACTCGACCTGTTCTCTACACGTATGGCATGTGTATTTGTGAATATTATCCTAAAAAATATCCAGTTTTGTGCGTCAGTAATGTAACATAACTATAGGAAAAGACAAACTGGTTGGTGGTTTCAACCCCTCTGAAAAATATTGGTCAGTTGGGATGATTCTTCCAAATACAAATAAAAAATGTTCCAAACCACCAACCAGCAAAATAGTTCGATGTTTTCCTCTGAAAAAGTTTTGATGGTGGATTTCCTGACCGCCGTGTCGCCTCGTAGACCAACACAGGTTCTTTTCGTCCCTTCACCTGGCTTCTGGTTTAACCATTAAACACTGGGAGAAACCAGCAGGAAAAGATATGGCGGGAGTTTATTGGAATTATGATGAATTATGTCTTTTCTGATGGGTTCACCAAGGGAGGAAACAAGGATTTTTCTTGTGGTCTAATATAAAAGTCAAGGAAATGCACAACTAAAACTGGAATTACCCTTGGGTAATCTAACCAAGTGTGCTGGAAATATTTATCCAATGAAAATAATAATTGATTTCTCTATGTAAAACAAATCTGATGGCTATGGAGTGGTCTGATTCCAAAGGATGAAACCTGGAAAACATTGGCTGAAGAACTTAGGGATCCGTCCGTGTTAAGCAACCTTAACCAACCTTAAACCAACCCTAACTAAACCCTAAAGTCCCTGAATACATCTCAAATAAACCCTAAACCAACAAATAAAACTTAAACCCAACCTTCTGAAAAACCTTAAGAAACTGATTCTGCAACCTTCAGTGCAATCAACTTGAACCTCATTGACTCAATCTCGCGGCGCTGAGCCAACGATGGTGACAGTGGCCCACTCTCATCGCCACCCATAACCTTAGACCAATGCCCGAGAATCACTGACAGTCTGAATCTGATTCTGCATGTTGGTCTGAGTCTATTTGAGCCTTTGCATGCCAATCTGAATTTGTGTTTGAATATCCATTGTGAACTTGATTGTGGATATTACCGGTCTGAGTTTGAATTTGAAAAATAGTTTGAGTCTGACTGTCAATGCCACTCTGGGTTTGAGTCTGAGAATAATTTGAATATGCCAGTCCGAAGTTTGAGTGTGAATTTTTAGCGTGAACTAACCGTGGCATGGCTTCGACAAATACAAAATCAAATTGAAGTGTTACTGGCGTGACTGAGTCTTCCGCTCTCTTAGCCACTCTGAGCATGGAACCCAACCTAGCTTGAGAGATTTCTCGGGACCATCACCAAAACAAGTCAGTGGCAAAACTAAAGTTGTTCAAACACCTGCGATGCCAACACATGCCAGATGCACAGCCCCAGCGCTGATCTCCAAGTTGATGATGAAGAAGGCCAGCCCGCCCCCCTCACCCGCCCATGAACAGACGACCCCCCTTCACACTCATCACCACAACCCCCAAACGCTCACTTACATACCATCGGGTGGGGCTAATGTGGTAGTAGTAGTAGTAGTCGTAGTAGTAGTAGTAGTAGTAGTAGTAGTAGTGGTAGTAGTAATAGAAGTAGGAGTAGTAGTAGCAGTAGCAGTAGCAGTAGCAGCAGCAGCAGCAGGAGTGGTAGTGGTAGTGGTAGTGGTAGTGGTAGTGGTAGGGGTAGTGGTAGTGGTAGTGGTAGTGGCAGTGGTAGTGGTAGTGGTAGTGGTAGTGGTGTGGTAGTGGTAGTGGTAGTG
>Ga0126342_10020513_pt1 | contig 11108 bp, 2 predicted proteins | sample Cyp1metagenome_FD_92528 | JGI IMG/M metagenome (GOLD analysis project Ga0126342, IMG submission 92528) | Coral microbial communities from Lord Howe Island, Old Settlement Bay, Australia - Cyphastrea 1 metagenome | ecosystem: Host-associated > Invertebrates > Cnidaria > Coral ...
TGACTCTTTCTCTTCTCTGATCTTCTCTCTTCTAATCTTTCTCTTCTCTCTGCCTCTGCCCTGCTCTGCTTTTCATCTGTCCATATTGTCGGAAGTTTGACTTCTAAACTTCCTTCGATGATCATCATGATTGTTATCCTTGCCCCCAACGACACGATCCTTACTATTGTTAGCTGTCCACCATTAATTGCATCGGCTTGAAACTGACATTTTACGGGCTGCATCCCATTGTTGATCCTTTTCTGCCACCTGTTTGTGATGTTTTTCCAATTTTCTTGTTGATATTCCAGGGTTCCAACCTTATTATTGTTATATATATATATATCATCATCATCATCATCATCATCATCATCATCATCATTTTGATCGTTTCTATTATTATTATTATTGTTATCATTATTATTGTTATTATTGTTATTGTATATATTGTTATTATTATCACACTCATTATTACTTTTTAGTATTGTTATGATTATTGTTATTTGTATCTTAGAAACTTCAGCCCATCAAACGCCTTCTGGAATTCTCACTTGCTTCTTTCCCCAATGGAACCCTGAGGTTTTTGCAGGGCAACAATGGTTCGGCCGAAGAGGCCGCAAACCACTTCCGGCGCATGCTGGAGTGGTACCGGAAGGCGCATCTGTTTTGTCTGCAGGGGTGTGTCTGAAAATTTGTATGCCCCCGTCCGATGGCCGTTTAAAAAAGTGGTACTAGGGAAAATGATGATGATGATGATGATGATGATGGTGATGATGATGATGATGATGATCCACCGACTTTTTTTGGGCCCTATGTTCAGACAAACCCATATGACGTAGTGTCATTTCATGTGAGCATGAGTAGGGGTCCCTTTGAACCCGCTATGACCATTCCAATTACAAACGAAAGGGACCACCTGAGTTCCCTCTCCATTTTTGCACGTTGGTTTGGAGCAATAGCCCCGTCCGACATCTGTGAACCTTGTCAGGCGGACATGAACAAAAAGCGCCTGGTGCTGGAAGGTCAAGAGTCTTGGCAGCCATGGCAGAGAAGTTTGGATCCATGGTCCATGGTGAGAAAACCGGGACATGTTGGGTTATAAGTGGTTGAAACATGGTAACTCAGGTTGAACCTCCAAAAACATTTGGTTACAACATATTCATACATATTCTATGTAATTATATAACATATTACAACCCAGTTGATATTTAATCCTAACATCAGATATGATGCTAGTGGGGGTTAGCTTCTCAGTGGGGAGCGGCGAACTGCCGGATTTCGCTCCGCCTGGTGCCTGAGCCTAGCCAAACTAGCTTGAAATAGGATCCTGTCTGGTTTCAAAAAAATCGATGTCAAAGTTGTATCTTTCTACTTACCCTCTGGTAATTTAACATAGCTATTGAAAATGACCATATATAGTGGATTTTCCCATTAAAAATGGTGATTTCCCATAGCTATGTTAAATTACCAGAGGGTATCTTTCGACCCCAACCATCCCTTGCAGCACCATTTTTTGGTCCCTCGGCTTCCCAAAAAAAATCTGTGGGGAACTCCGAGTCCAGCGCGAGTTCAGCGCTGCGCCGAGGCCTGGAACGTGGATTGCGTGGAGGGCGGTCGAAAGCTCTTTGAGATGATGTGCATCGATGCCACGCGCCAAAGTCCTGATGGAACCATGTGCCTTCGGATGAGTAAACGGCTTGTGAGGGCTGGGTGGGTGGACTATATTTGGAGAATTTGCATAGCTATCAAACGAATGGGATAAAGGCTCTACAGCTGGTGTCTGAGGTCAAGGATTTTGCAGGAGGAACCAAACCCGTCTCACGGATGGGTTTTTGTGGTAATTTATACCAAATCAGCATTGCTCAACTCAAGCTATATCGGATTGGAATCGAAGACCCATGGAATTAGAGTCAGAGATTTTGATCAGAGAACAAGCTGTACATTTTGATCCACACCCATACTTTCATACCAAAAAAAATGCCATTTTGGAATTCTGTCCTAGTCATTGGGAGCGTCAGTGGCGATTACTTGGCCAGGCTCAAACTCAGGGCGGAATGCATTTGCTGACTCACTTGGCCGTGGCTCAACTTTCCTTCCCCGAAATTGACAATTTAATTTCCTTCACATGACCATGGCCAAGTTAGTTTGTCCAAAAATGGTATATACCGTATATACCGTATAGTGTGAATTGCGATTCAATTTTAGGGCTGGAAAATGAGGTTCAAATCCACTGGAGCAGTTTTTTTTTGTTTTTATGGATATTTTCCGATTCTTGGGACCCAACATGCTTGGGAGAATGCTCATCGCTTGCCAGGCTTTGGATCCAAAGAGATGGTTTGGTCCAAATTGATGAGATCATGGCTGTGACCGACGAGGCGAGGCTTCCCAAAATGGAGCTTTCCATAGGGATCCCCTAGTCATCACCCAAGTCATTAGAGCCTTATAGTATTGGAAACCTATGGTTTTGGGGATCATTTTGGGAAACCTCCAAATAAGCTGCTGGGTTCCTCTACACTTGGGAGACATTCCCAACAGCAGAAAACTGTTGGGTTTCAATCTCTGGGTCTTGGACTGGTGCGCGGATGGCACGCAAAATCGGAACGGAACCCTGAAAATTGGAACCTGCAACCCTTGCTGCTGTTGGGTTCCAAAGCAAGGTTAATTATGCTTTTCTGTGATAGATCATGGGATTTTGGGATGCAATTTTGGAGGGAACCCCACATGAATCCTTAATTAGTTTAACACCCTCAACTGTAAAGGCACAGGTTTTCTATAGCACTTCCATAAGATAATCAATCCAGTTATCGACATTCTCCCTCTTAGAATCACTGTTTTGACTAACTTGTTTGGTAAAATCGATTAATTCTCAACAGCAGTGACTGTTGCGTTTCAATCTCGGAGTTTGCAAAACCGTGCCTCGTTTGGAACACTGGAACCCAATTGAAATCCTGAAACATGCTGGGTTGCAAAGCTGGTTTTAGTTAAACCCAGGAATACTCCCCCAGTTTGCTCATTTGCGGGGGGACCAATTTCGGGGATTGGCATCTTGGTTGACATTATGGGTTGCCATTATTTTATTTGGTTGCTAAAAAACGCCTCGATACCATCACAAACAGCCCAATTTTCCAATGTTTTCCTTATTTTCAAATGGTCTGTAATGATATTTTACTGTTCAAAAACACATGAAACGCCATTTAAAACACGCCATTTAAAACACGCCATTTAAAACACGCCATTTAAAACACGCCATTAAATGAACATGAACAGTTTTTGATGGTTTAATGGTTCATTTAAAACACATGAAACACCCGCACCATGAATGAACCAGGACTTGGTCCATCGGATGAGTCTGATCTGCGACCTGGAACCAGGGAGGTGACATAAAACGATCTAGCTATCTATGGTCTTGCGTGTATATATATATATATATATGTATATGTATATGTATATGTATATGTATGATATATAGGATGATACATCTGATATATATGCATATGGCTATGGATCAATACCTATTAATACCATGTTTATACCTATTAATACAATTTTTAGTGGGATGAACACCCATTTACCAGCTATTTTGATGTTCACCAGGGGTACAAGGTTTTGACACACTGCCATATATGTATATGTATATGATATATAGGATGATACATCTGATATATATATATATATATGTCTATCTAGTCTATCTATAAATCGTTCCATCTATGCTGGCTGTTGGCTTCACACGTTTTGATTCATTTAGACAGCTACAATTTGGGATGATGATCTGAACTGGCTGATGTATTGGTTGAAATCGCCAACAGTGATAGCTATGACACAGTGGATATCATGACCCAGCCGCTAGATGTATTCCAAGGAATGGGGTTTAAATGAAACCAATTGGGAGGTCATCGAACAAATCATTCCAATTAGGGGTGTATCCAATCATAACCCCCAAATGGGGAACTATGGCAATGGGTCTATGTCATTATGTTTTTTTTTCCTATACTTACCCTCTGGTAAACTAACATAGCTATGGAAAATCACCATTTTCAATGGGAAAATCCACTATAAATCACCATTTTCAATAGCTATGTTAAATTACCAGAGGGTATTCTTGAAGATCAAAAACAAGATCCTTTCTAGGCAGGTTCGCGGCCGTGTTTGGCCAGCGTATACGCAAGCGTACCCCCAGGGCAAAAAGAACACTTTTGATTTTTACCGTTTTTACTGCGGATGTTGGTATATAGAAATTTTCGATTTTTACCGTTCAACACAATAAAAAAAATGAAGAAAGTTGACATGTTGAGTCATTGTTAAAGCAACGGGCTCAACATATGAAGAAAGTTAACTTGTGGAGTCATTTTTGCACATTTACCCCCCCTCAACCCTGCAAAGCAATACATTTAACATATGAACGAAGTTGACATGTTGAGTCATTGTTATGAATTGACCCCCCTGTCCCCTACAGAACACTACGTTCAAGATGTGAACCAACTTAGCATTTTGAGTAATGAGTAATGATTAGTAATGTTTAACATGCACTTCCTTCAATACGTTGAACACATGAAGAAAATGCGCATCTTGAGTCATTCTTCAAATTTACACCCCCCACCGACTCTACAAAGCAACCCGTTCAACATATGGAGAAAATTGTCATTACCCCCCCGACCCTACAAAGCAAAAGGTTCAACATATAAAGAACGTTGACATGTGTTTTTCCCCACACAGGTTTACCTGTATGGGGTTCTTATTCCTTTCAAAGGGTTGCATGCCTGGGCCGCATGATTTTATTCTTGTCTTCCACTTGCCTCCCACATCTCATACAATGAGGAAAAAAGAACATTTCGATTTTGACCGCTTTTTCTGAGAGATTGGTAAGTTTTTCCTTTTCTACATTTTTTTTCTGAAAAAAAAACAAAACAATACCATCAAGATATCTGAGAAAACGGCAACAAATACGTTTTGCGATTTTAACGTTTTTACCGCGGATGTGCCTAAGAGAAATCCCGTAGGCACAAACACAGCGCTTAACCACCACAGAACATGTCCAAAGAATGGACTCCAACAGAACACGTCCAAAGCTAAACCAGGATTGCTACTTGGTGCATCCCATTTTGTAAGTGGTTAATCATCGTTAAAAATCCAAACATCTCTATAGTGACTATAGGTGTCTTATTTCATACTCAAAACATGGCAATTGCTTTTTTGCGGGGCGGAAATGGTCATCACCAGTTGTAGGGCCTTGTAGAAGTTCATATCCCCATTACGTTGGACATCCCATTCTAGATGGATGACCCATCCCCAACATGAATCCAAACTGTGACCATGACCCATAATCATATTCCAATTAATATCCAATTGATATAGGGATTAATATGCCAATTCATACCACTCCTGTGTATATCTATAAATATACGTGATTGTGAGATATATGATATATATATATAGAGCTTGCAGCTCTCCAATCTATCCATTGATTTCAGCTGTGTGTTGAATTCCTCCTGGATGTTTCTTTCCCCTTGATATGGCTATGAGTGAAAACCCTGGTACCCTAGCCCCAGCTAGCTGGTTAATGGGCATATATATATATATATATGCCCATTAACCAGCTAGCTGGGGCTAGGGTACCAGGGTTTTCACTCATAGCCATATCAAGGGGAAAGAAACATCCAGGAGGAATTCAACACACAGCTGAAATCAATGGATAGATTGGAGAGCTGCAAGCTCTATATATATATATCATATATCTCACAATCACGTATATTTATAGATATACACAGGAGTGGTATGAATTGGCATATTAATCCCTATATCAATTGGATATTAATTGGAATATGATTATGGGTCATGGTCACAGTTTGGATTCATGTTGGGGATGGGTCATCCATCTAGAATGGGATGTCCAACGTAATGGGGATATGAACTTCTACAAGGCCCTACAACTGGTGATGACCATTTCCGCCCCGCAAAAAAGCAATTGCCATGTTTTGAGTATGAAATAAGACACCTATAGTCACTATAGAGATGTTTGGATTTTTAACGATGATTAACCACTTACAAAATGGGATGCACCAAGTAGCAATCCTGGTTTAGCTTTGGACGTGTTCTGTTGGAGTCCATTCTTTGGACATGTTCTGTGGTGGTTAAGCGCTGTGTTTGTGCCTACGGGATTTCTCTTAGGCACATCCGCGGTAAAAACGTTAAAATCGCAAAACGTATTTGTTGCCGTTTTCTCAGATATCTTGATGGTATTGTTTTGTTTTTTTTTCAGAAAAAAAATGTAGAAAAGGAAAAACTTACCAATCTCTCAGAAAAAGCGGTCAAAATCGAAATGTTCTTTTTTCCTCATTGTATGAGATGTGGGAGGCAAGTGGAAGACAAGAATAAAATCATGCGGCCCAGGCATGCAACCCTTTGAAAGGAATAAGAACCCCATACAGGTAAACCTGTGTGGGGAAAAACACATGTCAACGTTCTTTATATGTTGAACCTTTTGCTTTGTAGGGTCGGGGGGGTAATGACAATTTTCTCCATATGTTGAACGGGTTGCTTTGTAGAGTCGGTGGGGGGTGTAAATTTGAAGAATGACTCAAGATGCGCATTTTCTTCATGTGTTCAACGTATTGAAGGAAGTGCATGTTAAACATTACTAATCATTACTCATTACTCAAAATGCTAAGTTGGTTCACATCTTGAACGTAGTGTTCTGTAGGGGACAGGGGGGTCAATTCATAACAATGACTCAACATGTCAACTTCGTTCATATGTTAAATGTATTGCTTTGCAGGGTTGAGGGGGGGTAAATGTGCAAAAATGACTCCACAAGTTAACTTTCTTCATATGTTGAGCCCGTTGCTTTAACAATGACTCAACATGTCAACTTTCTTCATTTTTTTTATTGTGTTGAACGGTAAAAATCGAAAATTTCTATATACCAACATCCGCAGTAAAAACGGTAAAAATCAAAAGTGTTCTTTTTGCCCTGGGGGTACGCTTGCGTATACGCTGGCCAAACACGGCCGCGAACCTGCCTAGAAAGGATCTTGTTTTTGATCTTCAAGAATACCCTCTGGTAATTTAACATAGCTATTGAAAATGGTGATTTATAGTGGATTTTCCCATTGAAAATGGTGATTTTCCATAGCTATGTTAGTTTACCAGAGGGTAAGTATAGGAAAAAAAAACATAATGACATAGACCCATTGCCATAGTTCCCCATTTGGGGGTTATGATTGGATACACCCCTAATTGGAATGATTTGTTCGATGACCTCCCAATTGGTTTCATTTAAACCCCATTCCTTGGAATACATCTAGCGGCTGGGTCATGATATCCACTGTGTCATAGCTATCACTGTTGGCGATTTCAACCAATACATCAGCCAGTTCAGATCATCATCCCAAATTGTAGCTGTCTAAATGAATCAAAACGTGTGAAGCCAACAGCCAGCATAGATGGAACGATTTATAGATAGACTAGATAGACATATATATATATATATATCAGATGTATCATCCTATATATCATATACATATACATATATGGCAGTGTGTCAAAACCTTGTACCCCTGGTGAACATCAAAATAGCTGGTAAATGGGTGTTCATCCCACTAAAAATTGTATTAATAGGTATAAACATGGTATTAATAGGTATTGATCCATAGCCATATGCATATATATCAGATGTATCATCCTATATATCATACATATACATATACATATACATATACATATATATATATATATATACACGCAAGACCATAGATAGCTAGATCGTTTTATGTCACCTCCCTGGTTCCAGGTCGCAGATCAGACTCATCCGATGGACCAAGTCCTGGTTCATTCATGGTGCGGGTGTTTCATGTGTTTTAAATGAACCATTAAACCATCAAAAACTGTTCATGTTCATTTAATGGCGTGTTTTAAATGGCGTGTTTTAAATGGCGTGTTTTAAATGGCGTGTTTTAAATGGCGTTTCATGTGTTTTTGAACAGTAAAATATCATTACAGACCATTTGAAAATAAGGAAAACATTGGAAAATTGGGCTGTTTGTGATGGTATCGAGGCGTTTTTTAGCAACCAAATAAAATAATGGCAACCCATAATGTCAACCAAGATGCCAATCCCCGAAATTGGTCCCCCCGCAAATGAGCAAACTGGGGGAGTATTCCTGGGTTTAACTAAAACCAGCTTTGCAACCCAGCATGTTTCAGGATTTCAATTGGGTTCCAGTGTTCCAAACGAGGCACGGTTTTGCAAACTCCGAGATTGAAACGCAACAGTCACTGCTGTTGAGAATTAATCGATTTTACCAAACAAGTTAGTCAAAACAGTGATTCTAAGAGGGAGAATGTCGATAACTGGATTGATTATCTTATGGAAGTGCTATAGAAAACCTGTGCCTTTACAGTTGAGGGTGTTAAACTAATTAAGGATTCATGTGGGGTTCCCTCCAAAATTGCATCCCAAAATCCCATGATCTATCACAGAAAAGCATAATTAACCTTGCTTTGGAACCCAACAGCAGCAAGGGTTGCAGGTTCCAATTTTCAGGGTTCCGTTCCGATTTTGCGTGCCATCCGCGCACCAGTCCAAGACCCAGAGATTGAAACCCAACAGTTTTCTGCTGTTGGGAATGTCTCCCAAGTGTAGAGGAACCCAGCAGCTTATTTGGAGGTTTCCCAAAATGATCCCCAAAACCATAGGTTTCCAATACTATAAGGCTCTAATGACTTGGGTGATGACTAGGGGATCCCTATGGAAAGCTCCATTTTGGGAAGCCTCGCCTCGTCGGTCACAGCCATGATCTCATCAATTTGGACCAAACCATCTCTTTGGATCCAAAGCCTGGCAAGCGATGAGCATTCTCCCAAGCATGTTGGGTCCCAAGAATCGGAAAATATCCATAAAAACAAAAAAAAACTGCTCCAGTGGATTTGAACCTCATTTTCCAGCCCTAAAATTGAATCGCAATTCACACTATACGGTATATACGGTATATACCATTTTTGGACAAACTAACTTGGCCATGGTCATGTGAAGGAAATTAAATTGTCAATTTCGGGGAAGGAAAGTTGAGCCACGGCCAAGTGAGTCAGCAAATGCATTCCGCCCTGAGTTTGAGCCTGGCCAAGTAATCGCCACTGACGCTCCCAATGACTAGGACAGAATTCCAAAATGGCATTTTTTTTGGTATGAAAGTATGGGTGTGGATCAAAATGTACAGCTTGTTCTCTGATCAAAATCTCTGACTCTAATTCCATGGGTCTTCGATTCCAATCCGATATAGCTTGAGTTGAGCAATGCTGATTTGGTATAAATTACCACAAAAACCCATCCGTGAGACGGGTTTGGTTCCTCCTGCAAAATCCTTGACCTCAGACACCAGCTGTAGAGCCTTTATCCCATTCGTTTGATAGCTATGCAAATTCTCCAAATATAGTCCACCCACCCAGCCCTCACAAGCCGTTTACTCATCCGAAGGCACATGGTTCCATCAGGACTTTGGCGCGTGGCATCGATGCACATCATCTCAAAGAGCTTTCGACCGCCCTCCACGCAATCCACGTTCCAGGCCTCGGCGCAGCGCTGAACTCGCGCTGGACTCGGAGTTCCCCACAGATTTTTTTTGGGAAGCCGAGGGACCAAAAAATGGTGCTGCAAGGGATGGTTGGGGTCGAAAGATACCCTCTGGTAATTTAACATAGCTATGGGAAATCACCATTTTTAATGGGAAAATCCACTATATATGGTCATTTTCAATAGCTATGTTAAATTACCAGAGGGTAAGTAGAAAGATACAACTTTGACATCGATTTTTTTGAAACCAGACAGGATCCTATTTCAAGCTAGTTTGGCTAGGCTCAGGCACCAGGCGGAGCGAAATCCGGCAGTTCGCCGCTCCCCACTGAGAAGCTAACCCCCACTAGCATCATATCTGATGTTAGGATTAAATATCAACTGGGTTGTAATATGTTATATAATTACATAGAATATGTATGAATATGTTGTAACCAAATGTTTTTGGAGGTTCAACCTGAGTTACCATGTTTCAACCACTTATAACCCAACATGTCCCGGTTTTCTCACCATGGACCATGGATCCAAACTTCTCTGCCATGGCTGCCAAGACTCTTGACCTTCCAGCACCAGGCGCTTTTTGTTCATGTCCGCCTGACAAGGTTCACAGATGTCGGACGGGGCTATTGCTCCAAACCAACGTGCAAAAATGGAGAGGGAACTCAGGTGGTCCCTTTCGTTTGTAATTGGAATGGTCATAGCGGGTTCAAAGGGACCCCTACTCATGCTCACATGAAATGACACTACGTCATATGGGTTTGTCTGAACATAGGGCCCAAAAAAAGTCGGTGGATCATCATCATCATCATCATCACCATCATCATCATCATCATCATCATCATTTTCCCTAGTACCACTTTTTTAAACGGCCATCGGACGGGGGCATACAAATTTTCAGACACACCCCTGCAGACAAAACAGATGCGCCTTCCGGTACCACTCCAGCATGCGCCGGAAGTGGTTTGCGGCCTCTTCGGCCGAACCATTGTTGCCCTGCAAAAACCTCAGGGTTCCATTGGGGAAAGAAGCAAGTGAGAATTCCAGAAGGCGTTTGATGGGCTGAAGTTTCTAAGATACAAATAACAATAATCATAACAATACTAAAAAGTAATAATGAGTGTGATAATAATAACAATATATACAATAACAATAATAACAATAATAATGATAACAATAATAATAATAATAGAAACGATCAAAATGATGATGATGATGATGATGATGATGATGATGATGATATATATATATATAACAATAATAAGGTTGGAACCCTGGAATATCAACAAGAAAATTGGAAAAACATCACAAACAGGTGGCAGAAAAGGATCAACAATGGGATGCAGCCCGTAAAATGTCAGTTTCAAGCCGATGCAATTAATGGTGGACAGCTAACAATAGTAAGGATCGTGTCGTTGGGGGCAAGGATAACAATCATGATGATCATCGAAGGAAGTTTAGAAGTCAAACTTCCGACAATATGGACAGATGAAAAGCAGAGCAGGGCAGAGGCAGAGAGAAGAGAAAGATTAGAAGAGAGAAGATCAGAGAAGAGAAAGAGTCA
>Ga0126342_10020514_pt1 | contig 11108 bp, 7 predicted proteins | sample Cyp1metagenome_FD_92528 | JGI IMG/M metagenome (GOLD analysis project Ga0126342, IMG submission 92528) | Coral microbial communities from Lord Howe Island, Old Settlement Bay, Australia - Cyphastrea 1 metagenome | ecosystem: Host-associated > Invertebrates > Cnidaria > Coral ...
CAGTGACTTAGGACTTGGTGCACACAAATCACCTGGTAAGAACACCAGTGACTTAGGACTTGGTGCACAAATTCCTATGTCACTATGGTGGCCTAAGTCCTAAGTCACCAGTCCGAAATATATGTTGGTTACTCAAAAATTATTCATGGTTATTCATAGTTATTCACATCATGTTTTGGTTCGTCTTTTTTTGGATGCGTCTGAAAATATTGTTTCAATACCTGCAAAAAGACAAAATTTGGAGAAAATGATGACTTCAATGATCAACCGTTGGATGGAATAGGGTGTTCTATATTTTCCCCTAATTTTTTGCACAAAATTTTCGGGTAAGACGGTAAGACCCCTTACCTTGCCACGTGGCAATGTGGAAGACCCCAGTTTTCAGCATGATTTTTCTCATGGTAGCTTGGGAATGGTTGCAACCAAAATTGGGTGAACTGGAAGTTCTTCTACAGCCATGTTAAAAACCCAAGACTTCAAGTGTCAGTTGCTCTTCATCTTAGATATTCCCCCAAGATGTCAGGTGTTCTGAAATCTGGACCCAGCAAATTCGCAAAAGTTGTTTTTTCTTGCTATATGCTGCTATATCAAATTACGTCATCATCGTCATCATCATCATCATCGTCATCATCGTCATCATCGTCGTCATCGTCGTCATCGTCGTCATCGTCGTCATCATCATCATCATTGCTTCTGTTATCAGCATGTTTACTATTATTTGATGTTGTCAGTAGTATTAATCATCAATAATGATAGTAATATATAATATGATGATAATTAATATGTAACTAGTAACAAAAATGATAACAATAATATCAACAATAGTAATGATAACAATAACAATAATAATAATAACAACAACGACAAAGACATAAGACTAAAGTAGTTCATAATCATGACTACTCTTAGTTTTTAGGGTTACTAAAACTACTATACTATTCATAATCATTACTAGAATATACTACAATAACTATACTGTAATAACAATCGTCATCATCATCATCATCATCATCATCGTGCGACAGAAAAACGATGCCTTTCGTGCTCGAAACCGATTGGCTCGAGTGTCTTGCAAAATGGATCGCCTTGGAGAGCTGGATTACATAACTCGGCCATTTCGGCCACAGTTGGATGGTGGTGAAACGGTGGTGAAACGGTGGTGAAATGTAAATGGTGGTTAAATGGGGATTTAATGGGATTTAATGGGATCTTTTGGGATGTCGCTCAATTTCCAAGATTTTAGTAAGTTCACATGGGGTGAGAATGGATGATAATGGTTATTCATGGTATGTCATGGTTATGATTGATAAGGGATTACCATAAATCCCAGTTCTAAACCAACAGAAGCCTATCGAACCCCGTATAATTCGTATAACTGGGATTATATCGTGGATATCACTGAGAAATACTTCCTGGAATACATTCGTGCCATGGTTGGTATAGATGGTATATCCCAATGGTTTATGGTCGTTCCACTGTTCGGAATTCCTCAATGGGTTCTGGTTCACCCCTATGAAATTTTGAACCATCCCCCCAAAAAGATATGGAAAAAAAATCGAGCCTCTTTCAGGACAAGATTCACGATCTTCATCCATGTTCGGCCAAGATTTTTGGACCAAATTCATCCATCAACTCAACATTTACCCGGCCTGGTAAACGTCTACATAACGAACTGGAAAATCACCATGCTTTTAATGGGTAAATCAACTGTTTCTATGGCCATTTTCTATGTCGCAAACTGTTTGTTTACGAGAGGGTACCAAGGATTTCTCAGGTGCCACTTGTTTCTGTGGGATTCCACTGATTCATCACAGGATGGACGTCCAATGGAGCGCGTTGGTTCGTTAACTGTGTTGATGAACCAACTGATTTTGGGGGGGGATTCTCAACTGGAAGATTGATGATCCCCAATATATATATATATATATATATACATATAATTTCATACATACATATATACCTTTATATTTACATATATACTTTTATATAGGGCAATGTGTACCATAAACTGAATTATACAACTATATAGCTCCCTATAATCTTCAAAAACCAAAGAACCTAATTATACATATATATATATAATATAACTATATAGGAGGGGACGTCCTAAAATGGGGGACCCATTTTATGTATCATCGAAGTTATCTGTCATTCTTCATTTGGGAACCAATGGTGATATCTGATAAGGGGTCCCTGATTTTGGGGAAACCACCAACTGACCAATTAGGACAGGATTCATATATGAACTTCTTTACAGAACCCATTCTGTGCAATGGGTGTTTTTGCTGCACCTTCTCTCAATCAAACATGGCAAGTTGGAGCTTTCCCGAAGTAGGGCTACCCCAAATCATCCATGTTCATAGCATTTTCCATGATAAACCAACCATTTCTATTATTGGGGTACCTCCATGTATAAAAACCTTCATATCCATCAAAATGGTGGCATCTCCACTATATCTCCATATAATCCCCATTATTCACCATCCATTTTACCATCTGGTTATGACTAACATAGCTGGCTGGAAAATCCCAACCATAAATGGAGGTTTATAGCTGGGAAAATCATGGAAAATCATCTATTTCTATGGGCCATGGCTTCCATGGCTATGTTAGTCATAACCAGAGGGTAACTATGGTTCATGGGGGTTATAAACATTTATAAACCAACTCACAACGCGGGAACAATGGCATAATCCATGTTTGAGATATTGATAATTGATAGGAATAAAAATAAAAACCATAACTGGGATTACCAATCAATTATTCACCATCCATTTTATATGGAAAGCACCTGAAACCCGTTGATTTCCCGTCCCCTTCGGGTGCCCCCACAGCAGATCTCCTCCATCTCCGCTGATGGGGAAACCCTCGGCCGGATACGACCTCGCTACAGCAGTTGTTGGTTTGTGACTAGAATGACCTCCAATAAACCCCACATATACATATACACTACGTGTATATATATGTATGCATGCATGCATGCATGCATGCATGGATGGATGGATGGATGGATGGATGGATGGATGGATGAGCTGGTTTATTGGGGGTCATTACAGTCCATAACAAACATAGCTATGAATCAACTAGTTTTATCAGGGGATCGGCTATCAACCCAGCATTGCTCTGAGCAACTGCTCGGCGAGGTCCCCCTACTGCCTGTAGGTTCGTTTAATTTTACCAATCGGTTCTGTTGTGAATCCATCTAACCAAAAGAATCACCAAGGATTTATACAAAAGTGTATGGCTGTAATCCATACATGTATTATGGATATATGATGATATATGTGTACTCGTATAAATGTTTGTCCACACCATCTCTTTTCGGTGTCATCAAACCGATGGGAGATTCGGAGAGTCAATGAGAGATCTCCAGGACCCAACAGATGGAGCTACGTAAACGCACCACGTAAAGCCAGCTATTTTGGGGGTATATCCCCTGGCATAGCCCTGAATTGCATAGGCCGTTTTTCTATGGAATCGGTAGCTCCAATAAAAAAAGGTACCGTAGGTTGCATGGCCATTGACTAAGTGAGTACAGGAATGGTAAAATCAGCAACTTCTCAGAAGGGTGATGTTCCAATAACAAGCTATGGCAACGATGAAACCGCTGCGCTTAATTTGAGCAATCTTCCATTCCTATCCCACTCATATGTCCATGATATGTAACCAGTAATTAAACCACTACAGTATTTCCATCAATATCTCCCACCTTGTGCCACCATATATATATAATATATATATATATATATACATATATATATATATACATATATATATATATATATACATACATATACATATATATATATATATATACATACATATACATATATATATATATACATACATATACATATATATATATACATATATATACATATACATATCATACCACTTAACATATTCCAGAGATATACGAATCTATCATCGATTAGCCAAGGTACGCTATATCCCATGTGGATAAATCATGTGAAATTATCCGGCTCTGAAACGAACGGGTACAACGGGTACGTTGAATCCAAGGCTTGACCTGAAATCAACTCGCTTGGCATTGGGATTTTAATGGGATTTTATGGTGGTTTTATGGTGGTTTAATGGGATTTGCTATGATATAGCCTCTGGTAATTTTTAACAGTTCGCGATGGAAGTCATGGCGCATAGAAATAGATGATAAACATGATGATTTTGCCATAGAATTAATGCCATTAGTTGGTGATTTACCTATTAAAAATGGTGATGTTCCCATAGCAATAGATAGATGATTTGCCTGTGAAACTTGGTGATTTCCCATAGCATCATGTTTGCAAAGAAAATTTCACTCACCTGAAATGTTGGGCCATAAAAGGGGATGATTCCCCATATAAAAACCAGGATTTCCAGTGAGGGAGAACAGTGAGGTCGGCATAATTTACAAAGATACATCTATCTACTATGTCAATATATCTATATACTTATAATATCTATTGTATATATCTATCATAAACCATGCTTACCCCACCAACTCGGCTATCGTATACTTGGGCTGCACCAGCCGCATTGATATTACTGGATAATACAGTATACAGCATGCATACACATGGGTTTATAAACCAATTTAGTAAGCTAAATCCCATTGAATCTCATTGAATCCCATTAAGTCACCATTAAATCACAATCATAAATCATACATCAGCACAACAAAAACCAGCATGTTTTTCCATGTCTGTCTGTGAAAAATCACCATGAAAAATCGCCGTAAGTCCGACCATTAAACGCCATGAACTCCCATGAACTCCCATTAAAACCAATCCGCTGGGGCCCCAGTACGTTGGGGGCGAGGGCTTCTTATAGCCCCAGCCACCGCCTCGCCCCAGTTGGAGCTGGACTTGTTTCCCAAAGTTTTTAAAAACCAGAGCAGTACCAAATGATTACCAAACAAAAAAAAAATGCTTTAAAGTGATTACCTAAAGCTCAACAAAAACCAAGTTATGGTGATGTGTCTGATTTTTTTGGATTGTTTTTTGTGGGGATTTAGGATGAAACTGTGGTTAGCGAAGTTGCTGCGTTGAAAAAACGTCCAATAACTCTTGGCTTTAGATATATCGAATTAGCTAGGTGGGGTTATAAACTAACTTACAACTGGGAAATTATAGCAACCCCCTGGAAAAAAAAGCCGAAAGTTGCGTTTCCACGATGTGAACTAGATGATGTTTTTTCAAAAAGTGTTCCAGGTTTCCAACATGTTCCAATTGTTCCATGTACTGGGGTGTTGTAAGGTTTACTGGGATGTATCATGGAAGAATGGACATGTATCATGGAAGAATGGAGAGTTTTTGCAATTTTTCATGGGGATTCGTATTGTGATTTAACCATTTTTTTCAATGGTCATTCAATGGGATTTATTGTGAGATATCAAGAGGATAGAATGGGGATGTCGTGGAATATACATGTATGTATAAACAACTACCCCTCTGGAAAATCACCATGTTTAATGGGAAAACTCACTATAAATCACCATTTTCAATAGCTATGTTAAATTGCCAGAGGGTATGTATAAACAACTAAACTAATGTGGGTAAAACAATAGTAAACCATCCCCAATTTCACCATCATTAGTTGTCAAATCCGTTCCCAAATGGGTGGTTTATGACATTGTTTTGACCACATTATAGATATATCTTGGTAAATTATAATATTTCACTAACCCAATCATATATCAGATATTATATCAACATCTATATATATTAGATATATCATGAAATAACCCAATCATTATTCCCCATATATTAACCACATTATATATATATATATATTTTTTCACTAACCTGAATCTTGCGGCCATTTGGGGATGATTTCCCTTGCTAACCATGATTTCCAGTGAGGGAGAACAGTGAGGTCGTTGTAATTTACCCAGATACATATATATATATATATGAAACCAAACTACATCTTCATTCGGGAAATCAATTAAATCCAGCTACTTCTCCCCAAAATCCCCCAAAAATTCTGGCGACGATAAAAACCAAACTGGCGACTGGATTCTGCCAGCAAAATCCATTTTTAGTCCACCAAAATGGAGACTTAACCAAAAAAACGCTGGACCTAACCCAGAGAAAATGGGCACTTAACATGATTGGTATGGAAATATGTGGATGTATGATGGTTTTTTTTTCTGGGTTCATGCCATGCATGGAAATTTGCACATATTTCATGGGGATAAACCGTTTAGCAACCATTTTTGATTAATGGCTTTGTATTGGTTTATCCACTGTTTTTTTGAAGTTTCAAAACCTACCAGTAACAATTCAAATGATATGATAGACATCTGTGGATTCACTGTGACTGGATTGGTGTTGGAAATTCAGTTCACCGGGTCCCACACTGCCAGCCATGGCACCACTTTGTTAATGGGGTGCTGTCCAAATCCCAATTCTGAGACTCTTCAGCATGACTTTTACATGGTTTTACATAACAGTTGAGTATAGATGCAGCTGTCTTTATACAAGATAGTTCACCTGGCAAGAACCTCTACACGACTTGAAGACTTACCTTCAGGCCTTGTAACATAAAGGTTTCAACAGCTACCTGACATATAAAAGACGAAGAAAAACTTTCTGGGTGGGGTAGTACCAAGAACAATACGACTGGCGTTCTCTCGCAGTCCTGGCGAGACTGATTCAAAAATTGGCTCAACTGATTTGTTTGTTCTTGCTCTTATCTGATTCTATCTCCATAAATCTACTAAATCTCGTTTGAAGAAGAAACATCGAACTCAAAATCGGATGTATATCACAAAAGATCTGGTTTAAAACATATACAGCACATGTGTGTATATTATATATATATGTATATATATATATATATTATATATATATATATATATATGTATATATATATATATATATTATGCATATTATATATACACATGTTTAAAAAGATATCTTTTTCTTAAAAGAACCAAGAAATGCTCCATCTCCACCAATCCCAACCAATCCCAATCCACCATCAATCCGCACCTTCGGTGGGTCCCAAGAGTTGGAGCTCCACCAACTTCAAAATGATGCGGTGCGCAATGGAGGCCGTTTCCTGTACTCGGCCATTTGTTTGGCCGATTTTTCAGGAACCTGTGATTGATATATGGATTATATAGGATTATAGATGAGGATTATCCCTAGATAACTAGATAACTAGATAACTATATAGGATTATCCTAATATTACACTAGATAACTATATAGGATTAAAAAACTATCCCTACCATCAAAAATCCCATCAGATCCCCATGAAAAATCCCCATTTATAGATGAGTTTTCCCATTGGCCATGACTCATCAGTGGCCATGCAACAGGAACCGATTTATTGGAGCTACCGATTCCATTTTTTTGTTTCTACCTACCATTTTTTTGTTTGGCCTATGAATTTCAGGCCTCTATGTAACAGGAAAAATATCCCCACAATTCAGATGGCCAGAAATATGGTACATTTACGTAGCTCCATCAATTGGATCCGAAGATATTCCCATTGAGTCGTACCGTTTTTTTCGACGGTAAATCGATGAGGGAAACATCTCCATGAAATGCTGCGCAATGGAGCCGCTAGATATGTCCATGCTGGTTTTCCATGCTTTCCGTTTCTTCGGAATCGGGAATCGATGCTGGGCTTTGGGCGACCATGGTGCGAAAAGCGAAAATCCAATTTTTTTACCAGATACCCGGCCTGGTAAACGTTTACAGTTTGCGAACTGGAAAATCACCATCTTCAATCGGTAAATCAACTATTTCTATGGACCATTTTCAATAGCTATTTTGACATAATAACCAGAGGGTAGATGATATATGTTGGTGAAATGAGATGTTTTTACTGTGTACTATAGGGTATTTTTGGCGCTGAAAAATCGATTGAAATGCGGTCTATCATCATTTTACCCATTTATGGAGGTTTCCGAAATGATTTAGGGCTACCCCCAGTTCTCATCCATTAGACGGGATGTTCCATGAAATGCAAACCATCCAGCTCGCTTGGGGTAACCCCATGACCCAGGATTTTCCCCAGTTGGTTCGATGATTTACCACAGGTGCTCTGTGAAGCTGATCCCAACGGGCACGAAAATATCCGAATTGGATTTTGTATGATAGAATTAGAGTGTTCAAACAAATTATATTGATTTTGGACTTCGCAAGCTTCTCACAGTGTCTCTTTTCTCCTGATATTCAACACCTGAAATGAACTGTCAATTGAGAAACGTCCGCATAGTTGCGATGGATTAGCAACAACCAAACAAATAGATTCAGAACTATGATCATAAAATATCCCAGTCCCAGCTGAAGTTTAATTATATAACGCATTCACTTTTGACGCTGCACAAGCCTCAGTTTAGCCTTGACCCCAACTCGTTTCAGCCATGCCCGCGTAGCCGCGTAGCGCCTCCTTGGGATCGTCCTCACAAAAAAGTCGGAGGGTTCATGGAGATAGTGCTTCATGGTTATAGTGGTGATTCTTAATGGTTAATAATGGTTAATGATGGTTAATGATGTTTAATGATAACATATATAATAATAATTAATGATTGTTATTCATTTCACTCTTAATGGTGATGAAAATTAATGATGTTCATGGTTAATGATGATGATTAATGATGGTTTAATGGTTTTAATGGTTAATGATGATGTGATTAATGATGTTTAATTGTATAACAATAATAAGAGTGATAATTACCATCATGATTGTTAATGATGATTAATCATGATTATAATGGTTTTAGAGGTTCATAGTGATTCTGAATAAATTCATGGTATTGGATCAATCGTGATCAATAATGGTGATTGTTAATATGGGTTAATAATGATAATTGATGATAGTGGTTAATAACAAATCTTAATGAATTGGTTAATACTGATAATTAATGCTGATTGTTAATTGTGAAGAATGTTAATTGATGTTAGTAAAGCAATGTCATGGTTACCAGCCATATAGATTGATGGTTTCAATCCTATCCATAAAAATGGTGATGACTTAGGGATGATGGATCCTGTTGCTTTTACCAACACTTTGGGGTGGGGAATGGGGCATTACTCGGGATTACTCGAGTTTTTGTGTGCTGTCGATATGGAGAAAGACTCGTACTGACCAAATATATTTTGATCATCATTCAATTACAACTTGAAACAACATATGGATAACCCTGCGTAACTCAACGTTGTGCTCTTAGGAACCATGTTGCGAAGCCGGTTTGGTATATTAATGAGCCATTCTCAGATCGTCTACGAGTCGCACTGTCGCACGAAGGAGTCATGACTAAATGAGCCATCTATACCACAGCTGCCGGAGACGACCAGAGGATAACTGGTTTTGATTCCATCAAATGGGGATACATATGGGGATATAACCATCATATGCGTAGTCTACATTATGTAAAATCAATATATTAACTGCAAATTCCTCAAATCTTTTTGGGGATTACTATACATGGTTTTGAGGCGTACTCGCAAAGTTGCGTCCTGAGTTATGCTTCGCACTGTTCACGTGGAGATATGGAACATATCTCTAAGGAAAATCTTAACAAAATATGGAACCAGATGTTCAAGTTTTTTCCGGTTCAACTTTTTTGTTTGCAAAATCTCAACGTTTTCTTCGTCAATCTACTCATTTTTTGTTGGGACTGGCTGCCCTGGCTTTGTTGGCCAATTCCCATTAACGGGGTTATACTTGGGGGGTGCATCCCATTTAGTATGGGTGATAACCCAGTCAGCATTAGTGTACGGCATATCCCCAGTCGAACATGGCTTATATGTGGATAATTAACCACTGACTAACTGGGATGCATTTTTTTCAGCCATTACAGATTATACATAAGTTGCATTGAATTACTTGCGTGGAAAAACTCGCCAGTTATATGGGGGGTTCCATTAATATAGGTACCCCAAAAGGGATAGTTTATAAGGGAAAAATGCTCGTAAAATTGATGATTTAGGGGTACCTCCATGACTTAGGAAACCCCCATATGTGGTAACATGTTGTAACCCTTGAATTTCTTGAGTTCACCAAAGGAAATTTCCAGCCCGTGGCTTAGTTCTTCCAGCAGAACATTGGCCCAAGCCACTTACCCAGTAATTGCATGGGATTACCTGGTTGGTGGTTGAGCCACCCCTCTGAAAAATATGAGGTCGTCAGTTGGGATGATGAAATTCCCAATATATGGAAAAATAAAAAATGATCCAAACCACCAACCAGTTAAATATTTGCTGGTTTCCCATATAAAATGGATGGTGAATAATGGGGATATATGGAGATATAGTGGATATGGATGCCATTATGATGGATATGGAGGTTTCCTAAGTCATGGGGGTAGCCAGCTGGATGGTTTATAGAAAATCCATCTATAAATGGAGGTTTCGAACTGGGGGTACCCCTAAATCAATTCGGAAACCTCCATTTTAGGTTGCTATGGATTCCAGTTCGCTATGTTAAATCTCCCAAAAAAAACCTAGCTATGTTCCATTATGTTCAGATGATCTCCCCATGATTTACCTCTGAATCCCGATTTTGTTTTTGGATTCAGACTCCCCATGAAAAAACTGACAAAATTCCCATGATATCACCATTATATCACGATTATATAATAGTACCATGAAATTTCATGAAATCATCATGAACTCACTGTTTGAATCCCATTGAAATCGATGGCCGTATACAACAAATCCAGGATTCGTGGCGACTCCGTCGCAGCAATAAATCCCAAAAAACCCTCTGGTAAACTAACAGTTTGCGAACTGGAAAATCACCATTTTTAAATATGGCCAGGTTACCCTCTGGTAAACAGATATAACATGATATAACTACTATGGAACATCACGATTCTTAAGTTCGGTAAATCAACTATTTCTACTGCCATTTTCCCCACCTGAGACACCTTGGCAGGACATGCTGCCGGCAAGTTCAACCTGGCAGATGTGGGTTCAATTGCCGAATTGCATGGTGCACCAGGAAAGATGGTTAGTTTCTGGAACTTAGCACGTTCACAACGCAGAACGCAAAACGTACGTTCTGGAACGCGTGTTCCGAACGCAGGGGTGTTTTTAGTGGTTTTATGGATCCCAGAAGCGTCCGAATCCTTTTTTTGCTCCCTGCAAA
>Ga0126342_10020515_pt1 | contig 11108 bp, 9 predicted proteins | sample Cyp1metagenome_FD_92528 | JGI IMG/M metagenome (GOLD analysis project Ga0126342, IMG submission 92528) | Coral microbial communities from Lord Howe Island, Old Settlement Bay, Australia - Cyphastrea 1 metagenome | ecosystem: Host-associated > Invertebrates > Cnidaria > Coral ...
CATGTAGACATATTTACTTGTGTATATAGTATATATGCATATAGAATGACGTTTGATTACGTTTGTGCGAGGAGGAACGAAATAGACCCCAAAGGTCCCTGCCACGTATATGTATATGTATATGTATATGTATATGTGTATGTATATGTATATGTATATATATGTATATGTATATTATATTTTATTAAATTATATTGTATAATTACATTATATTGTATTACATTATATTTACATTATATTATACCATTATATACGTGATGTTAAGTTTATCACTATGTATTTTGTAATTACTCAATCTTAAGACATACCGTACAAAATATCCACATGGAAGTTTGATTGCTGTTCCGGTGTTCAGGAAGAACATCATCAGATTCGCCCATGTGCACATCCGGTTGAACCGTACATACTGGATCATACTGGGTTGCCATCTGATTTAACCAACAAGTTCCTGATCCACCTATCTAGCTAATGTGGGTAAAACAATGTCATAAACCACGCCCAGTCATCACCATTTTATAGGTGGTATGGTTACCATTCACAATCAGTGGTGGTTTATGACATTGCTTTACCCACAGTTATAAGTGGATTAAATCTGCTTGTCCCATTTTTCCTATGCAAATAATGTCGACCCTGGATTAATAAACCCCTGGGGTTTAATTGAGAGGGTACCATTTAAGTCAAGTACTAGATTATGACTATTGGAGGAGTACCCCCCTAATTCATAAACCACGGTTTATTACTCCGGGGTTGACATTAACTGGGGTGAACTAACCCACTTACGATTCACCACTTGGGATGATCCACCGCTATCCCAAGGTCCGCGCTTTTTAGCGAAGACACCGCTCCGTCGCAGATCAGCGCGGGGAACTTCTCCAGCTTCGCGAGCGCTTGCTGCGTCAAGGGATCATCGATGCCTCGGACGACTCAGCGGGAGCCCTGGGAGTCGTCGAGTGTTGTGTCCGGTGTCAAACGCGGCAGGCAATGGAAGATATGGACAATTCCCCTATAGAAATGGACATCAGTATTGGGAAAGTCCACATTTGATGACACCGGAGGGTATATGGAAGGTGAATGAACATTCATTGCCATAAAGATTTGTGTTGATTGATCACTAACAAAAAGGTCCCGGTGATTTTCGACCCACCTTTGCCTGCTGATATTCTCAGGTATATATATATATATATATAATTATTTGCATTTTTGTCCGAAGTCATCCACAGCTTTAGGACCCTTGTGGGTGCGAGTCAAAACCAGAAACAAAAACAATATGTACATATCTGTACTGGCATGCTCAGAGAACAATGTTTGGTATTTTGTCCTGTTTGAACTATCTCTGCTTCAAATCCACCCCTGACTATATGCGACACCTCTTTGCGCAATTCCCATGTCCGCTCAGGGCTTAAATCTTGATCCATCCACACATCATCATGACATGGTCTTCGATATACCTCAAAGAAGCTACAGTACCTTCGAGCGAGGCATAACAGTCATAATACTCCTCCTCCACTACGTAAAAATCAACCAATCAAAACTTGCCATTTACAAGCCGTTTCACCCATTCTGACTAGGTTTGTCCCCATGTTTGGTTAGTTAACCCCCACTGCCTTATTGCCAAGTCAAACCCACTGAAGTTGGCTGTCATTATCCTTTACTAGTCGCTCGACCCAGCCGTTTTTTGCTGATTCCACCGCCTTACTTCGTTCAACTCCGAACTGCTTTAGGTGAGTTCATGCGGACATGACCCACCTATCCATCAGCCAAACCCTTACGACCAAAAGACCAAACAGCACAAATGGATCGGCATCAAGGTATTCCAAGGTTTCCTGCGACAGCTGCAACGGGCTGAACATTGGAGAAAATTGGGTGGGCTATGACTACAACTAGAAGCGTACAGCTTATGGAGTCAATATGGGATGATTTTGGGATAGTGTGGGGCAATGAATTACGGTGCTGTATGAAAGTAGAAAGCCTGAGTGTTAATCAACCACTTGTAATTTCAGTTTTACCAATCATATAAAGATGAGTGATGTAAACATCTTATTCAAAAACAATATAACATATATGGAAATAAGGACCTACGGTATGTTGTTTTCTTGTCCTCGGGGTGCGAAGGGTCCACTCCTAAGCTGTGATGAACCATGATCCAACAATAGTATATTTATCACTAACCCAAATTTAATAAAGTATATACTGTGACACTGAAATTTCATGACTTATATATATAATGTGTATTAATGTGTGTCATAACCAAATTAGACCGTCAGGTATATATGGGTTGTAGGATGTTGTAGCATGTTGTCGGTCACAAACCAGTTTGGTAATATTAATTATCTCATTAATGAGAAATGATTTTCCCACTACCCATTACCTCATTGCTAACAACCTAATGCTTGGATCATCTTGGGTACACCAGTTTTGGATCATGTTTGGTTCCCATCTCACCAGCTTGATATCAATTATATCCCCATTTAGATGATTTTTAGATACCCATTATCATATGATGTTATATGGTTTCCATTGGTTCCCACCAAAAACATGTACCATTACCCATCATAATATGATTTCATATGGTTCCCCAGCAAAAATGTATCGAACAACTCTCCAAAAACACCAGCTGTGGACTTTCCGCCTCGCTCAGCAGGTTGCGTTTCTCGAAGTATCCCAAGGCGTTCATCCAGAGGTCATCGAAGTCGGCGTACCTCGCCGGATCCCGTGGAATCCTGTGCCCGTCTTCGAAATCACCACGTCGGTGAACACAAATCCAAGAATTTTGGTTTGTGATACTTAGATACTTATAGATACCTATTAACTTATAACTATACAACTTATAACTATAATGTATTTTTGGTTTCATAAAGCACGACACATCAGTGGGGGGCTCCACTTTGTAGTTTTAAGCTGATTTTGTGGCAGGAAACTCACGTTGTCAACCAATTGGGAAAATGATGAAATCAGCTTATAATCAAGCAGATTGACAACCATGATGTTTGCTTCTGATAGGGCAAACATATTGGTTTGATCATGTTTGATAGATGATATGATCATCATGTAAAACCATGTAAAACCATCAATTTTCAAGGGGAATAACCTATTTTTCGACAAACCAATGTGGTCAGGCCAATTTTTTCAGGGACAACCTGCTGCCCAGTTGCCAGCCATCACTCAGAGAGTCCAAGGGCGGGATCACTTCCTAGCGGGACAACTTCTGGGTTGCAGTATGATGCTAGTATGTGGTACTACTATCACCATTAGGTGTGTTTTATTTTCCTGCAGTTGACTTTTCTTGGGGTGCTGCTTGGGTGTTGCTGAACCAAGGAATATAATACTGCAGCAACAGAAACCATGATACAGAATTAATCTGAACCTGGTGGGAATTTCACCTGTCTAAGCTGTCCAAGCTCACCAACATCTGGGATCTTCACCCAAATCCCATTCTATGTCCTTCTGAAATCCTATCAAATCCGATAAAAAATCCCATGTTTTTTTCCCATTGTCTTCCCATTTAATCCCATAAAAATCCCATGATATCCCGTGGCAACTTAAAACCAACGATGATATTCCCAGTTGCCACGTCACAATAAACCGTGCATCGTGCCCCCGCCTTGTTGGCGGTCCAACTGATCTGATACTGCGGTCCTACTGGCCATCCATCCTGGTCGGTGCCACCATGGCCTCAGCCGGTCAACGAACATGGAAATGGGAAAACACCATGAGATCCCAATGGTTTCTGGAAAAACCATCTATGTGCTTATTCATGTGTATTTGTTTTGTTCTCTAGCTTTCTATCTGTTTATCGATCAATCGATCGATCTATCTATCTAAATGTGTGAATATAAACATGTACAATCATATACAACTGTTGTGCCATTATGTGCATGTCCTGTTCTGCACCTGAATCTGTACATCTGCATCATCTGCAGACTACAACTTGTGGTGCCTTGAAGTTTGCCAAGAAGATGAAAGGAACAAAGTCTGCATTTTCGAAACAATGTGTAATTCTATGTAATTCCCACATCCTTCTGTCGCAGGCTTGGGATTTCAGGGATGCATCGAAACGTTATCAAAGAACAATGTCTCCACGTGTTGTTTCTTTCCGTTGCTTCCCTGGTGATACCCCATGTTTTGTTTACATGTGTGTAAGATCCTCCAAAACTAGGCTCACATTAGGCTCACATTGTTGGGTTCAGGTTACATCTAAGACCTCAGTTGTTTGCCCCCATTTTTGCGATGCATTTAAACCCGCTTGAACAATCTATGCCATTTGGGTATCATCATTCCACTTTTTCAAGCACCGAAACCACTGAAACCACCAGCCAGCTAGGATCTCTCCCACTTCAATTTAGATGGCTCTGAAATGCCCATTTTGCCAGTCTGGGTCTTGGATATCTTGGATATCTTGGATCAAGGGGCGCGTCTCCAGGTACATGGGCTGACCCTCATCCAAGAGCATGTAGGAGTAGAAGCCCACAGGGATGACGCCACGTGATACCCGGAGATCTGCACGCTGGTGCAAGTAGGCGTACCTCGTGGTTTTCAACAGTGTCTGGGGGGTCACTACGATCTGTGGATTTGGGCTTCTATCATGATTTATGTATCATTATATCATACAACAATCTTGAATATATAGATATATCATTATATCATATTGTATCACATGATGGACACCCGATCAAAACTCTCCACTATGATTTCGTGAACTCGCCATTGTCATTAACAATCTCACACTGCCTCACGGTTGATTCTTGTCCAGGCGAAGCATGCTTCCATTAGACCAGTTCTTTTTTGTTCCGATAGCGAACACTTCCAGCATCAAAATATGCTCCACGTGAACCAAGAAATACTTACGGACCATTTTTGATTGTGTGTTCCTTTCAAAGCTAGTGACTATTCAATACTATTCATGCAAACCACTCATATGCTCTTGAGGAAAAACAAAGGAAATTAAACGGTACATCCTTGCGATTACCTTCAAAATTGCAGATCGCTCAGGATGAACCTCGAAGAAAGCCAGAAAAAAACATAAAAGAGTTACCTGCGAATGTTCCCGAATGCTCCCACTTTCACTAAACAGTGCTTTACGTCTGGTAATTCAACAGCTATTGAAGCCATGGCTATTTAGTTTGTTGATTTACCATGATTTACCCATGATTTACCCATGATTTACCCATGATTTACCATGATTTACCGATGAACAATGGTGATTTTCCAGTTCGTTCAACGTTGACCAGGTCGTTCAACAGGACGCCATGGTGGTTCGTTCTCAACGCCGAGTCTCAGCTTGGCCTCCGGCTCCGTGGGTGCATTGTAGGTGGATCCAAACCGCACGACCTCGGCGTGGAATGTTAAATACATAAGTAACTAACTAGCTATACACATATATAATTGTGTACATATATATATACATGTATAGAGAGAGAGAGAGAGAGAAAGAGATACATATATATATAATATGATTGTATGTGTATATATATATATATATGATATAGTATAATACTAAATTACATAGATAGTTCTTGTCTGGATATGATTATGTATTCCTCACTGCTCTTCAGTCTGTAACGGATATATCATTTTTTTCAACGGGGACTCAACGGGAAACACTGCGAGGATATGGGTCTCGGAGAATTCCCAGTTAAACTCAGTTGGGATTTGCACACTGACACTGCCAAGATCAGCCGTATATCAGCCATAATATGACACATGAAATCCATAACCATATTATATGATATTGGATGAAATATGACACATGCGCATGAAATCAATGGGTCCTCATACCCTTCATGTCTACAGATTTTAAGCCGCAATCTGACCGTGATTTGACTACATAAATTTAATATGATCAAAACAGATCGGCCAAGGAACCTTGTGTCTTGTCAAAACATTTGTCTTGGGCATATGAGCATTGATCGCTGGTTTGGCTGCTGCCATGGCCCCTCAAACCAGCCCGAAGATGGGAAGCTTAGACGCAAGATACCCCTGTGTGCAGTGCACCAAACACACTCAAACTTGGCTGGATGTACCTTGTTAAACTCTGAAGTTCTTTCCTCAACATTCCTTATCAAACTTATCAACCAAAATGTGCTTCCAAGTGGTTTTTTGGGTCACATTTCTCAGGTGATGCTGCGGTTTAGCTGCGGTCGTTCAGAAGTTTCGATCACTGGTGGATGTTCATTGCATCACAGGGGCATCCTGCATCCATCATCCCCATCCAACAGGACATGGGCCAAAATCTGGTGCCAAATTGCTGCGAAGCCCAGCTTGATGTTTCTTCAAATCACAATCAAATGGTGCTAGTACCCTACAAACAATCAAGATTTAAGAGCCACAGAAATACGTATTTGACCAACAAGTCCGACAAGCAATAGGTTGCTTTGAAATGCTTTGAAGGAACATGTACAGGAAACCATAGTTTTTACTTCTCCAGAGTCTTTTGTAAAGATTCCCTTCAAGGAATTCTGGGACTTCGTGGCAGCTCCTTCCCCCGCTTAACATGGGATGAGTACAGATTAATAAAGCTACTTTGAATGTAAGGGGGTAGTTCATTCATCCGGTAAATCATCTGGCAAGGTATATATTGCATTGCACTGTTGGTGAATATTTCTCTGGTTGATCATGTCAACTGACACCTAGAATATGAGAATCAGATCACGGTCATCATTCCGAATCCCAACTATGCTTCAAAACCAGAAGCAGTTGAGCCATTGCAGCAATATTCTCGTTAGAGTCATATCCTTGTTTAGCTACCACAGAACCCAATTTGTGTATTCTTTGGATCGGGAAGGGTAATTTCAGTTGGAATTAGGGATTTGGCATTTTGTTATCCGTTCTTATGGTAGTTGTGTAAAAGAGCATAGCCACTCTAGGATACCTTAAGTCCATTTTCAGCCGGATGTCACCATCAATATCACAGATTCTGACATCAAAATCACAGCAAAAATCAGAGGCCACCGTCCAATCGGCCAATCAAAATGGCTCAAAATCAAGGGAGTAACCTATTCAACTTCTTGCATTCACCACAAACAGTTGGCCTCTGAAAAAGACTTTGCCCAACTCCGTCCCAAAAAAATCCACAAACCACATATCAAACCACCATTTTTTTCCAGATCTTCTCCCCATCCCAGGGTCCCGCCTGACAAATAGCCAGGCCCCGGTGCCACTGCTGTGACCGAATCCTCAGCACGAGATGAGCGCAACCGAATCTCTCATGATGTGGATGGGCTGGTCTTAACCAACTAAAATATACCCCAAAACAAGGGGTGTAAACCAAGTTGATGTGGACATTCAAATGGATATGTTCATTTTTTGTAGGCCACTGGCACAGAATGGGATTATAAAAAAACTACACTCCCCAAGAGTTTGTATGGGAGATACATGGATATACTAGTCACGATATGGGAAGTGGGGGATGAAAGCACCCGTTACATGGGATAGTCATCTCAGGAGCTGAATTCGACATCGACACAGCCATCTGCAAAAGTGTATGTATAGTAATCTGGTTGGTGGTTTTAACCATCTTGAAAAATATTAGTCAATGGGAAGGATTATCCCATATATTATGGAAAATAAAACATATTCCAAACCACCAACCAGGTAATGGGTTGAATTGTATTTTGTACAAGACCCATCCAACTGTAGGAATATTTTTTGGGGAGCCCACATTGTAATATCTGAAATTGATCACGTACGCCCCCCAGCAAGCTTTAAAATCCATGAACACAACTGCTTCAAATGACATACACTCAATGCCTTAGCAGCTTGCAGGATCATCTAAATGGTAGTTTCACAAAATTAGATGATGTTTTGATACACAACCATAAATATATATATATACATATATAGTGTATATATCATTATGATTCATTATGTGTATGTATATATATCTTGATATATCTTGGAAATTCTGCACAGGCTCAAAAAATAAAGAAAAAACAGACCCAGATCATTCATTATTCATGCATCGTATATTGAACTACATTTCCCTGAAAATCTTCCAGTAATGCAAGTACATACAACATACCCGTGTGCCACATGGTGCTGGAATATTTAGCAACACATTTGCCCCCATTCAATAACCCAGCCAAAATGCAGGTAAATCTCAGAAAACATCGCAAAAACACAAACATCAAATCCATGTCCTTCCAATTGTAATGCCATGAAACCATATAATATCCATCAAAACACAATATATGCTATTTTCAAATCCATGTCCATCAAATATTGATATATATATATATATTATATATATAATATTATATAATATTGTGTTTATTTCCCTCATTGCCATCAAATGGCTTTGTCTGAAAATAGGGTAGCCGCTATAGCCCAAATCCACTGGTCATGGTGACCAGTTTGCATACGGATAGTCGGCCATTCGGCTTGATGTCAAAAAGCCTCAATGATCCCAATTCTTGATAGTTCTTGATGAGTATAATTCCCCAAAGCAATCATAAGTCCCAAAACTATGAAGCCATTGTAAAGCATTGATAATTTACCCATTGATTCATGGCTTCATACATATGATAGATACTGGTTAAATAAATTGATCATGCCATTGATAAGGCCTTCCCCATTACTCAAACGTGAGTAAGTTACCCTCCAGTAATTGGTGGATTCTCCAGCCATAAAACCCATTTTGTGTACCCACCGAAAAACTCCTCCCCTTTCCTGACCAGTTATATAATTACCTGGTTATAAGCTATAACCACCTAAAAAAACCCACTGTTTTTCCCATTTATATGGCAGTGTGTCAAAACCAATAGTACCCCTGTAGTTCACATCAAAATAGCTGGGATTTATGGATGTTCATTCCCCTAAAAATGGTATTAATAGGTATTGACCCATACCCATAGTTTAATCAGAACTAACCAATCTAGTTCAATACCCATACCCATAGGTTGATGGCTTACAATACCTATTTAGTTCATAGTTTAATAGATGTGCTATTGACTTATAAACTAGCCAGTGAACTAATCCCATAGCCCATCTAGGCCGCTTAGTTCCCAGCTAGGCGCAAGGCTGTAGCACAGCTGGTCAGCCCGGCGCCGCCCGCTTCAAGGCCCTGCGAGGACAAGCAGCGGAAGAAGTCTGCGGCACGTCTCCTTGGTCTGGTAGGTCAGTGGGCTATGAAATGGTGATATTTATGTTGTAAAGGAAAAAATATGTATCAATTCTGTATATTTCACCAACCAAACATAGAAATATAAACTATCTGGAGCCTGAAGTATACCCCATTTGCTCCAATTGTTGAAGTGATTTGAAGTGATTGAAGAACTTGTCGAAACTAATCCAATTAAGTAAAGTCACTCGATTTGTGAAGCATGGAATTACAAGGATCCACCTTTAATGGGATGTACCGTTGATGGTTCATCTCTTTAAAAGCATGTGCCGTCTGGAAGTCGAATAGCAACGGAGCACCTCTCACACTTGTGCATAAGGTACCTCTCAAAAATTGGTAATTATGCAATGTTTGATTCCTGGCTGTTTACTGCGAAGTACAAACCATTTGCACTGCATCTTGTCTCTGTTGTAATGTCCGAAATTGGAACTGAAAGCCCCTTTACAAAAACAGTGGTTTGTTGAAGGTATATTTCCAAAAAACAAATATCCCACAAACATCTGGATGATAATCTCGTCATCTTGGTCAAATCATCTCAAATCTCCACGTTTGACAGAACACAACAGCCCCATAGTTTGCGAACCGGCATCCATTGCTGTCCCTTCTCCAATGCGCCCAGTTTTATGTTGAAGAACGGCTTGTCCACGCGCATGCTGCGTTTGCACCCGGTGACACCTGCTGAGATGGTGGGGCCGGGATCATGCTCAGCCGGGGTGTACCGATGAATGAATGAATCAACTTACCCAACCAAGGTTTACCAAGCAAATTTGCTCATTTTCTGCAAGCAAACACATCTATCTTGAAGTGCAAACAGTTTTCGCCCATTTGGAAATTAGCATAGCCAATCTCGGGGTGATCTGTCAAACATGCCTTGTTTTTTTCAATCTCAAGCACCCCATGTCTATTTAAGTCCGGGTGCAGATTTTGTTTGGTATTATTTTTTTTCTAGTCTGGGGCACTTTTCCTTGCTATTTGCTACATTTTGGAGCAAAAACCTGTACTTTGCTGAATTTTGGAGCTAACATTGACATTTGCCATTTGCAATGTAATGTTCATCGATTTTTCCATGGTGTTCATTGATTTACCCAAAGTGTTCATCGATGTTCCATAGTTTTCATCGAGTTTGCCATGGGTTCAATTGATTTTTCCATGGTTTCAATCGATTTTTCCATGCATAACATGCACCTGGTGAACATGTAGAATATAGGTTGAAGCACAACCGTGTTGGGTCTAAATAGTGGCATTGGATGCTATCATAGTGTTGGTTGGTTTAGGGTTTATTTGGGGTTGGTTTAGGGTCATTTAGGATTGGTTTAGGGTTGCTTTAGGGTTTATTTAGGGTTGGTTTAGGGTTGGTTTAAGGTTTATTTAGTGTTGGTTTGGGACTTAGCCAGAGTTATTTAGGGATGGTGTAGGGTTTATTTAGGGTTTATTTAGGGTTGGTTTAGGGTTTTTTTAGGGCTATTTAGGGTTGGCTTAGATTTATTTAGGGTTAGGTTTAGTAGTTTAGGGTTTATTTAGGGTTGGTTTCTGGTTCGTTTAGGGTTTATTTATGGTTGGTTTAGGGTTGATTGGATTCGTTGAGTGTTTATTTAGGGTTGGTTTAGGGTTGGTTCAGGTTTGGCTTAGGGTTTATTTAAAGTTGGTTTAGGGTTTCATTTAGGGTTGATTGAGGGTTATTTAGTTTATGGTTTATTTAGGGGTGGTTATGTCGGGTTGGTTTAGGGTTTCTTTAGGGTTGGTTCAATGTTTATTTAAGGTTTATTTAGGGTTGGTTTAGGGTTTATTTAGGGTTATTTGGGGCTAGGTTTAGGGTATCTTTAAAGTCTGTTGAGGGTTGGATTAAGGTACATGTAGGGATACAAGGTGTGTATATAAAGATAGATAGATAGATAGATAGATAGGCAAACAGACAGACAGACAAACATACAGACAAATAGATGGATGGGATTAGATTAGATTAGATTAGATTAGATTAGATTAGGTTAGATCA
>Ga0126342_10020516_pt1 | contig 11108 bp, 8 predicted proteins | sample Cyp1metagenome_FD_92528 | JGI IMG/M metagenome (GOLD analysis project Ga0126342, IMG submission 92528) | Coral microbial communities from Lord Howe Island, Old Settlement Bay, Australia - Cyphastrea 1 metagenome | ecosystem: Host-associated > Invertebrates > Cnidaria > Coral ...
AAGTGGCTGTGTCAGGGCTTGAAGATCTGCACTGGGAGCTGCGTGTGCTGGCTGTCCACTTCCGCGAGTTGCAAGTGGCTGTGTCAGGGCTTGAAGATCTGCACTGCGAGCTGCGTGTGCTGGCTGTCCACTTCCGCGAGTTGCAAGTGGCTGTGTCAGGGCTTGAAGATCTGCACTGGGAGCTGCGTGTGCTGGCTGTCCACTTCCGCGAGTTGCAAGTGGCTGTGTCAGGGCTTGAAGATCTGCACTGGGAGCTGCCTGCGCGGGCTCTCCACTGCTGCGAGCTTCAAGTAGCTGTGTCAGGGTTTGAAGATCTCCACTGCCTAGAGCTGCAAGTGGCAGATCTGCACTGGGAGCTGGCTTCGCTGGCCTTTCACTGCCACGAGCTGCAAGTGGCTGTGTCAGGGTTTGAAGATCTGCGCTTTGAGCTGGCTTCGCTGGTGCCGGTCCACTGCGGCTGGCTGCAGGTTGCTGTGCCAGCATTTGGGGATGCGTGCTAGAACTTGGCGTTGTCGGTGCATGTCTGCTGCCACCAGTTTCAGGCGGGTTTGCCGCGGCTTGGAGATCTCCAGTAGAAAGTCCCCAACTGCCACTAGCTGCAGGCCTTTCTGGGTCAAACCTCACAGCGAGTGGCACGGACTCAAGCAATCAAAAACAATCACGGTCCGTGCAACTACTTTTCTATGAGTACACTTGAGGCCAAAGGGAAGGGGAAGAAACTACTCCGGCAAGGAAAAGGAAAGATGCTTATTGAGAGAATATGTGGCGCGACCTTTTTAGTTTCAATTTTCGAATCCAGATTTTGGGAAAAGGTCGCGCCAAATCAGTTAATTACCCACTAACGCCGCTGAAAATGGCATGACAACATGGTAAAGTGGGTTCGTACTCAAGAAGAAATTCACATCCAATTGTTTTGGATATCGGATACAGTCCAGAAGCCATTATCAGACAGTGCGATCCCAAAACATCAATGTTTTGTGGTAACCTACTCATGAGAATTCCAATGTATTGATGCAGGATATGAAGCAGCGAGCTGCTTTTAAAATACTGCCAAAGTGACAGCAAAGTATCAGAACTTTCCACTAACTTATTTTACCAAAGACTGAAAGGTGGATGCCAAAATCCGCTGGCAGAACACAGTCACCACCCTAACATCTCGCAATTTCAGCCTCCTATGTTGAAGTAGCACGCGGCAGGATTCGAACCCAGGGGAGGGGAAACAGGCAGGACTGATCAAATGCGTATCAGTCATTGCTTTTGAGAGCCACCTGCTACTAAACTATGAGAACCAAGCCAATCACAAAACATGTACGACCATTTTTTGCGCTGATTTGTCTGCCAGCATCATGAGAAAAAGGTCGCAAAGCATACCCAATTTAATCCAAGGCATACCCAATCTAACCCCTTCAACCCCCTGGTACAGTACTATGTAACAAACAAAACAAAACAAAAGCAAAAACAAAACAAACGATATGACACGATGGGATACACACATGACATGCATTATATACATGGATGGATTATATACATTACATACATTACATACATTGCATACATTGCATACAATATACATGGCATGAATTACATACATTACATAACAACATTTCATTACTACATATATACCATACATCCCATACATAGAAACAGACCGACCGACGGACGGAGGGACAAACAGATATTAATAAGTAGTAACGGAGCGAAACAAGATGGACGCAGTGGGATTTGAATCCGCGGGGAAGGGAGGGGTACAGTTGAAGTGATAAATCACTGCGAAGAGGGGGCGGCTTCAAAAACGAGTTCGACATGATAGATCATGGAGTCTGCAGCCAGACTGCCCCAATACATTGCTAAAGCAAAGAGAACTCCAGCTAGCAAGCTAGCTTTCGTGAATTGTCACTGCAGCGTTCCAGTTCACTATGCCGCCCATGCGGCAATGGCCCTTGCCACTTTGGAGATCTTTGGAGCCTTGCGATATCTTGCGATCAAGGCACATCACTGCCCTTTCGGCCCTTTCGGCCCTTTCCCTGAGGCTCTGTGACAGTCGCGCAGTTTGTGAAGGATCCCCGCGCTCTTCGCGCGCTTCGCGCTCTTCGAAGCGCAAGCTACCGCGACCAAAAAGTTGAGTCGGAGCTTGTCGCTGCGTTCGAACCTGGGCCAGGAGCTCAGCAGGAGCTCAGCAGGAGCTCAGCAGGAGCTCAGCAGGAGCTCGAGTAGAATAAATTCAGAATATTTCAGAATATAAGTAGATCAGATCATAGTAGATCTAGGTCTAGGTGATCCAAGTAGATTAGATTTTTGAAGTTTTCACTTAGCCTACCAAGTCCTATCTCGTGCTCGCAAACAAAATGGGAGTAACAAACTGAGTTGAACACTTGATGTGCAAGATCTGCTCATGTGCAGGACCCGCCCTCTTGCGATTGCAATAGACGTGGCCAGCGTGTTGTGAAAAGAAGTTGGTGGGACTGTGGGACAAAAAGAAAACGAAAGACGCAAAACAGCAAAGACATGCAAAGACTCGTTCACAAATGAATTGTCACCATTCTAGGTGATCCCTACACTGAAATTTGCTGCCAGCAGCTACTGTGGATGGGCGGATGGTCACTGTGCTCTTTGGATCATCCCAGCTGGCTCTGAAGATTATGTCCATAGCTAATCCGTCCTGTCAAACAGGGTTTGATCTTCAAACAGAATGCATTGAAAATATGTGAAAACTTCTTACATTTTCCTACTCCCCGGACTCTCCCCGCCCATTTCCACCCATTCAAATTCAAAATCTATCCACCCTCGATCACCTCAACTTGGTGTGGTCCTGGCCTTACGCTGCGGACCTCTTTTGAGGCGACGGTGGAACGGAAGAGCTTCCCACCGCAAAGGCTGTGAAACCGATGGGCCCTTGAGTGGGACTCGAGGCAAAAGTTCAAATGCTGCTATTTGCCAACAAAAATCCAAATTCACATGAATTCACTTTAAAATTCACTATGGAATGGCTGGCTCTGTGCCAAGTACTACGCGGGAACCGTCAGAAGAAGGACGAGTCCTTTGAAACCGTGCCAAAATGCAGGCTGGCCAAGTTGCTGAAATGGCAAACTGGAACTCCACTTCTGAGACATCAAAGTAAAGAGGTGCTGCAGTAAACCACCAGGGAAATCGCTGTGGGCCTTCCGAGATGCCAGTGAATGCCAATGCAAACGTGTAGATCGTGTACAGTGTAGGGTGTGACTGCAGACTTCCAGACTGAGTGTGTGTGTGTGTGCGCGGAAATGTTCAGAAACTTCTTATCAATATACGCGTGCAGTCTTACCGTCTTATCCATTTGCATGTGATTTCTAATCGAGTATCTAAAGGCTTGATCTGCCATGAAAAAGCTGATGCCGCTTAGGCTGCGACTGGTCTCAAGCATCACTGCATCGTGGATGTTCCAGCTTCCAATCGCTGCATGCGAACCAACCAAAAGGATCACCTCGGGTGAGATTGACAGGGTCGATTTCAACCTCTTGCAACACCTGTTCTTTTCGTGATTTCTTTTGGTGAATCTACCTATATCTACTCACTTTTTTTTGAGTTCCTGGCATCTTCTGGTGCAGTGTGGGGGCATTCGATCCTCGAGGCAGTCGAATGCACTGCGAAATGCCAAAAAACTTGGGAATTAAGACGAGCTGCTCAAAAAAAGCTATCATTTCGCCATTTTTTCGTTGCAAATGGCCAGCATCGCGCAAAGGCCATCATATTCTGCGAAACCTTGTGCACCCGAACCAATCCTGATATTTTGTCTCAAGGCCACATGCAGTGCTAGAAAAGCTGGGAAACGGGTCTTGACATGTTGCCATCGCAACTGCTTGCTAGGTTTCCCATGTAATCGCCAATATGAAACTCCATAAGGAGTTGAAGAAGAACAGAGTGATCTCTTGAATACAGGAACACGTTTGCCAATGTCTTTGGGATGTGTAATTTTCAACTTATCAGTAGCGCAAGCAAATAGGAAAACCGTACACTATACGCTTCTTGAACCAAAGAAGCCCTGCTCGGCAAACAAGGACGTGCCCACCTCGTTCCGTCAGTATCGGCCCAAATGTGTCTGTGTCATACCATGTATCAGCACAAATTGGAGTGCACCGTGGCAAAGGGAGACACCACCACTTAGGTGCAGTACTTCCAAGCAAAGCACCTGCCTCTTCCAGTGCCTCTCGCACCTGATGGCAGATCGCTAAAATGTATGGGAAATTATAGGATATTGTAGACATTATCATAGGATATCATGAATATTATAGGACATTATAGGATTAAATGATATTATATGTAGACACCGAGCGACGTGGAATGAGAGGTGGCCTGTGGAGCTCCTCCAAGGCCATGAAAGGCATGAAGCTGTTGCCTCAGCTGTCGCAGTATGTCGTGGTGACATTCAGTGACAAATTGGGGAAATGGGGGAAATTGACACTTCATACCACTTGCACACGCTAGCATTCGTAGACTCAACGGGTGCTTTCCGGGATCATCTCCCCCTGCGGTAGCTCTACATTGCCTTTCTACAAGTGTTTCTACCGCATTCATGAACAAATGTGGACAAGATGGAAGATCTAGACTCCTTCTTTCACTTTGTTTTTGTCGGGAAAGTTTGGACCTATTCCTATCAAATGACGGTCTTTCCATATCATATCTTTGGGCAGATTGAAAATTCACTTGCCAAGAAAGTCGCAGCCACCGCGCATGTTTGCAATATGGTCCACGATCAAGCGCTTTTCCAAGCCCCAGAGTTTGTCTCCACATTGTTCTCTTTTGGAAACTTGTGGAGGACTCCGGGCAAACATCGTGGAAACATGAGACCAAACAACCTGAATCCTCTGAAAATCGCTACAGTACAGCGAGAAATGCTGAGGCTGCTGAGGTCAGTTCCGAACCATGGGGTCGAAATCGGTCCTAACAGAAAGGCTTGTCACGGCTTGTCAAGAGGCCTTCTACCAGGTCTACCAAGACATCTTCAGCCCTTTCCCCATCAAACGGGCCTACGCAACACTGGACACACCGCCAGGATCGAGGCAATCTCGTGCTCGACCTTGAAATTTGCTTTGAACCGAAGCATTCCAATGAACCTGCTGGCTCAATAGAAAAAAGCCGCATAGCTCCTAGACCAGCTTCTACATCAACATACATCAACCTTCCAATTATGAACAAATCCTTCATCAGCTCACTCCTCGACCAATCCTTTGTGATGCGAGCAACCTTCTTACAAGGCCTTGCACTCGCACGCTCTCCATTTACGCGCACTCTGCAATTCCACACTCGGCTGGAGTGTTGTCTTGTCTAGAGTCTAGAACATATGCTAGGAAACGAGGAGACATGAAGTCTCTGGCGAGAAGTGGCACTGGCAGACGATGTGACACTCACAGTACACCGTCACCCGTCACAAGATCCACAGCATGGGATGTGGAAAACCAATCTGTTGAAAGGCGTGAACTCCATCTCACATCTGCTAATCCTGCCAACCCTTGTGTCACACGCAGTGCTAGGTGACACACCAAAAACTCGCCTAGAACAAATTAAAAAATGCTTGGCATCCTTGTCTCCACTGTGTCAAGCATCTGCAGAAGGTTCTCCCATGTTGAGCCATGGGTCTACAAAAAAAGTAGGGGCGTTGGAAACTTTGGAAGCAACGATTTCCATAGGATTCGGATGTTCAAAGCGAAGGCAAGAAGCCAAGAAGGCGACAATGCAGGTCTGCCGAGCACAGTTCTGCACAGCTCACAGCTCTGATCGTCGACCGATGCTGGACTTGAGACTTTGGTCCAGATCCTGGGCAGATCCGGAGCCAAGGCGGCAAAGGCCAAGGCGACCAAGGTCGAAATTGTGCAAATCCAGCATGAAACAATGAAACACTTTGGATTCGTGACTCTCGTCATGGAACATCTGCACATACAGCACCGTGACCTTCAAATTCTTCAAGGATCTCGCAAGACCGTGAACAAGCTTCTGGAGTCAGACCCAACGCCTTGACCCCAAGCATGCCACGTTCCTGCTCCATTAACCACAATCTTCTTGGGGGCACTTAGCATTGCCAGCATAACCAGCCTACCGGTTGCAAAGTCTTTCGAAATATGATGACTCTCCCAATTCGAAGTGCTCAGGCACATCTTGACTACCATGGGTGTTGGCCCCATTGGGCCTGCATCTTTGTGCGTCAATGCTGTCATCATTGCAAATCGCCAGTGGGCTTTCATTGCCGCTCGATAAGATTTGAAATGCTTCACATCGCCATCCGCGGAGCATGGCCAACGCGAATGTATAACTGGAAGCGGATCCTCTGTCCGCAAAGACACGGAAGGTTCCAGAGCTACCATACTGCTCACGCACTGTGCCTGATAAAGCTTCAAAATAGAGAGCAACTACAAAGGGCAAACATTACAACGTCAGTGCAAATGATGCTTGTCCGTACCAGTGTGCAAAGTGGAAACATATCGAGACCAAAATCACATCAAACAATATTATATATATATATATAACCACAAGGAACCAGGTAAACCAAAGTGGCAAGCGGTCTCGTGCCTGTCGCTTTTTTCCTTCATGTCTGCTATGCATCTGCCTTGACATGCACAATCTCGCAACTTGGGTTCCTTCCAGGGACAGGCTATTACAGCCAGGGGCAAGTTTAAGTCAGTGAATGCTGAAGCAAGTAAAAAATCTGAATCAAGCCCAAGTGCGACTTCCAATCATGCTTTTGGCATACTTGAACAATGATAGTTACATCCAGCTATGGTCCAGCTACCAAAAATGTTCCAAAATGCAATGACTGCAATAAGAAGAGCCTGTCACAACTGCGGGCCATGACGGCCAAGAAATCCTCCCAGGCTGTGAGCATTCTGGTCGAGGCAAAGATTGCGAAGGTCGTGGCAAAGGTCGAGGCCAGGCATGTAGCACTTCTCCAGCAGCAAGCGCGGGGAAGCTGCGCATTGGGCAAAGCCACAGGACGGCAGCACTCGACCAGAAAGAAAACATCAAAATAAATCTCAAAGCATAACTCAAAGCATCTCAAAGCTAAGGCAAACAATATTCAGTACTTTGAGCCATTCCAAAGGCCCAGGCATCGTGTGCATGTCTCACGGCTGTACATACGCTGTTGACTGCAACAGGTGCAAACAACCATGCCAATGAACACGCGGAGCACTTGGGCACCTTCTCTTTTTTTGTTGTCAGGGATGCTGGGCCAACTCTAGGTGAGGCAGCCCGGTCATGCTATGCCACTTAGGCGAAAATGCCGTGGTTAGAGTGGCATTCAAGATTTCCAGCATCAACACGAGGCTGAATGAATCAAAGCGAAACGCATCTGACAAATGGTATGAAAATTGTCCAACTAGAAGAGTCAGGTTCTAGCCTCAACCGTGGTGCCATCGCGCGTCTGGCTGGTCTTGAGATGCTCCATGAGGAACAGTCTGTGATTTCTAGACAAGCTATATACGTCTTACCATAGTGCCTTCTGGCATTAGGCGGAGATATTGGTCAATATTTGTGTTCCTATAGCACGCTCACCGCAGCATAGTGTGGCCTCATCCCAAGAGCTTCAGGGCACGTCTTCCGGCTGCGCCCTCAGGTTCTCAATAACCGCCACTGCAGGTCACTCCCAAGATTTAGCAAGGATCAAATCAACATGTTTGCGTTTTTACGCTTTGCCTGCATGATCTTCGTGATATAAAAACATGTCATGAAATTCATGAGCTCAGTTGCTGCGTCTTGAGGAGATTCAGCCTGCGCTGCTGTAAATCTGACCTGCAAGGCCGCTGAAGCCACAGACTTTCTTCGATTCAAGTATAGTCAAATGATTTCAGCTCGATTTCGATATGAACTGCAAATAAGAAGCTCCGTTCCCACATCCGGTATTTCAACCTTTCGCTCCACTGGCTCCTGTAGGAAGCTCTGATTTGAAAGCAACTTAGAGTTGACAACAATGTACTCTGCAGCTAGGGTCCTTCGGGTCGTCAGCCTTTTTCTTTGCAAGTAGAGGGGCCTGCAAAGTGAGATGCACGATACCTTTCCATACCTTTCCATGTTTGTGCTGATGACACTGAGCAGTCACTGATGTCTGCTCCTGGCCCTTTCAGTTGTAGCACTTGCGGGTGGCCTTCAGATTATTTGCCGTCGGGGGTGGTGCAGGAAGTGTCCGTGGTGAGCCTCGCGTGGCACAGAGACTACAATAAATAGCTCAGTGTGCAACATTTCATTACAGGCCCCACCGGCAGCGGGATCAAAAAAAACACATGTAAGGCATAAGGATCTAAAAATGAATAAAACCATATAAAACAATACAAAGTACCCTGAAGGATCGGAGAATTAGGAGAATAGTAGGGTAGGGAAAATATGCTTGAAAAATTTGTATGTATAACATATCATATACACACATCATATATAATTCTTACATGTGCATATCTCCAGAAAGGGACGTTGTGGAGGCACCATTTTTACGGTATTTTGAAAAAGTCTCTAAAAATATCCTTGGTCACTAAATCATCAAATGCTCACTGTTTTAATTATGTTTGGGATATGTTTAACTAATTGGCTTAGGTCATGAAGATCAACCAAAAAAAATATGTGTCATTCTATATTTAAAAAAAAAACTTGTGCAAATAAATAAATGAAAATACACAAAATTAGAATATCAAAATCAATTACACTTACATTTTCTAATAAATCTTAATTTTCAGCCATATCAGCCTAATGCAGAAACAGGAATGGACAGATATGGGTCAAATTTTGGATTTACATGTTGCTACTAAATTTTCTGTATGGATATGTTTTTTCCTTTCTCTCTTCTTGCTCCTCGAGACCTCTGGAAACCCTAAAGCTCTGGGGGAGGCACAAAAAAAACACTATTTGTGTTTTTCTTTTGGTGACCCCACCCCTCAGACCCTAGGAAGCCAGCTTTGACATACTAAAGTCACCGGATCCTCTAGATTATAGTCCGGATTGGCACCACGGTACCGGCCGGACGGATCTGATCTAGTCCGTCGGGTCTGCCCGGTCGGCGGCAGCTGTCAGGCCCTTTCAAATTATTCGTTTTGTTTGGTCCGTTTCAATTTGATATAATTTCCAAAGGCTTTGATGAAAGTATATGTTGCCAAGAATGTTCCATGAATATAACAATTATGTCAATGGATAGGCCATTGCATGATACACAGCAAGAAAATATATGATCAAGAGTGATGTGAAGATAACGTCATCTTTGTATGTCAAAATGGCTATACTCAGCATGCCAATACAAGAATATTTTTTGTGCAAGTAATCTTGAAAATAGCTAATGTATATCATGTATTTCTTCAGCATGGGTGGGTATGACCAATGTACCCTCAATCGAAATGCGGACAATTTCGTCAAACTCTGAACATTGATAATTAATATCACTAAAGATATATAGAAATAATGCTACCAAGCTCCCTTTTCTATTTATCATTTTTGTGGCAATGTATGGCAAGTTGCAATAATCATGTCCTTTGATGATTGGCAGCCATCAATCAGAACTATAACTTCCAAGGATGGTTATAGCCATCATATTAATTTAGCCAAGCCAAATGGTGCCCAAACATGCGTCAAATTCCACCTGTTTTCCAATAACAATGCAATAATATTAGCATGCCCTTTGAATCTTTGCCCTAGCCTCATCTGACTTTGTATTGTAGGTCTGCTCCCTGCGTAACTGTATATATCATTAGCAATATTAATATCTTAATTGCATCAGCCAAAGGTTACTCCCATAGGTGTTGCTATGGGCAGTATCTTTCAAAATTGTTTCCATATTATCTAGCAACCATTTTGCCAGCCTACAAACTAAGAAGGACAACTGCATACCTCAACATTTGGCAAGGGTATTCTCTATCATAGGCATGCTTGATTTTGAACACAGTGATTGTGTGCAATGTCTGTGTGGGCTGCCAGATTGCACTGATTGTATTGGAGATTTCCAAGCTCCCTTTTTGATTTGCATTCCTAGTTTGCTAGGGAAATCTGCACAAGCAAATGGTAAAAGCCTTCTAATATTTGTTATATACCAGGAGAATTTGATGTGGTTTTTCTTTGGGGCCTAATTCTTGGAATGTTTATGCTATGGATCAGATTGAAACCAATATATTACAATGTATTTCATATAAATCTAGACTAGTATTGTAATATTATGTATACATTCAATTATATATATAATGTATATGGTTGGGCTGGGTACAAGCATGCTTTAGCATCACATGAACAGTAAATGAAAGGATTTAGCCTCAATATTGGAGAAGAATGAGATGCTGCGTGCATTGCCATGGTGCCTTGTGACAGGGATGTCATTGATTAGGGCTTGACCCTAACCTACCCTCACTTTCCAGGTTGGATTCTTGAGTTTGTTTGAAAGGTCCTTCTAATTCCAAGCTTAGTTGTTTCTCTTAAAGAGTTTGGGATTGGCATACGTATTTTTCCAGAATATGTTTGCAACATAAGTTTAACTTTTCCTTTGTTGGTGCAATTACCAACACGATATTGGAAATGGTTTGGTTTATATAGTTTTCCTTGCGAGATGTACCCAGCTCAATCACTTAGAATACACAGCGCTTTTCGCAAAACACCTAGTTTACGCTGCTATATCAAGGAAGACATGCTTTGGAAGACATGTATATATATATATATGTGTGTGTGTGTTTTACTTCAAGGTATTGTCAACATATTCTACATTTAAAAAAGGTTTGCAACAGGTTTGTTCATACTTTTCAAAAATTAAGATAATATAAGATTAAGGGATGCACCTGATTTTCACCTTAACTATCCTATGTATGTGTAAAGGATTGCTCAGGGACCATAAGTGATATTATTGTGAAAGAAACGTTGAAAATACATATCAAAATAACACAAAACGCAAAAAACATCGTAAAAATGGTGCCTCCACAGCGTCCCACTCTCTCTCTCTCTCTATCTATCTATCTATCTATCTATCTATGTATACCTATAATGCCAACACCGGATTAATAAACCCCCCCCCCACCAGGTAGGTAGGTAGGTACCTTCTAGCTAGTTTTCTTGACTACCCGTAAATAAACGGCCCTGAACCATAAAATTCTGAACCATAAAACTTTGGATATGGCTTACGTCAA
>Ga0126342_10020517_pt1 | contig 11107 bp, 7 predicted proteins | sample Cyp1metagenome_FD_92528 | JGI IMG/M metagenome (GOLD analysis project Ga0126342, IMG submission 92528) | Coral microbial communities from Lord Howe Island, Old Settlement Bay, Australia - Cyphastrea 1 metagenome | ecosystem: Host-associated > Invertebrates > Cnidaria > Coral ...
GAGGAGAGGAGAGAGGAGAGGAGAGGAGAGAGGAGAGGAGAGGAGAGGGGAGAGGGGAGAGGGGAGGAGAGGAGAGGAGAGGAGAGGAGAGGAGAGAGGAGAGAAGAGGAGAGGAGAGGAGAGGAGAGAGGAGAGGAGAGGAGAGGAGAGAAGAGGAGAGGAGAGGAGAGAAGAGAAGAGAAGAGAAGAGAGAGAAGAGGAGAGAGAGAGAGAGAGAGAGAGATAGAGAGAAGATGTAAGATGTAAGATGTGAAGATGTAATGAACACGTATTGTCTCAGCTTCTTTTTTTGAAGAACCCTATGCTCAGGCGCTCTCGGGAAAAAAACAAACTACAAATTCATGGCGCTTGTGTTGATTTCGGGATGGCAATGGGGATTTTAAATGTAATGTGCTAACAAAAGGATTTACTTAAACCACAATGAGTTGGGGATGGGGTCAACACCTACCCAGTGGACCTTTATCTTTTGGGTTGAACGTTGAAAAAAACAATGGACATCAAAAAAACAGTTGGTTTATAAACTTGGATTCTTTACTTATCTCATTTTTGGAGCATCAAAATGAACATCCAGATTCAACATGATTCAACTAACACAAGCCAAGCACTCCGAAACAGGGCAGTGAGGCATAGCTTCCTCCTGAGCCTTCTTGGCTGCAGCCGCCTTCGCCTGTCGCATCCATTGGATGGCCGGGGACCCTGGTGCCAAACGGCCTTTCGGGTGGAATTCACCACCAAATGCACTTCAATTTGTGGTGAAAGCGTTGGTGAATTGGAGAAAAATGCAGGAACATATAAAAAATATCTGCGAAAACATGAATTTGATAACTAGAAATGGGGAGGTATCCTCTTTCTCTCTCTCTCTCTAATTATTTCACCAACACAAATGGGAGTTTGCACCTAGCGAAAAGAGGAAGTCGACAAGGAAGATGTGGACTTACTCAGCAATGTTCGCGACATTTTTAAGGGCTGAATCGTCACTCTAAGCTTCCGAAACTTGGGGGACAATCTGACCCCATCACTTGATAGCATCATTTGAAATTGTATCTGACTGATTGTTCATTCATTCCTACCAAAAAGATATGTAGTCATCCATGCCAAAGCACTTCCACAGCATGGGATACCCGGTCCTATCCCGTCAAACGTCCAGCCCTGATCTTTCTGAATCACCGGATGGCCCCAAAGTCTGAAACAGCTACAATGGCCCACCCAAGAATAGACACTCATGATCCTTGACATTGTAGGCCCTCATTGTTGGGTCCGCTGAATGCCCCCAAATTTGGCGGGCCTTACTGACCTGTGCTAGTCCGTTAATTTTTTCAGGCCCCCCAAAGAAAGGAGATTCAACTTACAGTAGACAATCTCAACCATCAACGAAAATAGAACATCCCAGATCATCCCAGAGGTTGCGAATCGACTCCTTCAATCTTACTGGTGCTAAGCGTCGGAAATGGGGGAATGGGATGATTGTGACAATACTTATGGATTATTCCCTCATTCCCATCCATTCCCGAGGTTTAGCACCAGTATGCACCAGTGATAAACCATAGTTGTAGGGCTTACCCTCTGGTAATTTAACGATATTTAACGTAGCTATTGAACATGTCCATAGAAATAGTGGATTTTCCCAAAAAAAACATGGTGATGTTCCAGTTCCTTATGTAAACGTTTACCAGGCCGGGTACCCACCAAGCACCCACCCCTCACCAAGCACCCACCCGTCGCACCCTGCGGGCGAATTTCTCCGCAGCCTCCTTCGCCGCCATGGCCTGGTCCACTGGACCAACTTTCGGAGTCAGATTTCACCAATTTGGAGAATGGTTAATAGATGTTAATAGATGTTAATAGATGTTAATAGTGGTCCAACTTTAGCTTCTATCTTCAGTAGATCTCATTGTTCAATCTCACTGTTGTAGCTTCAACTTTTGAACATGCAAATATTCTCATCACCAAAGTTGCTGACCTGGCAGTCTCCGAGTTGCACGGAATAGCGTTGCTCAGGAAATCAACGGTAAGCATAAAGAAACATGGGCAAAGTGCGATTCCGAAGATCCCCTAGTGCCTGCTGGATGTCGAACTCCAACGGCAAAAAAACACCCAGATTTACCGGGAAAACATCGAAACATCTCATGGCACTGTACCCCAGAGGTGGAACATGGAGAACGAAAGTCATGGAGAGTCCCTTGAGACCATCGACTGGGCGATGCCTGGAGTGCCGCCTTTTGCTTTGCTTGTTGGGCTTCCACCCTGGTGATTTCGGGGTGACCACTGGGACCAACAAGTCTGTCTGGTATGAATCTTGTCATTTTGAGTATTAAAACATCCAACTCTCCCCAACTACCAGGGATCTCAAGGAGCTGGGGATAGTTGTTTTATGTGATTTACATCTCATGGACTACAAATGGAAGCACTTTAAACATGCCCCAACCAGCCACTCTTCAAACTGGGAGCCACATCGTCTCCCTTTTGATGTGCTACTTCAATAGGGGATCCCCCCCTTTAAGGGGGGGGGTGGGGGAAAGGTAAAAACTGAAATATTTCAAAAGGGTGGGTGTGTCCCCCACCCCCACACCTAGAAATATTTCAGCTAAACAACTCTGGTTTATAATGGTCTCTCCAGGGCCTGGTTGAATGCATGCATGTATGTATATATGTATGTACGTACGTCGAAAATGAAAGGGTGTGCCATACCATCTCTGGGCTAAAATGTGGCATCCGGAGGACCACCCCCCCACTTCTTTTGGAAACCCAAAAAACATATGGGGGGGGGTATATTTCATGTGGTCAGGCGAAATATTTCTGAGAAATTTCTTGTCCTACCCACCCAAATATTCCAGGGTTAAAGGGGGGGGATAATAGGGGAAATCCACAGAGCTTGTTGGGGACCGTTCTGTCTCTGTTTCAAGAGAGGTTAAAAAAATGAGTCAACTCATCCATGCTTGTCTGAATCTGTAGCCTAGAGACTCATTCGCAAATGTGGCCTTCCTGCCCAAATTCAATGTTCTGTTCTGTATCCTCCAGGTGTACATGGGGCTGTCTAAAAACATCATCATACATCATACATCCTCATAATGATTATATATAGCTATTCGAATATATTGGGAATTTCCCACATCCACATCCACATCCACATCCTCATCCACATCCACATCCTCATCCTCATCCTCATCATCATCATCATCCTCCTCATCCTCATCATCATCATCATCGTCATCATCCTCATCCTCATCCTCATCCTCCTCCTCCTCATCATCATCCTCCTCATCCTCATCCTCATCCTCATCCTCCTCCTCCTCCTCATCATCATCATCATCCACATCATCATCATCATCATCATCATCATCGTCATCGTCATCGTCATCGTCATCGTCGTCATCATCATCATCATCATCGTCATCGTCATCGTCATCATCATCATCATCATCATCGTCATCATCATCATCATCATTATCATCATCATCGTCATCATCGTCATGATCATGATGATGATCATGATCATGGTCATTAGAATCTCCCACATCACCATGCATCTGTCAGTACAATGACCGCCATGACCGCCATGACCGGACGGTCGCTAGGTCTCCAGGCTCCCACTGCGACAGAGGCGCAGGGATCGGATCGGAGGACTCGGAATTTCGTAGGAACGGCACGGGTCGGTTGAACGGCATAGGAACGAGATCTAAGAAGCCAAGAGATTTGGGATGTTGATGTAGTTGACATTCCCCCCAAAAATGGGGATTCAACTGACTTAGTGACTAGTAAGTAAGATCCCCACTAATATATTCATTAGTATTGATTAGTACGATCCCCAAACTAATCATCAACCAACCAGGGTTTTGAACGCTGCTCAACGGATTTAACCAAATGGTTGGCCCGAGGAGGCGAAAAGGTCTTGCGCTGGAAGAAATTCACTGAGAAAATTGGAATACCCAATATGCAGCAACCATGGAAGCGCAAAAGGAACTCCACTTCCATGATTGTTTCAAATTGAGCACATCTGCAATTGAGGGGAGCTCTTGTCCCAAAGCAAAGGCCCCAGCTACTTTGGCAATGAAACACCACCAGCAATCCAGCTTAGCATGAAACATCAGACTTCTCACTCTCGCCATCTCGGGAGTCTCAGTTTGTCTATCCTATTTTTCAAGCTTGGTGCTCAGAGCTTGGTTTCGCTGTGGAATCATTTTTCAAGCATCCCAACATGTTGGTTTCTCAACTTCTCCATGCACCGCCTTAGCCCGTCGCGTCCGTCCAGCTCCAAAATCCTCCAGGGCTTCCGGGCACATGCGTGTCTCCAGCCCAGCAAAGGCTCCTCGTGAACCGCGCGCCCGGATTGCGCGCCCGGATCGCCGTGAAACGTTGGGGACCGAATGATCGGTTCATGATCTCATGCACATGACATGGAGATAGATAACGATGGATAGAAAACGACAAACCAATAGGTATATACATATTATATATTATATTATATTAAATTCAATTAAATCATATATTATATTAATATATGTATCTCATCTCCCAGCAAGACAACAAGAAAATAGGAACCACTTTATATCACTGACCCAAAAACTTCGGAACATGTAAATCCAAACGTCATCGAACAGCTCGAATGCGTGTCGAAGGTGAGGCCCCATGGGTTACGTTTGTTGGTCAAAAATACAAATCCCACGAATAGTATTATTGATTATTATTGATTATTATTGATTATTATGGATTATTATGGATTATTATGAATTATTATTGATTATTATTGATTATTATTGATTATTATTGATTATTATTGATTATTATTGAATTATTATTGATGATTATTGATGATTATTGATGATTATTGATTATTATTGATTATTATTGATTATTATGGATTATTATGGATTATTATGGATTATTATGGATTATTATTGGGATTATTATTGATTATTATTGGGATTATTATTGATTATTATTGGGATTATTATTGATTATTATTGAATCATTATTGATTATTATTGAATTATTATTGATTATTATTGGGATTATTATTGATTATTATTGGGATTATTATTGATTATTATTGGGATTATTATTGATTATTATTGGGATTATTATTGATTATGATTGAATTATTATTGATTATTATTGGGATTATTATTGATTATTATTGATTATTATTGATTATTATTGATTATTATTGGGATTATTATTGACTATTATTGAATTATTATTGATTATTATTGAACTATTATTGATTATTATTGATTATTATTGATTATTATGGATTATTATTGATTATTATGAATTATTATTGATTTTTATTGATTATTATGGATTATTATGGGTTGTTATGGATTATTATGGATTATTATTGATTATTATTGATTATTATTGATTTTTATTGGATTATTATTGAATTATTATTGAATTATTGATTATTATTGATTATTATTGATTATTATTGATAATTATTGATAATTATTGATAATTATTGATAATTATTGATTATTATTGATTATTATTGATTATTATGGATTATTATGAATTGTTATTGATTATTATTGATTATTATTGGGATTATTATGAATTGTTATTGATTATTATTGATTATTATTGGGATTATTATTGATTATTATTGAATTATTATTGATTATTATTGATTATTATTGATTATTATTGATTATTATTGATTATTATTGATTATTACGGATTATTATGGATTATTATGGATTATTATGAATTATTATTGATTATTATTGATTATTATTGATTATTATTGATTATTATTGATTATTATTGAATTATTATTGAATTATTATTGAATTATTATTGAATTATTGATTATTATTGATTATTATTGATTATTATTGATTATTATTGATTATTATTGATTATTATTGATTGTTATTGATTATTATTGAATTATTATTTATTATTATTGATTAATATTGATTTATATTCCCCATAATTTCTGGGTAGCCAAGTTATTTCTGTCAACTATAACTATCTAGAGGGCCTCACTTTGTGCCAAATCATGGCAACCCCACCAAACCCATGCTTAACATCTTCAATTGACAAACGCCTGCAAAGCAAACACAGCCAAAACCCCCCTCTGCAAATTGTTGGTTTGCAGATGTTGCAAAAGCCGCAAGTCGAGAACCAGGAGCAATCATATTTGAGACTTTATATCTGATCTTGCAGTGGAAAATATCCCACTAACATCCACTAACAAAGTCAACTAAAAAATATGACACACACACACCTACACACCTACACACTTGAAAACAAAATGACCACTGCCCTATTTCCGCTTAATGTGGCAAACCCAAGAGTATACGATCCCCCATCGACCCAATTTTACCATTTGGAGTATATTACAAACCATACCGTACCTGAAAAAGAACTCAATTCTTGGGTTTATCCTGATTGTCCTCTTTCTTTTTTTGGGCTAAAATCTCAATCATCTCCAATTTGGTGGAGCGAAATTGACCGGTCAATTCATGCTTAAGATCCTTTTTACCACATCATCATTTTAAGCCGGAGTTCCGGTTTGTAGTTTTTCGATGTTTTTCGCACTTTTTCACTAAAAAAACTAAAGACAATTTACATTATTAACATCATTAAACCATATTAAACCCATTTAAGAAAACGCACACACACACAATTAAAACACGACTAAAGACCATCTTAAAACAAACAACTCACCATTTTAAGCTCCTCCAAAGTCGGTGGATCCAGCTTCACAGCTTTCTGGCAATCCTGTTCCAGGACTGGGCTGACTGGGCTGCGGGCTACCTTTGAACTAGGATGATCGATAAATGGTGAGTTTAGCCGGTTGAATCCCAAACACGCTAAAATTCTAGGAACCTCAGTGTACGGTAATCCCGCCGAGTCTAGCACATGAAGACTTACTTTTTTGTAATTGCGGAGGTTGCTGCGGAGAAAAACACTCTCATTTGATCAGTTTGAAGCTACTTCCAGGGAGACTTGTGATCCCAAATTGTGCAACTCCCATTTGAAACAACCCCCACATCATAAAATGATTGGTCATTTCCAATCTTAGAATATCTTAGATACTCAAAACATCTCAAAAAAAACATATTCGCCTGTTTCAAGCTATGATCACCTACAGACAAACGCTTCTGTACGACAGCCAACCCCAGCGGATGGGCCCAGCTCACTGGACCTGTACCGCTTTGTCGTGCTTTTCCATCTTGGAGTAGCTCTGCCCACCTCTGGCAGAAGAAACGTGCCACTTTTTTGCATCTTTTTGCCACTTGCAACGCTGTAATACAGTCTATCTGAAGCAAGTACGTCTCTGATTGTTTCCCACAAGGTTTCTATATCCATCAATATCCACGATCTGGCTTTCTCCATCTGGATGATATTTTTGTTGTGCTTCAAATCCATCCCAAAGCAGATTTTCAATTAGCCAATAAAAAGGCACCAAGGTATATCCACATCTCAACATCTAGGCGTGTCTGAAAATAGGCTGCTGCACAACTTGATATTTCATCAATTTCCATCATTCAAATTGCAGTTTTTTGGGGTTCATTTTATGCATTTCGATTGCTGTATATGCCCGATTTTCACGGAAACCCATACAATATCTTAACAGACATATCTTAACCATCCCCCATAAAGAAAACAATCCCCCAGATCCATTCTACTAGAGGTGGCAAGGCCACACTTCGGTTGCCAGCGCGCAAGCGCGCTCTTAAGCCCTCCACGAATAGAGAAGGCCGCGGCGCACTCGGGTCGGTGCCTAGCCGTTGATTTCTCCAGTATATCAAGATGATAGAAAGCATAACGGGAACCCAAAGAAATGGCAAGAATTCAACTGACAGGAAGTGGGATTTAAGACACAAAAAAGATCAAAACAGTGACCGAGCAACAAGGAAAAGGACAAGCATAGAGCTATGGACCACTGATCTCAGAAAATAGCCCTACGAAGAAACGTACGCAAACTAGGAACAAAGTGGATCGGGATCTTTTTCCTCACTTTGCTGTGCATCTCGATGTTCACTTTGTCGCATTGAACATCTTCGACACGTTTTCTTTTTTATAACTTGTTTGTGCCTTTTGGCACTTTTCATTTCATAAATTTGTTGACTCTACAGCTATGACCCCAATGTTCAGGTGCACCTCAAGGCAAGGCTGGCATCCGTGACCGCACCTGGGATAGGGCACATAATCGGCCGATGTTTTTGAGCTGCTTCGATGATTTTTATGGTGGTTTAATGTGGTTTATGATGATTTGCGTGGTGGTTGATGATGATTTATGGTGAATCATGTTGATTTACATGCTGATTTATGATGCTTCCTGGCGATTGTTGACGGTTGACTCCCGAAAAATCAGGCACAGAGGTGTTGATTTTTGATGACCCTCACCCTGTTGGGGAAAACCTGCACCAAAAGTGGCATCGATGACGTTTGAAAAGATCGGCAGCCAATGGGTCAATAGCCAGATGTAGTCAACAAATGTCAACAAGAATCAAGTTCAGCATTTTTTGTTGGATATAAGATGATATACGATGGTATAAGATTATATAAAATGATATAAGCCTCTTCGAAACAGCCGTACACACGGGCCAATCTTGCTCATTTTGCGGTGGGACATGGCCAGCAATCCCACTTCCTTGGTTTCAAATATACGGCACATTGACATAAGATACTACAAAATAATGTCGCTAAACACGGTTGCACAGTACACAACAACAATCAACAACCATTGAGAGCCTATGACTATGAGAATTCAACGTGTAGTATTGATGAACCATGATGAACCATGATGAACCATGATGAACCATTAAAGATATCAAAGGCACAGCAGTCCAACTGCCCAAAAATCCTCCCCATCGTTTTTGCTCCGCCTTTGAGGTCCCCGTTGATGCGCTTCACATCTGCTTGGATGCAAATGGCTTCCACCAACCGGGGGTCCAACTTCAAGGCCTGGGAAAAAGCCCAGGCCTCGAATGGACCAACCATGAGGACCGTATGAGCATTTACTAGTTCTATCTAATTCTATGATTACTTATATCATCTTATATCTCTCTCTGACTCTCTCTATATATTTATAACTTATATCTGTTTTCATGTCAGCTCTCACCAAATAGCACCTCACTGTTCAGGGATGATCCTGCAAAGAATCCACCTGGGCTCTTCAGCATCCCCATCCTGCCTGCTCGCAATCAGCAAGGGCACCTGCACATGGCCAGGAAAAACATTGGAAAAACCATGAAAAACTGAGATCGTTGCATCCAGTTGATCAAAAGCTCTGCAAAGCTCTGCAAAGAACAAGGACAAGCCTTAAGCAAAGATAGTCGCAATGCCTATGGAGCGACGAGTCCTCTTAGAGACAAGTCAAAAAGTGGATCCATAGAGAAGATACCCTCTGGTTATTTAACATAGCCATGGAAAATGGCCCATAGAAATAGATGGTTTACCTATTAAAAATGGTGATTTCCCATGGCAAACTGTTAGTCATAACCAGATGGTAATTGCAGAAGATAGCCACCCACACAAACACGCAGAGACTTGGCCTTGTTCAATCTGACATTTCCGATGAATCCACAACTGAGCGGTCATCTTTTGCCATCCAATCTTCGGGATCAACACAGAAAGTGAGCCATAGCAGTATTTAAGCTGCACTGCCTGCATCAAGTGTTTATAACAACACTTCATTACATAGAAAATCCCATAGAATGATTCATTTGATGAACATCAGCCATTTTTTTTTCCGTTGACAAAATGCCCCCACCTTCCAGATTTCCTTGCTTCAGGCGAACGTGGGCGCCTCACAGGGGCGCCCTTTTTGATCATCAGTTGGGCGCTCTCCGAGGTCATGGTACCCCAGTCATCCAAGTCATGGATGATCATGACCTAGTAGTGAAACATACCGATACCTATGGATACCTATATATACCTATGGATACCTATGGATACCTATAGTTTTTTTTGGATCATCCATGGGATCCCCCATGACTTAAACCCCCCCAAGTCAATCCGTTGACTCCGTCGAATTTCCACCGTTCACAGATCTCTGTAAAACGACTCGGCTGTTGGCGTCGCGCAAAGGCCATGAAGCTTTCCCTTGGAGGCTGCATTAGCTTCGAAGTGCTGATGATAGGAACGCCCCAAAAGAGACGGAATTTAGTAAATCCCAATCCCAAAACATTGGCCATTTTAGGAATTTTAGATTTTTTTTGGGGTTCCGTATCATCGATTTTTGAGACTACTATCATCTACTAATCCCTTCTACCTATTTCTAAACGCATCCCACAATATAAAAACTAGGGTCAATTTCCAATTTTTGGAAATTTCAGAGTGGTCAATTTGATATTTAAAACATACCCTTTAGAAAACAATTTAAAGATAAAACTCGCATGTGAGGGTTGCACCCCCTAATCATAAAAACTAGTCAGCACCGGGGTGTTTTTTATTAGGGTCCGTCCTTTAAAATCAAGAAGTTCAGTGCTTTTTATATTTATTTATTTATTAAAATTTGTAGTTTAATATTAGGAGAACCTTCGAAATCCAATTGTTGGCAATATTTTGATTAGGTTTTAAACAGGAATTTAATTGATTGTGACATCGCACGTTTTAGTTTAGGGGGAAGCTTCGCACCCCAATACTAAATACACCTATATTATAATCTTAAAGATTCCCCCGGTGTTTATTATTGGGGGGCGGCCCGGTTTAGTATTAGGGAGAAGGGATTGTTTACTATCATGTGCTTGTGACTTGTGGGTGTAACCATGGTTTTACAATAATGACCAACAAAAGCTGTATATATATATAACCCCCATAAGTCGGGATATAACCAATGTCAGCCCCCCTGTTTCCAGCAACCTCAATTTGGTCAATGCAACCCCAATTTTTCATAGGGGATTCCTGGCCGCCCTGGATCATCATCCCCAATGTATTGAAGGTAGGTTCCACTACCCCCCGAGCTAATCATCAACCAACCATGGTATATTTTTTCCACTTCTATCACCGTATTTTCATGCTTAAAACTATTCTGAATTGGAAACGGGATCGTCAAATGCCCAACTTTTACCACGGCAGCGCGGTATGACTCAAGGGCCCTAAAGCCAAATGTCAACGGGGCATGTGATCACTTGGCTATACAAAATATACA
>Ga0126342_10020518_pt1 | contig 11105 bp, 7 predicted proteins | sample Cyp1metagenome_FD_92528 | JGI IMG/M metagenome (GOLD analysis project Ga0126342, IMG submission 92528) | Coral microbial communities from Lord Howe Island, Old Settlement Bay, Australia - Cyphastrea 1 metagenome | ecosystem: Host-associated > Invertebrates > Cnidaria > Coral ...
CCTTGACCTTTGGTCAGAAGTTCAACCAGAACCTGGAGGGCCTGACCTTCCCAGGCAATTTGCAGAGCATGACGTTTGGTGATGAGTTCAACCAGAATCTTGAGGGCGTGACCTTCCCAGGCAGTCTGCAGAGCTTGACGTTTGGTGATGAGTTCAACCAAAACCTGGAGGGCGCGACCTTTCCAGGCAATTTGCAGAGCTTGACGTTTGGTTGCGACTTCGACCGCAACCTGGAGGGCGTGACCTTCCCAGACAATCTGCAAAGCTTGACATTTGGGCAGAACTTCAACCAGAACCTGGAGGGCGTGACCTTCCCAGGCAATTTGCAGAGCTTGACGTTTGGTTGCGACTTCAACCTGACCCTGGACGGCGTGGCATTTCCAAGTAGTCTTCGGATGTTAGTGCTTCTGGGTGTGTTGGTGAGCTGCCAGTGATTTGTTTTGCAACATCCAGCCCAACATGACAAATGGCTTTTGCTCTTTGCAAAAAGGCAGGTACTTGTTCCAAGTATCAGTTGTACCTGTGATTCCTAGTTGTTGAAACGAGAGGCGCTCAGTGAAACCGGAGAGGCTGCTTGAAATAGTTGGTGCCCATCTGTCGTGGTATATTATATATACAGGTTACACAATATACATATATATAATTATATAATCATATATATACACACACGTAAAAATTATATAAACCAATCTACATCCAGCATTTAACCTCATAACGGCTAAGCTTTCCAGCCCCAACTGGTAACAGTGTATTCATGGTTGTCCTAATTGTCCTCTCTCTCGATATTTGTATACGTATATTATGTATATATATATATATATATATATTACTATATTCAATTATTCCTTGGTTACACATTCCCGTCCAGAATAGAAACGTCCATTGAAAAAAAATGTTGTCATTGTCCAGTCGCGTTGACTCTGGGTAGTTTCGCCTTTTTTCGCGGGCATTTCCGCCATTTCACCGGGAATTTCTTGCCCAGAAAAATCAAAATGCGCAAAGCAAAGTCAGGTCAGCCAAAGAAAGGTGCCAAATGCAAAAAGTTGTACCTTGTACGGTCTTTTTGTCAAATCCGGCCAGTAGACCAGCGATACTATTCCTAAGAATCTGATCGTATTCTTGAAAATGGCCACAGTAGTCAAAAAGATACCATTGGTCAAAATTGATACATATTCGACACAAAAGGTCCAACTGGAAATCCGCCCTGATATTCCAGAGGATTGAATATAGAAATATTAGAAATTGAATGATATTGATATCAAATAATATAATTTAAATTATGGTATTTAATTATATTTAGTGGATATTCATGTTTTTCACCATGTCTCTCTTTTAGCGCCGCTTTTCGTGTTCAGATCGAGGCATTGCACCCCAAAGCGACTGGAACGGATGTTGCGTCAGATTCTTCGAAGCGACTTGGACCCAGCCGTTGTGAAACCCAACGCGCCACAGATGGGGGCAGACGGAAAATTCTCATGTCGGTTTGAAACCTGTGAAACGCCTGGATATAGGTGGATGGTAAGCTGAAAATTGCTGGGATCGAGTTTTTCATTTCGTGTTTTAGGTCAGCTAGGTATGCCTTTTGAATCACATCGAGGCATCAGAAAGCTCTCCACTGATCCATATGGCAACTATGTGACGAGCTCAATTCGGCCACAACAAGGGACGGAGTTCTGCATTAGGGGTTGTAGTTATTCGCAACTTGGATTATGAGCCATGTAGAAATGGGATAACCTTGGGATACTTGTTGGACTTACTAAATCAGAGTGATGAACCACTTTCTAAGTGGGGTGATCCTTCAAGTATAGATTCGTAGATTGTAACGAATTCAGGTCATTCGTCACATTCTCGAGCATGGCAACCCTGAACACAAGAAGTTGGATGCTCAGTTGCCAGTTGCGCTGAGTTCATGCCATGCATTTTGCACCATGAACCACTCATATTGTGAGACCGCAGGAGTATCGTCAACGAGGTGTGCAATTATGTTCCAGCCTCAGTGAGTCCCAAATCTTCAAGGCGATTTCACCATAGTTCAAGTCCAAGGATATATATATTTTTTCATAGTAGCGGTGTATCTTTATAGATGATTGAACAGACAGTATCATGGATGTCATAATTATACTGGATAGTATATATGAATATGTATTTATATATGTAGTGATTATTAGACAATGATATTGTACTGATTATAACTCACAGTATATATATATATTAAGCATTAGGTATTAGATTAGATAATTAGATGATAATCATTCATGTTAATTAATCAATGATGGTATATCATCCGTTATATCATCCATTATAATCTGGTTGGTGCTTTGGAACATTGTTTGTTTTCCCATATGGGAATTTCATCATCCCAACTGACTCATATTTTTCAGAGGGGTAGGTCAACCACCAGTAATATGATCATGACATGAAACCACCATGATCGATGATCCTGGTCTATTATCAACCACTCTAATTGGTTGGTTCCATGTTAATGGCTGGACCATGTAACAAATTAAGACCCATTAACATTAACATCACCCATTAACATTCCCTATGGATCCAAACACTGTCTGAGAAGGTACTTAAGCCTCCAAATTATAGTAAATTATACCCCAGTCCCACTTCCTAAGAAGGTACAACTGGATCCATAGGGATTAACTAACCATTAACATTAAATAATATTATTATGGTTAGTTATGGGACAATGATCCAATTAGTTAATCCCATAATGGATGCTATTTAAATGATCCAATTATTATGGTTAACCACCAATCATTTAAATGATCCCAAACACTTCCTAAGAAGGTACTTGGATCCGTAGGGATTAACTAACCATTAACATTAAATAATATGTAAATAACTAATTGGATCATTTATTATCACCCATTATCATCACCAGACGATGGAGCTTCCCGGAGGTCTTGGAGCTCGGCAAGGACAAGCACGCCAGTAACGTGGTCGAGAAGTGCTTTGAGGCACCCCAGCCATGGGAACCATGGGAACCCCCGGGTTCGATTTATCCATTGATGGTGAAGTTTATTAAGATGCTCACTAGCAAAAGTGTAAGAGTCATATATTTCCAAAACATATAAAAATATTGTGATTATTACTGTTAGGCATTGTTAGTGTTAGTGTTCTTAATTCTGTATAACATATATAACATATTCAACATACGTATATAATATAGATAACATATATAACATATATATATAACATATTTAACATACTTATATGTAACATAGACTATATATATATATGCTAATATACATACAGATACACATAGCTGTAACAAAGCTCGTAGCAGCGGTGCAAGGCCTCCACGACTGGTGAACATGCACTGGCCTCGGTGACAGAATCCAACAGCGGATGGCGGCGGCGATGGGATGATATGTTTGATATGCTTAATTTAGGGGTCATTTATTATTAATTTTGGAAACATAGCTTTATTCAGGGGGCTTTGATAAATCGTAGGTCAACATTAATGGATGATCATATGGGATGATATCTTTTTTAAATGGATGATATTATAATAATCTATGTTTAACGTATGAGAATATAGATTGATATGTGTTTAATGGATAATATCATAATAATAATCCATGTTTAATGGATGATAGTATGGGATGATATCATACTAACAATCCATGTTTAACGGATGATAATATGGATTGATATGTTGTAAACAGATGATATCATAATAACAATCCATGTTTAGTGGATGATATATGATATGATATAGGATGTATCATAATGACATAGAATCATATCATTCATGTTTTATGATTAAAGAATCAAAATAATATGATAATTGTGTAGCTTTCCTTGTTTATCACAATAGGATCATAATAACATGATATAGAATTATATGATGGTCTCATAGAATTGGATGATGGGAAAATTTACAGGAAAGACCTATATTTGATGGTAAAAAACATGGTTTCCTGTAGATTTTCCCTTAAACCAATCCATTGATGGTCATGTTTGTTAACTGTTTGTTGGACCCCCCCGACAAAGACGTGGCACCGAGGCAGCCTTTTTGAAGGAAGAACGTCAGCGATTGATTCGCGCTGTGCTTGGACCTGCGCCCAAGGCCAACCGACGTTGTTTCGGATTGGGACGTTGGGAGGGGAAGGTTATTAATAATAATAATGATAATAATTTTTATATATAGTATATATATATGTTATATTATCTATAATATATATATATTATATTATATTTTATATTATATATAATATATATTTATTACAGTATATATGATATATAATATATATGATATATAATATATAGTATATTTGATATATAATATATAATATATTTGATATTTAATATATATATGATATAATTAATATAATATATATATATTATAATATATATATATATATATGATATGATATATATATAATATAAAATATATAATATATAATCTATGTATAATATCATAAATTCATTATATATATACATGGTGACGATGGTATTGCCACATATTGCAACATATCGCAACATATGGCAAGGTATGATCTACATGAATAATTATCTATATGACATTTCACGACATGGAATGAATTAATAAATGATTTGAGCATACCATTCCATATCAATCCATATCATATTAAATGACTCTTACTTTTGATTCATAGTATGACCCATTGTGGTACACCACTAGAGGCTCGACCCTGCCAGGATCCTTCAGACCGGTCTTCCCCATTGGTGCAGCTGATGGATGACAGGCGGTGAGACCTGGGATACCTGAAAATCATCAGGAAAATCGAGCAATTTTATCCAAATTCGATGGTTTTCTTTCATGGTTTTTCCACATAGAAATCCATAAACATGGCGTTTTTCATTGGGGAGTATCCCCAGTTTTCAGACAAAGCCACCGGAGCCATGTTGTAGATGTTGTGCAGACCCTGTCGAAAGTGTCGTTTTTGTTGTACAGACATCACCTTTTTGTCCTACAAGGTGGTGGTGTAATCATGGGATTATGACATATTCTGGTTGGTGGTTTGGAACATGAATTGTATTTTCCCCAATAGTTGGCATGGGTATTTTTCAGGGGGTAGGTCAACCACCAACCAGTATTATAACTTAACTACATGACTAAACCAACTCAACTAGGGTTTATGTCGATAATAACTAGTAACTGAAGTATTTCCCGCAATTAGGGTTTATGAGGTGTGTGGGTGATTATAACATATTCTAATATGTGAAATTATGGGAACGCCAATTTCACCATCCCCAAGATCAGTTTTTTTTCCATGGCTTGTGTATGTTTGCCATTCACCAGTCATGGCCACCTGGTTAGGTTCGGCAAGTATGTCGCAAACAGTTTGGTGGAGTACAGTCGCGGCCCTGAGGCACTGGACTTGACGACGAAAAAAAACCCATGGATCACCGCCATGGATCATTTGATACAGCACGAGACTCGAAAGCGATAAGCCCAGCATCAAATACTGATTTCAAAGTCAACTATATATAATTATATATATATATATATATTATATATTATATATTATATATTATATATTATATATTATATATTATATATATTTTATATATTATATATTATATATTATATTATATATTATATATATTTTATATATTATATTATATATATATATATATATTATATTATATATATTATATATAAGCCCAATATAACTCCAAATAAACTGAAGATCAATCCCATGTGTTTTTTTTTGCTGGCACCAAATCAAAATTGAGCCATCTGCCAGGAGATGAAAATCCTCTACAGCCGCATTTCATCGGCTCCAGGGCACCTCAGCTAATCTCAGTTTGGTTTATATATGGTACTTATACATCTAATAGTATAACATCTAAGTACTGATAGTTATATATGGATATATATGGTACTATCTAATAGTAATGATTTAAGTTAAAACTAAGTACTTATACATCTAATGTTTTTTTTTAGATACTTTAGTTCTAATATGTTCTAATATGTTCTAATGAGATATCATATATATATATGATAGATAAACCATATTTGTGTCATAAACCATAATGATACTTTATGACTTATAACTTTATTGTTTATGGAGATACTGTTGAGATACTTATTATTGTAACTCTAGTTAATGTGCTCTTTTTTTAAGCAAATTAAAACTGGGGGCGCCGCATTGTATCATTGGTTAACTATAGATCATCAATCGACAATTATTGTTTAAACTTCTAGTTATTCTAGTTACGAAAACAACAGGAGTGTAGTTTTGAGTATCATTGGTTATTGGTTATTACTATTAACCAATTGTATTTAAGTACACGTATTAAATATTGGGGGTTACTGAAGGTTACTAATCTTAACTATTGGGGATTGGCTATGTTAGTATTTAAATTCACGCGTTATTATCAGTTATAAGTTAAGTGACATCATTACTTAACTTGTAAAATACGATCATTGGTTATTGGGGGTCACTAACAGTATTTCACTGTTAAATTATTTTTAGTACACTATTGGGTATTATAGAGAGTATAAATATTTGATTACTACAACTGATAAGTAACTTTTACTATAGGGTTAACTATCATTGCAGGTTACTATCAGTTTCAACTTTTACGATCAGTTTTAACATGTTAACTTTCACTATAAAGTTACAACCCCCAAAAAAGATAACAATAAATCCACCAAAAAAGAGTCTTGTGTGTAGCAACCCCAATGACATGAGTTTTGTAGTATAGCACCCTCTGATAGAGAAATAGTTTACTTTTCTATCTTTTTGGTGGTTGAAGAACATGTATTGCAACCCTGAAAACAATGCTGAAACGTGTTTTCAGGATATGGACTAGTTGAGACTCATGATAAATTTATCCATCATTTTTCCCAGGTGTCCCACTTTTCTATCTATTTCGGGATTGCCATAGACCATGAATCGGGCTTGACTTCTGTAAACCACTTATGTGGTGCAACGTATTTTCACTCAAACCACAAGATGTATGTAAACATTTAAAACTCAATAGTTGAAGACATGTTTGAACTATTTTTTTTATTTGAACAGGTTGTAATTTCCATCTCTGATCAGTTGGCCTTAAGTTTCTGAAGTTGGCCTTTTGGGGGTCCCAGGAAGAAGGCGAGCATCGCTTCTCTGCTGGAAATGCTCCTTGGCTGCGGGCCGTTCAGTACGAAAAAGCCTGACCATTTTGGAGCTGAAGTGAAAAACTATGGAGCAGTCATATATAAGCATGATGTAGAATATATATATACACATTATAATTGCAGAACCACAGAATACCACGCATATAAGCTATATACACAATGATTTGTTGAGATCTAAGAAAGAGAGTTGGCCATGAATATAGCTCCCAAAAAGATAGGAACATGCTAGGTTCACTATTTTAGTGGGATTTGAATGTTCATATGCTCTATCTAACTCCGGGGGTTACAAAAAACCTCTACCATTCGGATGAGCCTCCATCCATCAAGGGCGATGTTCATGTTTGCCCAGTGCATTGAGGCTTGAGAGGCAGCTTCAACAGGCTCAATACCAGCTCCTCAGCTGAAACAGCTGAATCCTGGATGGTTCTTTTCGCGAGCCAAGTTTCAGACAAAGAAATAACGATCAACATCGTTCAAAGGTACATTTATCATTATTTATCTGGTTAAAAAGGCCCGGCTCCTTGGTATATATATATATATATAAATACATACTATATATATAAATACATACTATATAATATATATATATGTACATATATACTGTGGATGGAAGAAATCCTGCATCACCTTGGATGGTTGAAACCCTATAAATAATGGGATAAACCACCTATCAAATCCCAGGCAGATGGCACAGCAACAAGTGCTTCAATTTCAGCCCCTGCGCGCCAAGCAGGTTGGATTACATGCTGTTCACACTGATAGCAGTGACACTAAAAAAGCATCACAGTGACTCCTTGCAGTTGTTGATTTTTGTTGACAACTTGTAGTTTGGGGTTTCCAAAGGGTTTCCAAAGTTGCCATAGACTGGTTCATCCAAACTTGGCCGGAAGGTTCCCAACATTTCCCAACAGTGTTCTGAAAACTTTTGATCTTTGGCAAAGGGCAGTGCAAAGTGAGCCTTGAACGCTTGATTGGCGGCTGCTGGTGCCTCAGGGATCGATGGTGGCTATTGCCACCATCCCCAGCCATCGAAAAATTGGATTCCACTGGTGGATTTGGGTGCTGATTTTCACGGAACGATGGGTGCGAAAAACCCGTGTTCTCCCATGTTTTTATTGCGAAAAACCCGTGATCTGCCGAGAAGTTGAGCCCCGACATCCCGAGGTCCGGGCCCAGCACAGATGGCTTTTCCCGAGACAGGACTGGCCTTAGTCCGTCGCCCAGGAATTTTGGCTTCGCCGAAACGGCGGATGGGTCATGGATCATCCGGATGGATGCCAACGCTAAGGCCAGGACAGCACCAACCAGCAGGGCCTCATAGGTGTGGTGCTTTTCGAGCGAGCTTGGGGCCTATGGATCCACGAAAATTGATGATGTGTTGTTTCTTGATAGCCAATTGATAATCCATCAACTGTCAAGTTATATAGAAACAACACATGATAATCCCTTTTTGTGTGTTAGTTTGACCATGTTTGACCTGCAGTTGATCCCATATGGATATGGCTTCAAGTTTGGATATGGCTCACAATCTCCATATTGAGTGATTGAGTGATCTTGAGATGATGTTCAGCCACCTTGCCACGTCTGGCATGATCATTGATGGCACCCAAGATGCTCTGGCCAACTATTCACAGATCTTGAAAAGACGCCTGAGACATCTTTCTACATAAGATGGCCAGGATTTACCATGTCATTTCGATCCTCAGGAATCATATGATATCATATAATATCATATATGATCTCCCTGTTTTCGGCAGGCCCACTGCAGGAGCACAGTGGATGCAGCTTTGGACATCTAAGAGAAGCTGCGTTGTAGAAGCTTTGGTGTAGACCTCCATTGCGGAGGGCAAAGATGGTGAACCATTCCTGGCGAGGTTTGGAGGGCCAAAGGCCGCACAGATCAAGGAGAAGCAATTGATGTTGTTTGTTGCTTCTTGAAATCTATTTTTGAGCAATCATGTGTTAGTATGGTCCAGAAGTGAATCGCATAGTCTTACCCTCCAAACGTGCAAGCACAGTTTGAAGTTTTGCACGTCATATGCCACAACCACTATAACCATCTATAACCACTGCAACACATCTGTACTGAATCTGTTCTTTCAGTCCTTGTGCTTTGCAAAAAGATCAGCCTTTGGAATGTCGGTGGTGTGGCGTGATGATTTAAACTGCCAGGGTTAAGCACAGCTTATAACCAGGTTGCTGGCCCTTGCACAGGAGGAATGGAGCAGTTTCCAGCTGACTTTCATTTTTGGATTTTTGCTACTGAAGACGTTTTTGCGGCAACACAGAGTCATTAATTGTTGATGTCTTTTCAGAAAGTCTCCAAGTCATGACGCGCGACCCGCGTGTTTCATCACTGGAAAAAACTGATTCTCCCCCTGAAGTTGGGGATGCATCGAGCGTTCTCTGCTGTGTCCAAAGTCCAACAGGGCAGTGAATGGATTGCACTTGGCTGTTTTTTTTGTGCAAGTTTTTCTCAAGGTTTAGCAGACTCAGGTGATTTTTAGACTGATGTTTTTTGAAGACCAATGAAGACCATATAAGTCGACATATAAGTTAGTGTAATAAAGGCACAGATCCTGAGGAAACATGATGAAACTTGTGTGTTTGCCTATTATGTTTGTTCTCTTTGTGCGTACGCATAGCCACTTGTAGTTTGTAGCGAAATAGGATCCGAAGAAAAGTCCTTCTTGGCTCCCTCCAACTGGAAAAAGTCAAAGGCAACATCAACATTGGAGTCCCCCTTAAAATGACCACAATGCCACAATGGACCATGGAGTCCTTCATCGCATTGTCCAAGGCATTCCAGGCCGCCCTCACAATGCAGGGAGCATTCGAATTCGAAGCCGCTCAGAATCCGCCAGCGGACGTTTGAAGTTTGGTACGCCGTGGCAGTGATGCTGTCAGAGCGGATAGACCCTATTACAGGCAAGGAAAGGGGTCAAGAAGTACCTCTGTCTCTTCCGTATTTCGATTCCGAGGCCTTGATTCAATCTGAAAAACAACATGTTTCAACAGATTTCAAGGTGCTAAAAAAATATGCCTTTCCAATAGTCCAATCAAATCGCAATTCGGAGGGTTGAATCTGTTTGAATTTGTTATCAAGTTATCATTATTGATATTTGTCAGATTGAGATTAGATGTTTTTGTTCAGCTTCGGAATCTGCCAACCACTCGCTTTGAGGCACAGACTTTGTCACTTGCTTTTGTGCTCAATGCCCGCGTTGTGCCCACCATCCACCGGGCGGGCCGCCCTTGAAGCGCAAACGAGAACGCCGCCACAAAATCTGGTTGGACGATCACGTCCGAACCCGACCGAACCCGCTTCCACGAAGCGAAGCGGAAACACCAGGCGTTTAATGTTTAACCCCTGCGTTGAAGGATTTTTCACGGCAACAAAAGGAGCTGAAGACTGGAAGACTGACAGCAAGATTGATGTCAATCAATCACCGATGTGCAATCGATACTGGTTGGTGGTTTCAAACATTTTTTATTTTTCATAATATATGGGATTATCCTTCCCATTGACGAACTCATATGTTTCATATGTTGGTTATTACTTTCACCATTACTTTCACCATGAACAATCACCATCATTAACCATTACTAACCATCATAGAATTGGATGATGGGAAAATTTACAGGTCCGTTGATCATTGCACTCCATTACCCCTGTTTCGACCATAGGCACTTTATTGCCCAAAGGAAAAAACAAGGTGTGGCGCGACAAGGGTTATGAGCCCAACGGCTTAACTGCCAAGGGCCATAGGTTCCCATGGAGCGGTCTCAGTCGGTGCCGGCAACGTGGAGCATCGAGACTGGGAACCCGTGGTACTCCGAGAAGGCGAAAGCCGAATGTGCGTTAGCTGCAAATCGCCCAGTGGACTTGCCAGGTGAATCTGGGGATGAAGGGAAACCTGTTCAAAATGGTGCTTCTGGTTTGGGATCACTGCCTTCTATACAGTTTGGTGTTACTGGGAAGGGTCGTGGTGGTGCTTCA
>Ga0126342_10020519_pt1 | contig 11105 bp, 11 predicted proteins | sample Cyp1metagenome_FD_92528 | JGI IMG/M metagenome (GOLD analysis project Ga0126342, IMG submission 92528) | Coral microbial communities from Lord Howe Island, Old Settlement Bay, Australia - Cyphastrea 1 metagenome | ecosystem: Host-associated > Invertebrates > Cnidaria > Coral ...
AATATAATATAAAATAGAATAATATAATATAATATAATTTAATATTAATATTATATTATATTATGTTATATTATATTATATCGTATTATATTATGTTTTATTATGTTATATTCTTTTCTATTCTATTTTTTACATTACATTATAGTATAGTATAGTATATTATATTATATTTTACTATATTATATTATATATTGTACTATACTATATTATACCATATTATATTATATTATGTTATATTATATTACATTATATTATGTTATATTATATTATATTATATTTTTTATATTATACTATATTATATTATATTTCACTATACTATATTATATTATAATATATGTAACGTAATGAAATGAAATGAAATGACATGAAATCGAATGAAATGAAATGTAATGTAATGGAATGTAATGTAATGTAATGTAATGTATGGTATGTATGTATAATCTAGATATGTAAATGCAGCTTCAGTGTGGTATTCTTCGCAATCCTCGTCTTGTCCTAATTAGTGCGACTCCTGTCCCTACATGAATCAAGCCGAAGATCATTCTGGCAAAATAAAAACTATTAAAAATTCAGGCCTGGAATATCTTGGAATCTCTCGTATTCCAAAGCTGCTTGTCGGAAACCGAGGCTGGCAGAACCGCGGCAACCTGTTGCCAGAGCTGCCAGAGTTTATGAGCAGCGATCCCCGACAAAGGAGGCTGTATGTCCATGGCCATTGGTAGATGTGCGGATGGAATGGATCAAAACCCAATATAAATCATACCATATTATTATATATAGCCATATTACACAATATTTTTTGGGGATAAACATCCATTTAGCAAGCATTCCGGTGTTCACCAGGGTATGGAATGTGGGTGAACTGACAGCTATACTTCTGAAGTGTGTCATCTATTGCGGCAGCAATGTCAGGCTCGGGGGTGTCCACCAAGGTGCGTCTTCCGATGGAAGCGGTTGAGCATCAGACCACCAAATTCAGCCACCGCTACTGAACCATGGATCTTCTCGACTATTGGATATATTGGATGAGTGCCGTCTGCATTAGTCTGAGCATTTCGGTTGAACAATCCTACCGTACCTAGGTGAAACACATACTACGACTACTACGACCTCAGATTGAAGCATTCAACTTGGTGATGGGGGAAACGCAACATTGTCAAAAAAAGTGCTAGGAGTCAGCCTCATTTCTGGTCAGGAGAAAGCAAGAGCAAGACCAGAGTGACCAACGAAGAGTGGCAGAGCTTGAATCTTGCTAGGTACACGAGTTGATCGAGTTGTATCCTGGCTCTCTGGATCCAAGATGGACTGGGGGCAATGATACTAAAACCACGCGTGGGGCGTGGCTTTTTCTCGTCACCCCGGGTGGGCTCAAAGGTGAAACCAAGAAGTCGTTGGACCATCTCGAACATTTGGGGACTTCAAACGACCACAAACGCAAGTCAAAAAGTCATTTCACGACTATATAACATATATATATATATAAATATATAAATATATATATATATATATATGTATATATATCTATATATGTATATATATATATCTCTATATATGTATATACATATATATATATATATACACACATACATACTACTCGTACCTTGCAGTACATGATTTACACATGCATTTAGGTGTTGCACAAAATCTTTGTTGAACCTGAAAGTGATCTCACCCACTTCTTCCTCAGCGTGGCATGAAACCTTGCTTCGCTTTCTCGGAAATGCTTTCTGCATTTGAACGTTTCACTGTGCGTCTCCGCAGAAATGGGCCAGTTCATGATCATGACGAGGATTGATATTGAACGTGAAGAGGAACAAACCTCGAACATCTGACCTTTCCAACATGCAAGAAGGACGAAGGACAGTATGCTTGTGTCCAGACACTCAACTCTTTCTTTGTTTCCAGGCAAAAAAGAGACTTAATTGCAGTATAAAATCTGATATCTGGTGCGCTTTTGAAATTTCAATGCCAACATTGACCGTTTATTTATGTATTGACCATTCAAGAGCCCTGGCAGCCGACTGATAGCTGTCCCGCTCATCAAGCTGAAGCCGAGTTTCCCCTGGCCGTAGAAAGAGAACACCAAGAACATTTCCACCAGGAATTGACATTCATGGCCGATGATGGAAGAATAATCTATTTGCCACTGGCGACATTGGTTCAAGCTTTTGACGCAACGCTCGCGCCGACGTGTGGCTCGACCTAAACGGCCGTGTCAAGCTTAGCAGAGCCAGCCGATGTCTTGGAACTGGGGTAGTACTACTGTGTGCCCAGTATCAAGATATCGAAAGATATCAACATATATCCACAGTCTAGAAGTCTAGATGGCACCTCGCTAAGGTTTGTAGACGAGGCGGGTCTGAGCTTTGCACTGGCGCTTGGGAAACTAGATGTTGGTCATGCCATGGCAATGCATGGCATCTGAAAGTACTTCTGGAGATGGTCTAATGGTGGCCAACCCCTGAATCATATTTAGCAGTTCAAGACGGTTTATGGCTCAGATTTGAAGACGTTGGCATCACTGGAGCAGCTTTTCTGTGCTCAAAAAAGACTAGAAAGCAAAACATGTTGGCAAGAGAATATGAGTAAACATGACTTGAGGCCCAAGCGCTTTGTCATCTCTGAGCTCAACATTTGACACTCATCACATCTCCGCATTTGTGTTCGTTGCTGACTTCAACGATGGGCTGCGTGAATGCTCCAGAGCAACCGCCTCCGGTGCGACAAACTGCTCCCACAGCTCCTCCTGCCGCTGCTGCCGCTCCTGCTGCCGCTCCTGCAGGTCTGATAAAAGTTGATGACATGACCCCAACAAATGGTTGGAATCGGGATAAATCGTGCATATCAACGGATATCAATGGAATTCAATGTATACTGTATCAATGACCCAATGGATCCCTGAAACACCGCGAGGTCAGGGCCTCCCGATTGCCACACACTCGTGCTTGTAGGATATCTTCATAATTGTTCATATCAATTTGGGTTTATTTCCAAAGGTCCCAAAGTCGATTTTTACAACCGGAAGGATCCTTACAGTAAAATTACTGTAGTGACCGACCTCCAGGTTCTGCCTCCACAGCACCTCGGAAGCCACCTGTGGATGTGAACAGCATTGTGGTGCCCGAAGGACCAAAGGGGCCTTGGGGAACATGGATCTGGGGTTTGGGGTCATGGGAATTTTTCTGTCGTGAAGAAGTGGTGATATACAGACTGACATTGGGTGATCTGAATTGATCTGATTGATCTTGTCTAGCTGTTGTTCACCATCATCACAATATCGCTACCATTTTACTCTTCTTCCCGTCAACGTCATGACAAGATATGACACGTGTGCTCACCTGTCTAAACTCCGTATCTCAACTTTCCAACTCGATATCCTGCATGAGGATTCATCCATCCTCGTGATTTGCCGCGTTACGACCCCTTCCGGGAAGAGCAGCCAGATTGGAGGCCAGCCCAGGATTCAGCATCTCATAGCTCCGTTGGAGGATCTTGGATGCTAATATGTCTCGGAGTGGCGCCTGTGACATCCTGTGACATCCTGTGACATCCTGTGACATCCTGTGACATCCTGTGACATCCTGTGACATCCTGTGACAGGTGGGAAAAGGATGAGGGTCAGTGGCGCAGCTATCCGCTCAATGATTCCATTGAGCTGGATCGCTACTGGCAAATCTTTGCTGCAAGCGGCAATGAGGCCAGCTGTATCCCCGGGTCTGACGTTGGGTTGTGTCAAAATTGGGAATCCAAAGAAAGATAAAGAAAGGCAATGTTGGGGCATTCCTGACTTCGAGGCAATTCCAAATTTGTGAAGATCAAGTATTTGAGCTGGCCCATTTCGAGATTCTCCTCTCGCTGTTGAACTAGGAAGACAATCTGGGGGCACACAATTACATTTACATACCGCATCCAAAGCAACTACTGTAGGTTCAATATGATTAATTTGCTTGAATTTTGATTCAGCTTGTACGCATGGCATCCCAAACTTTGACCAGTGTGTTAGGGTGGAGTTACCAAAGCGAAGATGAAGCTCTTGAAGAACGACGTGGTCACTGGCCCAGTGAAACTTCACGCTGTTGCTATTTTGATATAATTTCCATGCAATTCACCAATCCATTTGCCTGTTTTTTTTCCTTTTTTTTTTCGGGCATCGCTATGGCCCACAAAGACACAGCATAGATAGCATAGCATACAGGGCTTCAGCTGTTGTCCTTGTCCCAGGTGGTAGACTTTGCCCAGATGACTGCGCAGGTGCGGCACCGACTTGCAGTCAGGGATTGGGCGTCTACTGAGTCTACTATATCTACACCATTTTAATCCATTTTACATGTATTTATTATATGACTAGCTTGTACCATATGATTTGATTTACACTAATGAATATATTGTTCCATCTGTTCCTGGTGGGAAGGCCACCGTACCAAGCATGTCAGCTTATCTCCAACTGAACCCATATGACCAGTAGATGATTTGGTGGAAAGGTTGGTATAGGGGAGGGTAAACTTTGTCTCTGCAAGGCCGAAGGCCGTCCCCGCAAGATTGAGAGGCCGGGGCAGGGGCATACAGGGGCGAGTCGTACCAAATGTGGCAGGTCATGGGCATGGCAAAGTGATGGCTCTATAAGTTTGGATTGGATAGTGCATGACACCACTTGCTCTTTATTAGTTTTCCTAGGAACCTGCACCATCCAGTATTCATAATGTATTCATCAGATCTCATCATTTTCGTTGCTGTTGCTGCCTTGCCAAGTGGAACACCTCTCCATGGTATGGTGTTGGTCCCTGGAGAATGATTATAGAGGATCTTGAGGCGGCGGCATTTCTGGTTGTGCAACTGTTGCCACATCCGGTAGGCAGTTAAAGACTCCTGATTGGCTGAGCAACCGTTTCTTCTTCGATGCGTCACTGGGCATTGATGCAGTCAATGTGCAGTCCAGCATCCCGGCAGCCGTGCTCACTTTGTCGTAACTCCTGCGGTGGCAACAAGGTTTACGGAAACACTGGACAAGGCTGGCAATGGGGAGCAGAGATCAGTGCACCTATGGAACTGCTCGCCAAATGGCACTGTAGCAATGCATGTCACTACATGTCACCGACAGATTTCAAAGCAGAGCTTGCCGTACCAAAATGTGCAGGCAGGTATCAAAGTTGAGACTGCTGCGGAGCAGATGTTCGAATTTCGATTCGTGCAGGACACCGATTTTGAAGTGGCATTGACAAAGAAAAATGCATAGCACAGTGTAAGCAAGATCCCGCTGCCATCTATTGATTTTCTTTACATCTTTGAACCCAGTCCATCATCCATCCACATCTGTTACATGTCCAGGACTTCCGGGACACCAAGGATGATGGGCGGAAGATGTATCGAGGCAATCGTGAAGCCTGGGACCTGAAGGCTTTTTGATTCTGGGATATTCTGGATTTTCTGGAACATGTCTGGACCGAAACACTGCAGGTGGCAGAGAGTACCACCTCCCGGTTGGGTGGAAACGTTTCGCAGTGCAAGTGAAGGGTGCCTACGATGATGGAACTTTGCCGGCAAAGAGAGCGGTGATGACCATTGCATTTCGCAACTGTCCCAGAAACATGCCTGTGACGTCATACCACGCCAGAGGCCATGCACTTGGGGCGTGAAACAACGAACATGTGTCAGGTGACAATGGCTGGTTGCGCGAAGATGAGAGTGGCTGGGCAGTGGCATACCATGGTACTTCCAAAGAAGGAGCCTTGCAATGATCTGAGATGCCTAGGGTGCCCAACCTGAGATGCCTAGGGTACTCCCAAAAGTGCACCTCCTTTTCATTTCATCCAACTTCTATCCCAAAGTGCCTGTTTTGGCATGTCCCAAAGGACTTGGCGGCATCCTTTGCACAGGCCAGCTCACAGAACTTCACCTAACTTCAGAATGCCGAAGAAAAATAGCGGCTGTTTTCGCCATGATGCCACTGTACCTGGGCCGTTCGCCCAGACACCTTGCAGTTCAAGGCGCTTTTTTGGTGTTGTGACTCCAGGTTTCAGGGTTGGAGAGCGTCAAAAGTTCGCGAAGGATACAGGCACCTGGGTGCTCAGGGTGTGACTTCAAATAGCAAGACCTGGGCATTTTGATTAGTTCTCTAGAGTCAGGACTAGATTTTGATACTGTGGATCTTAGCCGTAATCAAAGGCAAATCCAGGCAGCACATGATGTGTAAACAATACCTCAAGAATAGCGAAGATAGAGCAATCCGTCAACGTGTTTGCCAAAAAGATGGCAAGTATCAACGACCACGTTTTTCTATCTCTGGAATCATTGGAATCGTTGCAATCTTGCTTGTGTGATACCATCGAAACCGGAGGCGCTGGTGTCTACTGCACACCCATCATCGATGTGTCTTGGCAGGGTCAGAAAATGTCAGAAACATTGAGAAAGATGCAGAAAGATGCAGAAACCGTTTGGAACGCCACATGCGGGGACTGGGACGGACGACTCAGGTAGCACAGCACTACTCCAAACCAACGCTGCTCCGAGGCACAGAAAAACGATGCCGAGTCCATGCAGAGTAGTTTTTTAATCATTTGCGTGCAGACAGGAAGACTTTGTTGGATTTTGTTGGAATCCATGGAAATCCATGTGATTGTTGTTCAAAGACATTTTACTATAGAGTTTCCGATGAAAAGTCCTTGCGCCGCTGCTGAGCGCTGCCGTTGTTCCTCCACTGTTCAGGGCGCAGCGTTCAGATTGTCCTGCAGCTGCGGGTGCGACCCTCCGCCATCAATCCTGTAAGAGATCCAGGGGTCAGAAGCTTAGTGGTCGAGGCCTGCATGAAAGATGTTGAATCTTTATGAATCTTTATGATTCATTATGTGGCCTTGCAGGGCGATGTTTCGCATGTAACTCCAAATTTTGCTCACTTGGCTTGTCACACACCAAGTGACTTGAGGCCCATGAGTTCGAGCGAAAGTACTGGGTCATCAATAATCCTGATGACATCCGTGCTTATGGCGTCCTCATCAGGTGCGCTGGTCACATCATTTGGAGCATGATGTTTCTGGAGTGGAGAGCGAGTCTGAAGCCTTTGTAGGGTGGTACCATCCAGACTCTACATCTGTGAATTTGTTGATGAATACACACGCATATATATATTATATAATTAATATATATATAATATATATATATATATATTATATAATTAATATATATAATATATATAATATATATAATATATAATATATATATAATATAATATATATATATATTATATATATAATATATAATATATATATATAATATATAATATATATAATATATAATATATATAATATAAATATATAATATATAATATATATAATATATATAATATATATATAATATAATATATATATAATATATAATATATATATAATATTATACATATGTAATGTATATATATATATACATATTGTTAATGATATATATATATATATATATATACATACGAATATGCTGGAAAGCCAAACTCTTGGTGTATGAGACGCCTGTGGACCTCAGGGAGCTCCCTCTGAGAGACTACATCTTGCCAGAGGCAGGGAGCAGATCCAGGCTGCACGGCGTGCGCAGCCGAATGCCCTGCAGGTCATGGTGTTTGGCCGTGATCATCCGGGAATCCGCTGCTCAGCTATTACTGGGTTCCACTGAGCCCCATGAAATGCTCGGAATCTTCTGGATCATTGGATCTAAATTTTTATTACACCAACCTTTGTGTGGAGCCAATCCTCTTCATCAGATATTTTCAGTGCCCCTGGGATCAAGCCAAATTCAACGATGGCAACTGCGGAGCCGAGGTGACAAGTTGGAGGAACTCGAGGAGGAGATCAGAAAACAGGGCGGCTGAGAACGCGGCGGTTTTCCTCCACATTCTGCAGGTGTGATGATGAAAATCACCACCAATTGGCACATTTTGGGCCCACGATACGTTTTTGAGATGATGGGCTTTGACCTAATCTGCAAAATTCCACAAATACAGACACATTATGACTTCAATTATGACTATGACAGTCATTGGCAGATTTTTTTTTTTCGCGATCTGTATCGGCCATGCAGGCTCTTTTCAGAGTAATTTGGTTTCTAAGTAATTTGGTTTCTTCTGCATGTAATATATGTAATGATATTTAACGGTCTTGCATTCATGAAGTATGTGTATCATCACGTATATAGGTGCTGTTGTAGGCAATATCTCACATTCAGGCAAGCAAGCGTCATACCAGTGCATAAATTGTATACAGACCTTGTTTCGAATTGTTGTGCTGATCAGTCTCCAGCCTTCGATGGTCAAAGATCTGAGCTCCCGTAGATCTGAAGTGCTTGTGAAGGTCATGAGAATCTTCGTGATGTTTACACAGCGCCTGTCAGCCAAATTGCGTGCGACTGCTGCAAAGCTGCAGTCGCCTGTTGTCATGGACCATCCACATTTTGCAGCTTGAGCAGACTGCGGAATGAAGCAAAAACATATTTTGCACCTGCCACTTGCTGCATGACGTTGCACAGATTAAGTATTAGGTTGGTGGGGCCTTTGCATGGGCACTCAGTGGTGTTTAGTTCAGTTCCAAACCTCTAAATCTTCACGATCCCGGGGAGCCTCCAGACTTCGGCAATACAGCTTGCAGCCATCCGTCAGGCTTCAAGCCTCCCGTGAAACATGCCCAGTGGTCCGTCATTGCAGACCAATCAGGACTGAAGGATTTGATGTTCGTACAGAAGTACCATGATTCATGATGACAGAAATTACAGAAGTACCATGATGATTTGGCCATTTGGCACCATGATTTACCAATCTTTACTGGTACCATGATGATTTGCTATTTTTTTTTGCGATGATTCAACGATTCAATCTTGCATCTCTTGGGGTCTAGTGCTGACAGGTGCTGACCACTTCTTGGATTGTCACTGTAGTCACAGCACCCATTGAGTTTGGCCAACTCTGGCAGTGCTGAGCAGAACCCATGATTGCTATTTGAAATATATTGAAATAGATTGACGTGTGTTGGAATTCCCTACATCCATGCAATACTTGTCTCAACATGACATTCTTGGAATTCGAGCATCTTAGAACGGTCTCAGGGGCATCCACCTCCGATGTCAGGATTGGGCGCCCGTGGCACGGGGTCTCAGCCGATGCAACATGGCCCCAATCTGATAGGACCTGCGGTGATGTCGCCCAGGTTTGGCAGAAAGCTGGGCCAAAGGGCAAAAGCGCTAAGAGCGCTTCAGAGGCAGAAGCGACATTCAGCAACATTCAGCAACTTCAATGATTTTTAGATTACTTTCAGCCTCAAAGAGTTCAGAACGAGGCCTCATGCCTTGATTATGCTTGATTCTTCCGGCAGATTGGGATCGCTTTCTGCTTAATACTCGTATGATTCGACTGCTTCGCATGCTTCGCATCCCCTGCGAAAGGTGAATGCTGCCCGACGAACAGGTGGCTATGTTGAAACAGACAAGAAGCAGCTGCCTCAACATGCCTCAACGAATGGTGGTTGTTGGGCTGTGGCACGAGAGAATTACCCATATGGTTTCGATTGGTTTCGACCCCTGGACCGGGACATGTCTCAGATGATTGGGAATGGCAGTGGAACACATAGGATCTCATAGGGTTTTGATATGTTTTGATGGTTTTTATATGGTTTTTGGCGGTTGACACATTTCATCAGACTCTATATGGCTACCCATATACTTTGGGCATTTCAGCATCACTAGCTCGCTCAAAAAGATCGCTTTTTGGAGCTGAGGTTTGCAGGTGGTACCAATCAGCCGGGCTCTTAGCAAAACTGAATAAACATAGGTATCTTTAGCAGTACAGTCGCGTGCAAGTTTTTGGCTTCCTGGACACTGGTGCTTTGGAGTCTCCGTTTGATCCTTTGAACAAGACTCACTCATGGTCTTGTCCTACCAAACAGGAAGCAAACCACACAGGACCCAGGATAGTTTTATGTATTATATATGACACAATATTAGATTAGATATTTTGAAGTTTCTGCCAAGAGATGCCCGAAACTTGGAAAGTCCCCAACTTGGGGAGGAGTGTGGTGGAAGGCAACTTGTTTGGTCAAGAACCCCATGAAGTTGGTGTCTGAGTAACAAGATGACAGGTCTGCGCATTCAACTGTACCAAATGCGAAGAAGCTTGACGTATGCCTGACATGCTTCTGGCTGAGGGCAACGTAATGAAGCATTCAATGTCCTTCGTTAAATCCTTCGCTGCTGTTGTTATTTGTTTGTTCCTTTATTCATGTAATCAATTCCTTTCTTGCATGTGCTTGCTGAGTGACAAGTCATGAGGTCCTTCTCAACTTCGCACAATGTCAAAGCATATTATAGCATATATTCATTGGATCTCCTGGTCAACAAAAATTATCCCACGAAGAAAAGGGATGTATGTGATTTCTGCAAGAATTACAGTGTCATTTGTGGGATTGACATAACACCCAAGAAAGTTCAATCGACCATTTGTTATCAGGAAGAACAGTGGCTTTGCAAAGAGGAAGTACTGTTTTCTAGGGGGTTCAGCTGAACCGTTGAAACACTTCAACGTGACAGTGCAATGTTATGGCCAGGAGAATGGAGAGACCTTTCGACACGCCACTGTCTCCCATGAATTCAAGACAGCTTTGCAGCAGGCAGAAGCAGATTTCAGCCAAGAAATCCCTTGAAAGTCAGAGTCAGTAGTTGTAGTTGGAGGGAAACCACTAGCCATATGTATTAAATCTAACACAATACTCTATCATCAGCATTTTTTAAGGGAAGGCGACTTATTTTTGTTTTTTTTTTCGCGGCAGGTTTTGTTTTTTTTTTGGGTTCCTGGTTCTATGCTTTCCTGTTTCTCTGATTTTCTGCTTTTCTGCTTCTCTGCTTTTCTGCTTCTCTGCTTTTCTGCTTCTCTGCTTTTTGCTTTCCCTGCTTCTCTGCTTTTCTGTTTTTCTGCTTTTTGCTTTTCCTGCTTCTTTGCTTTTCTGCTTCTCTGTTTTCCTTGCTTCTCTGCTTTTGTACTTCTGTGCCTTTCTACTTCTACTATTCTACTTTTTCTTTTCTTCAGTCATGTGTTTTTGCTGCTCTACTTCCTGCTCCTTTGCTTCTTTGCTTCCTGTCTTTAC
>Ga0126342_10020520_pt1 | contig 11105 bp, 18 predicted proteins | sample Cyp1metagenome_FD_92528 | JGI IMG/M metagenome (GOLD analysis project Ga0126342, IMG submission 92528) | Coral microbial communities from Lord Howe Island, Old Settlement Bay, Australia - Cyphastrea 1 metagenome | ecosystem: Host-associated > Invertebrates > Cnidaria > Coral ...
AGCTGACTGGTGTAGATCCTGCTGACAGAAATTTTGGATTGCCACCTACCTCTGAATGGCACTGGTGGGATGACGACTATGAGCATGGCTCTATGGGGGGCATGGATCCTCCTTCTGGTGACGCGGATCTTCAACATGATCCCGCCGCAGCTCCAGCCTCTCCTGAGCAAGGTGCTGAAGCTTCTGCTAGTGCGGCTCCTGGCTCCTCACCAGGACCTGAATCAGAAGTGGGAAAGCCCAAAATCCCCCAAGATGTTTCGGAAGTTTCTTTGGCAGACTCCTTTATCATGGGTGTCCTACGTGGTTGGCGGTTGTTCCCGTGCCGAAGCCATCAGCCAAGCTTTGTCTGCACTTTGGGATGAACAGTTGCTTGGTCACCGTTATTCACCACATGCTGGACGTCATGGAAGTTCTAACCACGCTCTATGGCATGAATGGCATGACGATGTTTGTGATGATGGCTAAGATGTGGAATTAGGGACGTGATGATGGATGGTGGAACGATGGTCAGTGGCATGATGAATGGCATGGACATGAATGGCCCGATGAAAGCGTCGCTCCCTGCTAAGGATGCGTAAGCTGCTTTGTCTCCTGACGAAGAAGAGCGCCTTGAAGAAGCTCTTCAAGCTAAGGAAGTAGCTGACCAACTTGCAGCTGAAGCCAAGCGCAGTTGGCAGGAAGCCCAAAAAACCACCCAGCAGTTGAAGCGCGATAGAGGTTTTGGTCATGTCAACACTGTCAACCATGATCGTTGTTAACTGTGGCGGTAACCATTTAAAATTTAGTTAGGGATTGTCCTGGCAAACGACATGGGAACTACCCCAAGGGCAAGTTTTCTGGCAAGAGCAAGGGCATGTACTACATGACTGACCCCAATGATGCGTTCTTCCAGAACAAAGGCAAGGGCAAGAAAGGTAAGTCCAAGTTTTCCCACATGTCTGACCAAGAGATGTTTTGGAATTCCAAGGGCAAGGGCCCTTACCACTCCAAAGATGGCAATGGCTTTGGCAAGAACCCTGTGAACGCCTATGCTCTATATGGCATGGAACTGGCCTCCACAGCAAAGGCATCAACTGGTGCTGGCTCTAGTTCTTTGGCTTCACAAGCTTACCCGCCTCTGCAGCACCAGAAGTTTCCACCCAAGAGCTGGTGAAAGCTGTTTTGTCTCTCAACCGACAAGCCACCGTGAACATTCTTTCAGCGAAGCGGCCATACTTCGGCTTCGGCAATGGGAAGTGGGGCAGAGCTAGGTACAAGTTGGAAATTTGTTCGGATGTTTCTGGTCAAAAGAAAGCGTTTTCATTGTATGCAATTCCAAACCCAGTTGAAATTTACCAGCCCAACTTTGACAAGAAACAGCTTGTTCCAGTTCTGATCGGCATGGATCATCTTGGTGCACATGGGTGTCAAATGTTGGTTGATTTTGGATCTGGTTTAGCATTGGATGGCCTTGATGATAGCGCTGAAATATAAACTACCAGTCAATCCGAAGAGAAACTATATATGATATGTTGTACCATCTCACACGTGGCCAAACCAGAGCAGGAGGGCATGCGCAAGTCAATGTTGTTGCTGAAGTTGATCCTTTTTTGTGCAACCAGTCCTGCAGTTTTGTCCTCTTGATTTCTACACCACCCAGCAGTCATGTCCTTCATTACATCTTCTCCTCTCAAACATGATCGTGAAGAGCTGTTGCGAAAACTTTTTCGATGTAGCCACAACATGTCACAGATGACCAACTCTTCCAACAAACAAGTTGTAGAAGCCCCCGCATCTACCTCTGCGACTGGCAACGGCGTCTTCGTCGCAAAGCCAGCGGAAGAAGCGGCGGTGCTGAGCAGCATCAAGTCCAATGTGAAGGGCAAGCCAACAGCTCGCCCCTTGGACCCAGATCGAATGATGACCTACGACCCTTGAGATCCACGTGCCTCTCCAATGACCTGGCCGCGTCATGGCAAGCATGTGGAAGGGAAATCTCCAGGGAAACCCGCACGGATCCACACAGCGCCTGGGCCCGCTGCGAGGTTTGTGCCCTCCAGCTGTGGTATCAGCCACGGAAGGGCTCTCCTTCCAGCCACACTGCGGTCCACAATGCACTGATGGTACAAAGGGCCTTGACGCAACTCCAGCCGATGCTTCATGGTGCACTTCCAACGGAAGAGATTGTGAAAGCCATGTTGGACAAGATCACGGCCGAGGAGAAGTTGAACATCAAGGTGCAATATATCTTCTGGGGAAGCCCAACGTCGAGAGCTCCAAGAAGGTCACAAAGTCCAAGGCAGCTTCCAAGAACATGGAGAAAAAGGTGGTTGTCACCAAGGGATCCGATAATTTTGGACTCTCCAGGCCGTCGCCAGGTGGAAGACTTCCTGACCGACCAGGAAAAGAACGATCTGCGCAATTTGCATGGTGCAACGATGAGCTCTTTCATCGCAGCGTCAAGTGCAAGGCCTGTCCTTGAAACCATCCCCCCATGCTCTCATTCAGGGAATTGAAACAACCCGCTCTGCATACTATCCAGTTCGGATGGTGGAGTCAATTGTGCGACACTGGAAGAATCAACTTGCTCCTCAACATCATGTTCAAGCTTTGACTTCTCCTGATTTTGTGGAGCACCCCAACCTTGCAGAGTGCGATGTGAAGTGGACGCAACGTCTCCAAGCTCTACCTGCTGAAGAGGTGCTTCCACCTGTTCCTGATGATTTGATGTTGATTTGTCTGACGGCTATGACCCTTCTATACTCGAAGCTCCTCAACATAGCGATGGTGTCCCTGAAGAAGATCGACAAGCTTGGCATGCCAAACTGCAGCACTATCACCGTGCAGCAGGACACCCCACGAACAAGAACCTGGTTCACCTGTTTCGCGATGCTGGACTTCCCAAGTGGAAGATCGAAAGTGCTCGAGATCTTCGATGCGATTGCTTGTGATCGTCTTCTACAACACAGTAAAAGTTCAGGTGAAGTGCCAAGGGCAACAACTCACCCCTGGTGCAAGGCGTGGGAGACCGTCAGAGCTGACTCCAGCGAGTGGCATGTTCCAGACCAGCAGATCAAAATCAAATTTTCATCCTGCTTATAGACTTTGGCACTAAGCTCCGGGCGGTTCATGTGGTCAAATCGTACGGGTTGACTCAGATGCTGTCAGAAAGCTCTGAGGATGTCATCAAAGCAATTGCTGAAAAATGGTTGGCCGAGAAGCCCAAACCTCGACTTGTTGTCCATGACAACTCCTCTGTCTTGACGGCCACCGATGTGAACGAGTTCCTCACCAATGTGGGCATCCAACTCAGCTTGCCAGCTGAGAAGGAATCATGGGCTCAGTGAATTGTTGAATCAGCAAGCAAGAATGTAAAGATGACAGCCTCCGCCATTCAGCCTGGACAACCAACTCTACCACCTGGTGTTTCTCTTCAACTAGCTTGTGCAGCTCTCAACACCAGGGGCTATTCCTCTTTTCAGTGGTGCTATATGGCAAGGACATGCAAGGACTACACCATAACCGATGCATAGGTCAGAACCTTTGCCAACTTGCCTGTCACCACCAAACATTTTGATACATCTTGAGTATGAGGCCCTTGTTCGAGCTCGCCAACAAGCTGAAGAAGTTGCACGTCGCACCAGAATCTACGTGTGATGTCCCAACTCGAGAACTCCAGTGTGAAGCAGCCTCTGCGCACCTTTGAGCCAATGGACTTAGTCATGGTTTGGCGCAAGCAATGGCCTGCTCACCTTGCTGCTCCTGGCCGACGAGGCGGATTTCAGAGAAGTATCCGTCCTCGTTGGACTGGACCTGGACGTGACGTGTTGATTTTCATGAAGTTCTTCATCACCAAGACGAAGGAGATGAGAGAAGACACATCCTCTAGGTGTTGATTTGCTCGCAGCTGTTGTGCTGCAGTGCTCACTCGGTGAGACCGGTCACCGACACCGAGCGTGTCAACTTTGAAGTCTGTGACAAGCAAGATGCCACCAAGTGGGAAATCCTTCGCTGATGTCCTGCCTCAACTCGAATAATTACCTGGACATCATTGATCAAGCCACAGGAGAAGATGAACGAGAGCTTCCTGATCTTCCAGATCAACCTGATGAATCAACAGCTGTGCCTTCTGCTGTGGCCAAACAGGCCACAAAGGTTTTCCAGAAAGGCGTCACTTTTTCTGATCCTGCACTTCAACCACGCTCCAAGATTGCTGGCAAGCAAGCTTTGACTCCAGCTGATTGGAAGCCGAAAGCAGGTGATGATGATGTTGAACTTTTACCTGAACCTGGCAGTGCTTCTCAACCTTCAGCACTGGCGCCTGCGGCTCCCACTCACGAATCTCCTGACTCGACTTGGAAGAATTGCTGGATCGCGATGTCAACGACTATTGGTGTCTCTCCTAGACATTTGCCTCACCCCAAAAAGCAAAAGGTCAGCGGTGACAAAGACATGAGAACCATGCCTAAAGATGAACACTATTTTCAGTACGACCTCAAGCGGGTGGAGGAACTACATCAACCAGATGTTGGACTTCTGGACTTTTACAATCTGGTTGTTGGCAATGATCTGGACTGCCTCTCCATGGAGTTTGACCTGGGCTTTGTGTCAAAGCGGCAGTTCAAAAATTTCCTCCGAAGCCCTACTGCGTATCTTGTCAAAAAGATGCGAGATTCCGAAATGGTTCTCAGCAAATTCTCCTCAACATCGAGAGCTTTTTGCTCGTGCTAAGGGCGAGGAAACCGACAGCTTCTTGAAGAACGAAGCAGTGAAGGCCTGCCATCGAACTGATGAAGTACATGAAGCCATGGGGAGCGGATGCGTTGTCCGTGCTCGCTGGGTGCTAACCTGGAAACTTGTGCGTCCAGAGGATCAAGTTGAAGCACGTCAGGATGCTGCCAACAACCCATCTTCAACACACACACACACTTATATACACACACACACTTCTGACGGCCTCAGACAGGCAAAAGCATGTATTGTGCTGCTAGGCTTTGAACACCCTGAGATCGGCAATGTGGACTACAAAACGTCCTCACCTGTGCAGTCTATGTTGGCCCGAAACTTGCTTTATCAAGCCACCTGCCAACACTCTTGGCAGCTTGAAGGTTTGGATTAAGCAACTGCATTTCTCCAGACGGCTCCTACGTCTTCTGATGCCAACTTGTGGACGTATGGTGTAGCGGAACTTCGGTCTGCACTTGGCCTCGACATCATGAAGGTTATGCTCAACATCTATACAGCTCCCAGGGGACTATGGCTTGACTTGCATCGAACCTTGACTGGTCCCGGTGGATATCCTGCCCTGGGAGAGCGATGTCTCTGGGTTTCGTATGATGTGGACCCAGTGACCCAACAGCCGTCACCATAGACATGATGAGTGGCCATGTGGATGGCTTCCACAGGACAGGAGACCCCAACAATGCAAAATGGAATAAGTTTGCCGCAAGCTAGACTCCTCTTACCGATGGGGAACTACAAAGCACTCTGCATATCGACACGCTGGCACAGACATCCGAGTGAATCGTGATGCTGATCACGATCTTGTCATCTCCGTTAGCCAGCACTACTATGTAGCTTCCCTGACAGACCTTGACATCTCTGCCGACAGATTGCGCAATGAAAATGCACAGAAGACTTCTGATGAGATTGCTGCCTGCCGAGGTGCTCTTGGCGCATTGCAGTGGCTTGCAATTCAAACTCAACCTCAACTCTGTGCTCGATGCAATCTCCTCCTCGCTGAAGTTATCAGGCTTGGTAAGATGAGCTATGCCATGGAAATCCAGCGCATGATTGGCGAGATTCGTCGTGAATCCTATGAGCTCAAGTTTTTCAAGCACAAGAAGCGAAAACTTGGCGCGATGTTTGCTTCGTCACTATGGCTGACCAAGCTCATGCAAATCGAGACAAAGGTGATTCGACTGGTGGAATCATCACTGATGAGCGGCCCTGTGAGGCTCTGAAAGTTGAATTTTGTCCTATCTATAAATATTATTATTATTACTATTATTATTATTACTATTATTATATATGTATATATATATATGGAAACTCCGTCGCGAAGCTCTTGCATCAAATGATGGAAGTTCAAGCCGTTCTTGAAGGTGAAGACTGGAATTTTCGTGCACGTCTCCTTTGGTGTGAGATCCATGGTGCTGGACTTGACCATTCACCTACTGCATACCTAATGCCAACAAGGTGGAATGTGCAGAAGAAATGGTAAAACAATTTGAAGGAGCCCTTTGCACTGACAGCAAAGGTGGGTTTGATGCCGTGCGCTACAACAAGAGCCATCTCTTGGGTTTGAGCAACGCCCGCTCTGCACCTCAAGCCCTATACAACTTCGAGAATACCTCCGGCGCGGGTTCCAAGCTTCGCTGGGTAGCCAGTGACCATGACTTGAGCGGAAGTCTGACGAAGAATCGTGCTGACTGCCGAGTTGGCTTTCAGAAGTTCCTCAAAACTTGGCTGTGGGCTGTCAAATATGATCCACAATTCATAGCCTCCAAGAAGAACAAAGAAAGGAAGGCAAAACAGCAGTGAACCAAATTGACAACTACCTCAAGGGCGGCAAACCAGATCTTCCTTTCTATGCTGGTGCAACAACTTCAGATCCTTGTCAGGTTTGCCACGTCGATATGATGAATCACTGCTGGCCCTTGACTGCATTATATATTGGCGCAGGAGGGGCCCATTCTTTCTTTCATAGATTGAACGCTCAGCCTTGTGACATGGGCTGCTGACTGGGCGCTGTGCCCATTGGTGAAAACAGAGCTGGGCGCTCTTGCATTGCATTCTTGTGTCTTGGTGTTTGCCACTGTGTGCCCGCTGCTGATACCCCCGTTGCAGGAAACCTACATATGCTTCCCATGCACCCATCTTCCGCCTGGCCTTCTCCTCAAACTGGGTGATTGCAACCCAGGCGATAGCTGGTTTGCCGCTTCCGCCGCCGGCTCCGCCGTCGCAGGCTGCGAGGGCTGTGACGGCTGCGAGGGCTGTGACGGCTGCGCGGGCTGTGACAGCTCCGACGGCGACGTCGAAGGCGATGTCTGCGGCGCCGCGGACGTGGACGCCTCCGTCGCACTGGGCTTCCCACGGGGGCGTCCTCTCGGTCGTGATGCCGTGGACACCGCTGAGGCTGCAGCTGGTTGGGCGTCAGTAGATGTCGTGGATACATCCAAAGGCTTCTGGGAGGGCTGCGAAGGTTCTTGGGGCCTAAGCCAAGCAACAAGGGCGAATGGGCCAGTGCGGATGATTTGGGGTTGGCTTGAGGTGTGTAGTGTTGGTCAAGTCATGTCAAATCAGTTGGGGATTGGGATTTGATCATAATGTGATAACTGATATCCAATCTGCTCCTCAACGAAGCACCCGAACTTCTGTGACCTGCATACCCCGCAAAAGGCATTCTTGGCGAATTTTGCTTGAAGTCTGGAGCTAGCACACTCTCCATGCAAGCCTTGGCAGCTGGCCCCTTGGCGCATGGTGTCACAATTTCATCCAACTGCTCAAGTTTTGCCAACGGAAGCCATTCATATCTTCTCACTGACCAGGCTTCCCGGGAGTCCCAAGGCACGCAGGTCTGCACCAAAGCTGCCACCTTTGCAACCTGCCCCTGGCTCCGCCTTGACGCCAAATGCCATCCAAAAACTACTCAAAAAAGCTCTGTAATTGTGTACAATATAGAGGATATATAGAGGATATATGATGATATATGATGATATATGTGAAAAATGAATCATCATATATCCTCATTGTTGTGTACAGTGTACTAGACTGCAGTTTTGACCTCGATTTTGGAGATGTTGAACCCATAAACTGGAATAATTACAAGCCATTCAAAATAGGTCACGCCTAGGATTGAAACTAAGTATTATAACCGGTTTGCTGTGCAACCGCTTCAGAGCATGCCCGCTTTATACAAGTACCGAACCACATATTTTCTTTCATGGGATTTTGCCGTCGAGTCCTATTTCAAAGCAATATAGCTTGTCAAACATGGGTAGGCCTAGTAATCATTGAGAAACAGGTTGTGCTAGTCATTCAAATCACTATATGTTTTATTTCTATCTGACTATCTGAATAAACTACTGATTGATGGTTTCATCTGAAAGCTATCAAAAAGCTTTCACCGTCAATGAATTGGGATTCGGGATCATCCTCCCACGTACGGTTAAACAAGAATGAAACACGATACCCACCATCATCATATCTGCTTGGTGGTTTTAACCATCTTGAAAAATATGAAAGTCAATGGGGTTTGGATGACATCCCATATATGAAATGGAAAATAAAATTCATGTTTGAAACCACCAACCAGATATCATTTGTGCTCTCTCCTTCCATCCCCTTTTTGTGCCACCGAGCACGATTTCACTCAACTCGCACAAAACCTTCTAGGAACACTCAAATGTTTTTTAGTGTTGTTATTATTTCATAATCATGAAATGTTCATGATCAACTATATCCAATTATTACTATACAGCATATATATATAATAGAAATGGAGGTTTCGTAGCATGTCGGTACACCTCATGACCTGGTAGGAACCGGTGTGGAACCATGCTGCCCCCCAAATTTTCTGAGCGAACGTTAGTTGATTTAACTAAATTAATTATGATTTATGGATGTTTACAGCGATATTTCTAGGTATAATTTGATTTAATAGTAGATTGGTTTACGTATATATATATATATATATATATTACCGTATGTGTATAGTTACTTGGATGTGAATTGGGCTGAAGTAACCACCTCATAACATCCTATAAATGGAGGGGCAGCTGCCTGCAAAGATTGTGGATCAGACTGTTCCGTCAGTCATCCCCAGCGTTGTTGGCTCCAGATTTTGGTTCGCTGAACCCCACATTGCTGTTCCTGTCTCGTGGCCTTCATTTAAAAAACATTTCTGACTCGGTTCCAAGATGCAGAAAAAAATACAATAAACCTGCGGCTAAAACAAAAATTATTTCTGATTTCTTGATTCCTTCTCATCCCATCTACACTTCTCAGTCAGCACCAGAAAAATAGCCCAGGGACTTCGCTGCTTCCTCCGGATCTCCATCCATGGAAGAGAGGAGGGTCGCCTTAGATTCACAACGAATTGCTGTGGTCTGCCTGGAGATCCGTGGATTGGATAAATGTAAACAACTCCCACCAAAACTGCAAGGGAATATGATGGGAAAACAACATCAACTGATGCTGCTCCATTTTCGGAAAATCTCTATAAGACAATATGACTACGACTAACGAAACATATGAGCCATCAAATATGTCTAATCATAAGAACTTTGAGGGATCATCCAAATGGGTATGACCAACCAAGCACGAATACAAACGAGGACCTTTACAAAGGATCTGTCTGAACATGGTCTAATTTTATGTGGGTAAGACAATAATAAACCATCCCCCAGTCATCACCATTTTTATAGGTGGTATATATAAAATCATATAAACCATTCCCAGTCATGGGTGGTTTATGGCATTGTTTTACCCGTTTTACCCACATTGCTTCCAATTCCAATGGATTCTGCTTCACTTTTCCCCTATGAAGATTTCCTAAAATAGGGGTACCCCCAAATCATCCATTTCAATAGTTTTTCCATGAAATAAACCATCCAGCCATTGGGGTACCTCCATTTATGAAAACACCCAGATATTTCCTGGCCACTTGGGGGTATCCCCAACCCAGAAAGGTCCGAGGGAATGCCTGGAACAACCTGTGGCTCCTGGACGGTCAATGCCACAGAACTACCATCTGGGGATGCTTTTTAGAACCTATTTATAGTGATATCCCATAGGATCCATGTATGGTATATATGCTAACATTTGGGGTATATTGATGGTAAATGTTACCATATATAGCATACATGGATCCTATGGGTATTGGGGATGGCTTATTATTGGGCTTATCACATCATTCATGAAGGAATATTCTAGATCTAGACAACGAACAGTGCCTCTGTTATGTGCAAATTAAGAACACATACTTGTGTGTACTTTGTGTGATCACATCATTGCGGAGAACAAACAAACATATAAAAACATGGGGCAAAAAAAAACACGTTACCCTCTAGTAAACTAACATAGCTATTGAAAATGGCCATTTATAGTGAGTTTTCCCATTAAAAATTGTGATTTTCCATAGTTATGTTAGTTTACCAGAGGGTAAATGACACAACAACCACTCTTGCACCGTAGGGGAGATATCCCGGCTGTCCCCTCTCTTGGCTCGCTTCTTGGGCTGAGGGCCCCAGCTACAGAGATCCGGTCCGACTTGGTTTTGGCCACAACGCGGCCTGATTGCAACATGTGGAGCATCCAGATAGTTATGTAAGGCCAAAAGGCGGCAGAAGTGTAATTCCATCCCCTAATATCTTGGATGTGCTTAAGTAACCCCCCAAAACAAAAACATATATTCCCTATAGATTCCACAAGTAGTGGACTTCCCAATCGGAAAAAATCCTTCAGCCACTTAAGAGACCAGGGGTCTAGGATGGTACTCAGTATTGGGGGTATCGGATTAGTTGAAAGGACATGATCTGACATGACCGAACCCAGAAAGACGAAGTGTTTGTGGGATCCCTGAACGGTGACCACACTTTTTGTGGCTGAAACATGTCCCATCAATAGCCATTTTGCCACTCGGGGCCTTTCCTAAACTTATGTAGCCCACAACACTACAGCTATCCACCTTCTTGTGCATGAGGGATGAGCGGAGTCCTTCAATTTGACATACCCCTTCATACTGAGAGTAAAGTTTAAAATCATGCAATTGAAGTATCGTCCAAACCACATTACCACCTATATGTGACTTGAAATAACCATGCAGGATACAGTATTGACCAACAAACAAGAAGGATATGAACCAACAGTCAATGGGAATAGTTCACCAATAATGTGGTGTCCTACTTGGAATACCACCGATGAAGGACCCGACCGAAAAGAAACAAAACATATATATATATATATATACCTGCATCCTCGCAGACCATCCTTTTTTTGGCTGTTTGGGCAAGAAATGCTTTTGCACCTCTAGCGGCGCTTTTTCATAGTGAAAGCGCTTTTGATGTTTTGAGGGTTTTGGCCCAACTAAGTTTACATCTCCAAGGTTCTGTTTTCGCAAAGCT
>Ga0126342_10020521_pt1 | contig 11105 bp, 10 predicted proteins | sample Cyp1metagenome_FD_92528 | JGI IMG/M metagenome (GOLD analysis project Ga0126342, IMG submission 92528) | Coral microbial communities from Lord Howe Island, Old Settlement Bay, Australia - Cyphastrea 1 metagenome | ecosystem: Host-associated > Invertebrates > Cnidaria > Coral ...
CAGCACCTTTTCACTCAGTCAGCTCGAAGGTAGCTGAAAGCACTAAAATGGCTGCAGCACATATACAAACATATATGCTACATGTGACATAGTCTACACTGTACACATATCTGATCACATATGGAAAGTCATAAAATATATAAAATGCCATGGTTCCAGTCACCAACAACCAGTTACATATAGAATACCCATAGGATCCATGCATGGTATATATACCAACATTGGGGGTATATTGACCTTAAATGTTACCATATATAGCATACATGGATCCTATGGGATAGTGCCAGTCACCACCCTTTTCAGCCAATTTCCGTTCTCCCGGTCCGATCCCAGGAGTTCCACTCCAACTCGACCTCCTGATCGATGGGGCGATCTTGAAAGATGTTGCCGTTCAACCTCGGGAGATCAAGGAGGCATGGGGACAGTGGCGTTGTGACATCGTTACATTATGTTACATTTATTTATTTAATTTACTTCTCTCTCTCTCTCTCTCTCTCTCTATCGCCTTCTCAAGGAGTTCAGCAGAGCTTGTTTGAGCTTGTTTATCTAGTTATTTTGTTTATCATTATTTATCTATTTACATCTATTTAATAATATTATCATGATATATTCACATTGAAATTTCCAACATGGTTCTGGGTCAAAACCCCGGTACCCGTGGTACCCTAAAATAGATGCTTACTGGATTGTTTTTCCCGCAAATATAGTGATAATAGGTTTTGACCCATCCCCACATGATGGGATTTCGACACATGTCCAGTGTTTAGATGTCCCAAACCTTGAAATTTTCTGAGCCAACTTATGGATGGTTCCGGGGCTCCCTGCCATGTGGCGCGGCGATGAATCTTTCCCTCAGATGCTTTCTGCGCGCAAGCCGCTGGGGGATGGGGCTGAGCCTGATGGGTCTTCCCAAGAAATGTGAAATGCGGATTTTGACCCAGGAATTGCACCAAAATGTAGAAGGAGTTTTCTCCACAACTCTGGTAAACATACCAAAAACTATGGAAAATGACAATTTTTAATGGATAAATCAACTATAAATAAACTGCCATGTTCAATAGCTACAAGGCTTGTAGTACAAGCATGTTCGCTTACCAGAGGGTAAGATATGTAAGATGTCTTGCGTCACTTTTCTCAACCCTTCCATGTCAAAGGGGCTGGAACCGGTCCAAGGGAAATGACCAACCATGCCATGTCAAATGATGAGGAACCACATCCAACCAGCTCATAGTCTCAAGATCGTGTCTGTTCACTGCAGCAGAAACCATCACACAGCTGGTGTTTTGCGACAAGAAGCATCGTCACCGTTGGAGTGATACACCTGCTGGATGGGACCGTCACGTTGAGCAGCTGTTTTCAAATATCCGCTGGGATTTCCTCGGCAGCTGAGTGGATTTCCGCGAAGCATCGACGCAAAAGGAACCATGAAATGAACCAGTGATATCCATTTACCATTTATTTTGGTACCTTCTCTTGTTCTGCGGGCTGGTATATGCCCATTGTAAATATCTATAAACTCGCGATGCTTCACTGGGAACTATGGCACTATGGCCCCCAACCGAGTGCCATGGCTTTTAGGCGATGCTGTCCCAACTGTGATATGTTCTTTTGAGGGTCTCTGTTTTTTAAGGTTCTAATTACCCTCCAATAAATTAACATAGACCCTGCCAGATAGGGGTTGGAAAACTAGTTTCCACTATAAATTGGTCATTTTCAGGGTCTATGTTAATTTACCACGGGGTAACTATATAGTCACTGTAAGTGCGAAACTTGGGCGCCGCAAAAACAAAAAGTGATTATCGCATACTTTATTGGAGCAAAACATGAAGATATTCCAGACCAAAAATGGCGGCACCTTCGGGCAGTTGAAACATGTTGAAACCAATCTCCATGATCCAGATTGGACCCCCTTTGGATCATTCATCAATCACCAAACATGTGGTGCATTGCTGGTTTATTATCCGCGATTCATAACCCACTAGTTACCTCTTTCTTCGAGATGAGGGGCTTGGTTGAGTCCCGGTCGCGATGTTGGTTAAATCACACTAATTTCCCTTATATAAATCCCATTAAGTCCCATTAAGGACCATTGGATAGCATTAAATTCAAGTGAATGCCTGAAAAGTTTGGTCATATGCGGGTGATTCCCCCTTTTTTCACCCAACTATATTTGGTATCCAAAGCTGGTCCCAGTCTCATGGCTATGTTGATAAATCCCATAAAGTCCCATCAAGTCTCATTAATATCATTCAGTACCATATACCATTAAGTACCATCAAGTACGGACCATTAAATACCATTGAGCACCCCTAAATATCATTGAATACCATTGAATACCATTGAATACCATTGAACTCAGTGGCTTCAACTTCCATCTAAATGGCAAGTGTCTCACTTGTTCCTGCTTTTCCTCAACATCTTTGAAAAGCTCCATGGCACGTGCCGTACCCAAAGACGTCATCATCATCACCGCCTGGATGTGGTGCCAGGGCTTTTACCACCGCCAGAAACCTCCCGTTGAAAAACAATAGTTATATACTGGTATATACTATTTTTGTGTAAAACCATACATTATCCGTGCTCTTGGACTCATAACAATTGTAAACCATTCTCAGTTTTACCATGAATCAGTTTTAAAAACCAACATATAGTTTATTGTTGCAGTACATTGCTTAACTAACATGACAACCCATTTCTGGTAATATTGGGGATGCTTTTGAATTGGTTTTACCAGATGGAAGACCACGTTTGAGAATTTCATGCTCAAAATATAGACCAAAGACCATATCAAAGTATGATACACTGCAACTTGCACACACATCCGACAAACGTACCAAGAACATGTTGACGTAGTTCATGTTTTCTTTGTTGTCCCCCTGGGTATTGCGGAATGAGGGCCACGAACTTCAAACTTCCTCGGATAATCATGGTGGTGTTCGTGGCACATCCCCACCATCTTTTCTTTTTGGGGTGTCCCAAAGAAACACCGCACACCGCAACCCCCATGGGCCCATGGCCTGCCTCTTGATCGATAGGCCGATCTGGAAAGACGTTGGCGTTCAGCCAGGTGGCCCGTTTCTGCACCTTCTGCGGGTCCGCGGCCGTAAAAGCCATGGATCGGGCCATGGGTGCCATGACCATGGGCGCTCTGGCCATGGTTGGCTCACGTTTCACGGCAGCTTTCCTGGGCGAAAGAAGGGGTTGATGGGGGGTATAACCACGCACTCATATATATATACACGTATGTGTGTGTGTGTCTGTGTTTTTATTTGTTCATTTATTTATATGTTTGTTTATGTTATACATAGATGACGTAGGAAACACATATAGATACATATATATATATATATAACCGGATGCATAATATATTATATATATAGGATCCATATACACATATGTATATATATACACATACAAACGCACATACATATGTTAATTGTTATACATATATATATATATATATACATCGCATAAAAAATGCAAACATAATATACAATGCATATAATATGAGGATGATCTCCAGGTCCAAATGTGTCGCAAACAGTTTGACGCGGGAAAACACGACTACGACCTCAGGTGAATAAACGGAAAGATTGCTCCAAACAAAGTCCAAGATTGACCTCAATTGGTGTTGCACACAGGCACCTTCTTTAAAAACAACGAATATATATATATATATATATTTATGTAGGCGCCTTCAGACATTACATCGTAAGCCAGTAACAAAACATACCCAGATTTTACCCTCCCAAACTGGATCCAGCACAAAACAACTGGGGGTCGAGTCATGATGGAGCCCATGGAGCCCAAAACATGGCGCGTGGCTCTTCAGAGCCGCTTCCATTAGCGCAACCAGGTTGCAAATATCCAGAAGGATTTTGGACCTGATCTTTCCTCTCCTTAGGCGCCAATTGGATGATCCAGAAATTGGGGTAGGAGATCATTCCCCATGACTTACATTCCAGTTATTATATAGAGAGATAGCCATGTTTGAACCTTTCGGCCATACTCCGTCTTCGAACATCAGGGTCAACTGGGTTGATAGCTTGGTCAACTGGGTCATAGCTTTGACACTTGAGTCAGTCAAAGTAGGTAGCTTTTTTGCAGGGAGTTTTCCACTTATTTTTCGGCATTGAAGCTTTGAGCCCCCCTTGAACGGCAACCGCATCACTCACAACCCTCCCACCTGTGAAAAGCGCCATGTGCGCCATTGTCTCAACACTTTATCAGGGGGGGTAGTATGGCACGGCCCCGCTTTGAAAGTCTGTATGTGCAAAACCTCCTGCACAAAAAACATGTTGCGACCTTATAGCCAAACGATGCCGGTTTTACGGACTGAGGCTGTAGCAATCAGCAGCTGATACATATGTCATCATCCTATCAACTCCAAAGTAAATCCCGTTTTCTGATAAGTCAAGCAATGGTACCATTCAGATACCGAATTGTCCAGCGATGTGTATGAAGATCTCAATAAATACCGTATCATATTTATACATGTATGTTTGTATGTTTGCAATTATGTATTCATATGTTCACACCTTTATCTGTCTGTCTATCTATCTATCTATCTATCTGTCTATCTATCTATCTATCCATCTATCTATCTATCTATCTATCTGTCTATCTATCTATCTTCGTGCAGAATTTGTCAGAACGTACCGCCAGGACGACAACCTGGCGAGACTTCCGCAAATTTGACAGGCATTACCAATGTTTTGTTCCTTCAACATATCCATCTAGCTATGCGGTAGACCCAAGAATGGTTTTATATGGTCTTGCCATGTGTTTTCCTTCTGACCAAACCCTGAAAAAATAGCTTACCATCCAAAATTAGCACAGCATGTTATTGGTGGAAATGCCTCTTTATATCTGAGCAATCCTTTTGAACCTTTATGATACCTTTGATTCGGCCTACCAGTCTACCACATATTATCTGCAACCCTCAAAACGATGGAACATCTTCAAAAGTCAATCCTAAAATAGCATTCACCAAAATTTGCTGCGCCTGGTTCAAAGAAATGTAGCTCCCAGAATGCATGTTCACCTGTTCTACCTTCACTTGGGGGTCACAAAAAAAATGCAACAAATCTTGGCCAGCCAGCCCCGGCTCCAACGGAACAACGAGCCAAGGCTCTTCCAAATCTTTGAACAGCTCCATGGCCCGCGCTGAGCCCAAGCTCTTCACCGCCGTAATCGCCTTTGGACTAGGGAAATTAGGGATGCAATGGGGGATGTAAAATGCAAAGGTATATAACCAACAAAAATTAGATTCACCCATGGGACCGGTGGGATTTAAGAATCAAACATTGGTATTTCAATGTATTTCAAAAACATAAATGGTGCTATAATTACTGTACCTTCCTGGTAATTTGACAGAGATATTGTCAATTATGATTCTTTCATCATTCTTAATATATCATTTTATTTTGTCTATCGATTTAATAGGTAAGTCATCCGTAAAAGCACCATTTTCATTCGCCATGGCGGGAGAGAATTTCTAATCCCTGGTCGCACCCGCCTCTGGATCGATCTGCCGGTCCTGAAGCGACCAGATCGTGAAGCAAAGCTTGAAATGGACCATCGACCTGGAGATTAACAAACATATGGCCTATGGCCGCCTATGGCTATGGATCAATGCCTATGTTTCCACCATTTTTAGTGGGATGAACATCCAGCTAAACCAGCTATTTTGATGAACTACAGGGGTACACAAGGTTTTGACCCACTGCCATATACGTATAACTCAGAAGTAGGGATATCATGAATGGGGATGTCCTAAAAATATGGCAAAACATCTGGGTAAATTATCATATTTCACTAACCTGAAATCATTAAGAACAAATAAGGCCATCTTGGGATGATTCCTCTTATTAACCATGATTCCAGGTTTCGGTCGCAGTGAGGTCGTTATAATTTAATTTAATTTACCCAAATAACATGGTATGTATAACTTAACCCAGAATCATCCACATTTTTTTTGAATGTGTCCAAACATACGGTGTACACCCTGGCCGCTCCCATCAGACTACCGACAATTTGCACCGCTGACCAATGCCTGGTGGATTTTCCATGGCCGAAGTTGCCTAAATTGGTTTAGAACAAGATTGTATAACTAGGGTTCATATGCAATTAACCATGGTTTACTATGGAATTATAACTACAAGGATGGATTTATACGAGCTACTATTGGATTTTCCATGGCCCCCAAAAGCATAAATAGGGCTTATGTTTATGGTGGAATTTATACTTAGACTTCATATTTGATAGACTCTCTTATAGACTAATGTTTTAATCCGGGATCCTCTCTGTTGGGAGGGTCAACAGCCAATCCATCCGTGGTCCTGGAAGACGTTGGCGTTCAGCCAGCTGGCTCGCCTGTTTAGGAGCCAGAACCAGTCTGACATCCAACTGCATCTGGATTCCTATTCAGTGAGCCACCACTTCGGATTACATCCAGTATCCCAAATGATCCTAATGCAATTGCAACTTATATAGCAGTTTAGTCTGCCACCGCGGTTGAGGATCGTTGAAACATACTGGGTGTCACAGAGCCATTATTGTAGTAGAATTGATCCACTGCAATTTGAGCTGTTGGCTTCCCCAGACTTAGCATATGTCCCTCTTAGTATACCTATACTTAGTTCATCGCAATGTTTCCCCACTCTCTGAATCTGATCATGTTTCCTTGCCAGTTGGTATACTGATCATTCGGCTGAATTACATCACAATGTGCCCCCTCCCAGTTAAGAGTTGGTTTACAAACCCCGTTAATTATAGGTATATGTTAGTATCATAAACCATAGTTGTTGGAGTTAAAAACAACCTTTGCTGTTAGTGAAGCAATAGTAAAGCATCCCCAAAATCACAGTTTTTATGGGTGGTAAAACACATGGCACTGCGGCTGGGCAAAAGACCTGTACCGCTATTAAGGTTCGTTTGGGATGTACATAACCGAAGACATCTCACAATGAACCCTACCGCAAGTAGGGTTTCATTTATGGATTATATATAGGATTTAAAACCTCCCACTTCCACGGAGCAATTAACCATACCCGCAATTGATGGTTTAATTATATTACATGAGTTGTTGTTTTTTTTTTTTTAATTTATTTATTTTTTAATATACATTTTTTTTTATCCCACTTCATGGAACATTCAACCATATCGCAATTAGGATTTCATTAAAATGATCAAATGCAAATATATATATATATACATAATATAATAATAATATAATATATATATAACATAAAAACAATATATAATGTATAAGTATACACCACACCCATGGAACAATGAACAATGAACAATACCATCACCACCACCACCACCACCAGCATCATCATCATCATCATCATCATCATCATCATCACCATCACCATCATAATCATCATCATGACCATCACTATCACCATCACCATCATCATCATCATCATCATCATCATCATCAACGTCATCGCCATCGTCATCATCATCATCACCACCATCATCATCATCATCATCATCACCATCACCATCCTCATCCTCGCCGTCGTCATCATCATCATCATTCATCATCATCATCATCATCATCACCATCATCATCATCATCATCATCGCCATCATCATCATCATCATCATCATGATGTCCAGTTTCGGGCAAACCAAAGGATCTTGCCGCAACAATAGCTATCGTTTGGGGGGCCACATTGTATCAACAATTCCTCAAGCACTGCGAAGAGACTCGGCCTCTCGATCTTCTCGGCACCATCTCCGGCCTGTTCCGCGGCGTTACGATGCGTTCCGACCCTAAAACGACCCTGAGGGTCGGGTCTTTGAAGCACTGACATGTGGGAGGCAACCATCAAATATGGGGATGGTTATCAAGAAAACTCAGAATACTGGGGATTTACTAATCTGCCATGATTTACCATCGAGCAAAACGAATACTTAATCATCCTTAATCCAAGTATCTCTTTCTCGCTCTCTCTCTCTCTCTCTTCCCTAGTACACGGATGATAATTTTCTTTTCAATTTGCCGTTGTTCCCCATCCTTGGCCGATGGCAACTTGCTTGCCTCCATCCTCCCATGTGTTTTCGAAATGGTTGGTACAGTTGATGGTTGGTGACTGTTCTCGTTTCGATACAAGCACAATGTGGATGGATTATCCTGGATCACTGCGGTTTCACGAGCAAAAATCCACGGCACGCTCACAGAAGGTCCAAGTTCAATCGCATGCTTTTCAGCATCTAGGAGTTATCCTCCTGTAAACTAATATAGATGCGGAGAACCCACCAATTGAAGATTTGCTTTCCTTGGAAACCAATGGTTTTCCACAGCTATTCCATGTTGCTTCACCCTAGGGTAAACCTTTACAAACTTTGATTTCTATTTATTTGGGCATCTGCCTGCAGCCGGGTTTGGTGAAGCCACAACCCTTGAACGCGGCGCCTCCGCAGCCACCAAGACCTGCAAGGGATTGCCGGAGACGGAGCCAATGTGGCATTCTAATATCCCAACCCCTAAAAATACACACCCCATCACACCATGAAGGGAACATAACATGAACAATTCCAATACTGAAGCGGGATTCTGTTTGGGATGGAGAAAAAGATGCTTTAGGATTGGGAGGAATAGGGTAAAATGAATTGTTCCCCCGATTCGACCAGAAACCTCATGATGCTACCACTCTCCATGTTTAAACCAGCTACTAGATTAGGGGATGCCCATGTTTTTTTTGCAATTTTCTTGGGGAAACTATGAAACACAATGGGTTTTGGGGGGTGCCCGATGTTCAAAATGATCATCAACTAGATGAAACTTGGCCAATCTGAAGAACTATATTATATGACTTGACCATCACCATCACCATCACCATCATCATCATCATCATCATCAGCAGCAGCAGAGTAGCATTCAGCAACAAACCAAACAGAACTATAATACAAATGAAGCATCCTGAACCCGTCAATCCAACATCCCACTTGAACTTCGCCAAGCTACACCAGCACCCTCTCGCTGCACCGCTGTCTGGCATGTTCCAAAGTTGGAAACCCCGCAGGCCCCCACAGGTTTGGTGGAAGACAATGATACATTTCTTGAATCCAAATTGAGTTCTTCAGGAGGTTCAGTATCCCAGTTTTTACTTTCCTCAACTCTTTTGTCGACAAATGTGTGTGAATTGTATGATAGTACGCTTCTGAAATGCCACAATCATCTAGGTATCTCAGTTTGGAATCAATCCAAGTGGTTGACCGGGGTTTCCTCCATTCCAACAATGGGTCACCCCCAGGAGCGCTTGAGAGTAAACGTGAACATCTGAAGTTCCGATTCTCCGACAAAGGAGTTCTGGGAAAGGTTCTATGACCAGATCTACGAGTACATTGAAAGTATGTTGAAAGCACACTGCCAACTACGACCAGATCTCACCAATGTCGTGGGTCGTTTCCCACGACATGTGCAGCTGCTGCAGTGCAGTTTCCTACTTCAGCGATTTGGGATTGTGGATGTATGGTATGGACCCCACTTGGATGAGCATCCCCTAAGGTTCCCGGATTTGGGATAGGCCTTCAGGTAGCCACTGGGATTTTTGATTTTCGCTTCCTTTTCCTCGACGTCCTTGGGCTGGCATGTCGAACACAAAACATGGGAGCCACAAGAAAACCATCTATAAATCGAAATCATGTAGCTTGACCAGTGGAAATTCTCCGAAATTAGTCCTCACATGTCCTCAATCTTCTGAGTTTGTTCCACCTTGATGGCTGCCGGCAACGTACATTCTCTGGCCTTTTTTTTAGGGAGTCTGAAGCTCGGCATTTACAACGTTCTAAGCTGGGCAAAAACACCGGTGAAGTTCCAGTTCGCCTTTAGCTACTGAAGTAATGTGGGTAAAACAATTATTTAAAAAAAAACATCCCCCAAACCACCATAGATATAGGTGGTAATTATAAACCATTCCCAAAGGGATGTTTATTATTGTTATTTTACCCACAATATATATATATATAGATAGATAGATACTTGAAACTTAACCTCGCTCGATTGAATTCAAATGAATTCAAAATTTTGCCCATTGTTGTGTACCCAACATGCTCTTTCTTGAATCCTTGATTGTTTAGTTTCGTGCGACATGTGTTATCACCCATGAAAAGAACATCTCTGGGCGGCACCTCTGAACACATGATTTATTCCGGAGCAACATTTCAAGTAGGGAGCAGGCCCCTATGATTTGGCTTACCACCCATTAACTGAAAAAAACATCAAAAACATCAAATCCATGAACCAAAGCCTATAATTGACCTAACATTTTTGTTGTTTTTTGATGTTTTTTTGTTACTTAGGTCTCAGTCAACCAGCTATTTCTGTCCCTGGGCTCCACCGGGCTCCACCGGGCCCCACCGGGCCCCACCGGGCGTCCTTCAGTAGCTCCAAGCCCCGGGGCACGGGGAGACTTTGGACCGCTGCCAGGGCCTGGGCACAGTCGTTTTGGGGCTAAACAATCGATGGCCAATGTTGATGAGCATGTGTACTGTATAATATATATATATATATATATTAAATAATAGATTATGAAATATTATAATATATTAAATTATGCATATATTTATATATATATATATGTATGTGTGTGTGTCTTTTGATAACTCCAACTATATATATATATTGATACATTATATATACTTAATATTATACAAAAAGCATCTATGATCATCTATGACAGTGAATATAAAAGAATATGTCATATCGTTATTTGTCTGTCTATATACTATTTTACATTACATTATATTATATTGTATTACATTACATTATATTATATTATGTTATATTATATTTTAGTTTATACATATAAATATTATATTAGCTTGTTATATATATAAGATATTATATTATAGTGTATACATATATATAATTATGTATAAATTACGTTGTATTATATGATAGTTTTTACTTATATATATATTATGATAGTATAGTTTAAATAAACATTTTTTTATATTATATAGTTTATACATAGAAATATATCATATTATATTATGGTTGATACATATATATATAATGTATATTATATTATAGTTTTTCATATATATATATAACATATATTATATTATTTATACATATATATATA
>Ga0126342_10020522_pt1:0-2500 | contig 11104 bp, 10 predicted proteins | sample Cyp1metagenome_FD_92528 | JGI IMG/M metagenome (GOLD analysis project Ga0126342, IMG submission 92528) | Coral microbial communities from Lord Howe Island, Old Settlement Bay, Australia - Cyphastrea 1 metagenome | ecosystem: Host-associated > Invertebrates > Cnidaria > Coral ...
CTAAGAGAGATTTCAAGACTTGAACTCCTGAATCGAGCTTATCAAGCACCCCAACTCCTGAATCAATTCGGTTACCAACCCCAACTCCTGAAACAGTAGGGTGGACAACTAGACACACCCCACCGCTAAAACAGCACGTTACGACCTGAGGACTTATTTATCTCCAACCCGTCAGCCCAGTGCTGCCGACCCAATAGCGCTGGGAAGCCGTAAGGTCACGGCCGGGCGGGATCATCCTTCCAGGCGGTGAAGTTTTTTATCACATCCCCCAGGGCGGTTTTTTCCTCACTGCTGCCTGGGTGTTTGCTTTGATCCTTATCATTTTGATTCGGTGCTTTTATGTTTCTCCGTTTTCTGCTTCCTTGCTTCTCCGCTGCTCCGTTTTTTTTTTTGGGGGGTTTCTTTGCTTATGTGTTTTTGCATGTTTAAGAAGGAACCATAATATATACAACCCTTGAATAAAATTTATACAAAAATGCAAACTGGCCACCCAGAAAAAGGCAATTCAGAAAACTAAAAATGAATCCCAAACTAATACCAACTAAATTGACATACAACGACCCAGCGCTTGGCTGCCCATGTAATGAAAATGTGGGCCAGCCATATATCGATGGTAAGCGTGAAACGAAATTAAAATCCAACCTCAACAAATGAAACAAATCGGTGGAAAATTAACTAAGCTTGAAACAAGTTTTGCATTAACCCTCCAGCCAGTATGATGCCTTGCAAACATGCATTCTATTGCAAAGTTTTTTCCAGGCACCAAAGCCGTCTCCATGGATGGTTTGCCGCAAACCAGTTGAAGGTTGGTTTGAGATTCGCTTTCCCTGAGGGTTTTCAGCTACTTTGCAAATAATGTAGTTGTTTTGTTTGTATTGTTCCATCACGTTTTTGGTTACCTCGCCAGTTGCGGGAAATGCGCCCCTTGCGTGCCGTTTCTTCACCCATCCATCCATTTGCCGTGGACTAAAGTAGAAGTAGCCCGTGGAATTGCCAGCAGAGAATTGACAACGAGGTGTAATCTTTAAATTGTGCCTACAATGATGGCTTGCAGCGAGGGTCAGCGTCTCAGGAACTTACGTTCCAGAATTGTACGCGGACCTGTGTCCCAACAGCAGCAGGATAGGAACAAAACAACAATCTTTGAAATAGTTGCAACATTGGAATTCGAGCCAAGTAGTCCACCAGCAAAAACGCCGTAAAAATTGAAGAAACAATTTCATCGGTCGCAGTCCACCGCGCATCAGCCCCACAAGCAATGTCGACGAAAGTATTTGTGCAGAAGAAAGGTGCCGTGGGATTTTGGCAGCCACGCGGCGGGTTGGCTGAAACAAGAGAGCGCAGTACCCTGCAGGGGTGCATCTCATGGATTGGGTTACGAATCCATTTGTAGGAAATTCAAGTTTTATGTCATTTTTTTGGCGGAGATGTTGCAATTTGAAACGGTTTGTGTGGCAATGGCGGGTGGGACCCTTGATACCGATTTAAGTCATAACGTTTGACTTGCAAAAAATTGAACCATTGCCATTGCTAGATAAAATGTGTTCGGCACTTGCCGGGCACATGTAGGGACTTCGCGTTATTCACGGACATGTTCATTGGAATCAGCTGGAATCGGAGGTTTGCATTGTATGACTGCATTTTTGTTGTTGATATGGGGGGTGCCTGTTATGGTTTTACGCGCCACAGCGGAGGCGGCAATCCCATGCAACGGGTGAAACAACTTTCGCCAGAACCTCAGATGTTTTGAAATGGACACGAGGGTAGTAAGTTAGTGATAGTTAGTGTAGTAACATTTGTTAGCATCCGTTCCATGAGTTTCGCCCAAACCACCAAAATTTAATCGAATTTTCCAAGGGAACATGTTGATGTTCAGTTCATCCTCCATGCGATGATTTCATTTTCTTGATTATAGCCATGCCATTAGTAACATATTTTCCTTTAGCAAAAACCTGGCTAAAAGGTCAAATGGGTCGTGTCTCAACAAAAATGTCGTTCCATTGGGATTAGAAGAGTTTTTGGCATGTGGCCCTCGAGGCAGCACCTATGTGCCATGCCTGTGCTGTCAGCAGCTCGCCGCTTTGAGGGGCAGGTTCGGACCACAAGGAGCAGGTTGGCGACTCTTTCCCCATGTTTTGGGATCGCTACAAGCAATCCGAATCTACCCACCCAAATCGGCTTCTTTTAAAAGAGGAAGCAGCTGGTTGCGGGGGCAGATTTATGGATTCAGAAAAAATACGACGAGAAGGTTTTGTGCACAAAACGAGACGCCACCCAAACACACCTATTAATCATAACTTGGGTGTTTAATGGGGTACCACCTTGAAAAATTGTTTGGTGCTGGTTTGGATCTTGGCTGATGTAATTAAATTGATCTGTTTAGAAACTTGGGCATTTTCTGGGAACAAGGTGTTTGGCAAGATACATGCAGCATAGAGGCCACCAAAACAAAATTCACCACCCTCACCAACTAATTATATCCTGAATCCAGAATCCTTTC
>Ga0126342_10020522_pt1:7500-11104 | contig 11104 bp, 10 predicted proteins | sample Cyp1metagenome_FD_92528 | JGI IMG/M metagenome (GOLD analysis project Ga0126342, IMG submission 92528) | Coral microbial communities from Lord Howe Island, Old Settlement Bay, Australia - Cyphastrea 1 metagenome | ecosystem: Host-associated > Invertebrates > Cnidaria > Coral ...
ATATTCTACCAATACTTCGTGATTGTATATTTGCTGTATACCCATTTTTGGCCATATTGCGGATCGCTCAGAATCATTTAGAATTATGGATGTCTGTGTTTAAGAATGCTTATAAAGCCACAGTGGGGATGGTCATACATTTACGTTAGTAAGTATTATAAAACACTCGATGGTGAATGTCTGCGACGCGGAAAGACGCAGGCTTGTTGTCATATGAAATCGCACCACTGGTGGAGATCCCCATTTCTTCTACCCTATTTGATTTTGCTTACAATCACCATTATAGATAGCCCTATTAAGACTTTTTTACACATTAGTGCCCCTAGATTTTCCCTTTTCTCGTATACTACTACATGGTCAATCATTTTTGTACGTGAGTGCAAAAGGATACCAAAAAGATGCCTTTTTTCTCGTGTGCCACGAGGATGGTATAGATGATGTTTTCCACATATTTTCCAGACTTCCAGCTTTTCCAATAGATATTCTCCTCCGGCAATCAAGCGTGGCGTGCCGGAACATCTTCCAAATCCGAGATGATTTTCCCAGATAGAAATGACAATTTTATGAGGGATTTCCCATTGCCATGTTTGACCGGAGAGTAGCCCCATTTTTCCCCCAGCTCCCCTGGCTTTCCGCCAAGGTTAGTGAAGAGCCACGGCTTCTCCGGTTCCCTGCGCCTGGGAGTGGATGGCTTCGCGCTGCTGCCAGGGGAACCGCTGGCGGCACTGCTGCGGGAGAAGGACGAAGTCATGGTGACCTGGGAATGGGATGGGGATGTCATGGGGAACTTTCAATCTAGAATATTTGGATAATATATGGTTGGATAGTTTCTTGATGTTTCTTGGATAGTTGGAAATTTGAGGGTTAAGTAAAAGTCGATTTTTGCATTGGTTTAGCTGAAAGATAGAGGGAATTCACCAAGGAGGTGAGGAGATAAGTGCCAGGGACGGTTCATCAATTTTCACCATGAAAAAATGGGAGCTTCAAAGGGACGAACGCAACAAGAGAGATTGGACCACCCCTGGAGTCACCTGCGACTTGGGGATTTGGGTCAACATTACGGATGTATTGCGGGTAGATCAGCAACAACACACGCGAATTCATTGAAAAGGTAGGGATTTGAGCCAGTCAGCATGGTCAAACAACAACATAGCAATTCTGGATATCACCCATCAAAATTTGTCTTGCTTGGTGAATGAAACTGGGGTTGACAAGGAAACAAATTGTGGACTTAAGCCACGCGTATCGCTCCTCATTTGTAGAGCGATGAATACATGTTGATAAAAACTGACAGCAATGGACGTATTTTTACCCGAAAAAAAGAAAAAAACACATTGCCGCTAGCAAGCGACAAGTCGGTCCAAGTCTTTGTCGGGGGTTTGGCCATTCCATACCCATATCACCTTTAAAATCGCAGGTCAAAACATGTCAAAACCCTGATTTCGTCGGAACAGAATCAACACTTTGTGAGGCGTGAGCTGTTAAACCATCAGTTGTTGGCTAAAATTCGAAGGTTGGAAGGCTTACCGTTCGGCAATTTCACATAGCCACGGAAAATTACGATTTTATAGCTAGGTATATCATCGAACTTTCTATGGCCCATGGCTTCTGATTCTAGTTCGCAACTGTTCACAACTTCCCAGAGGGTAACTTCATCTATAGATTTATTGAGATTTTTAGATTGTATATCCCTTGAATTATCCTATGATTATCCGTTGGATTGTCAAATTACCAGAGGGGAAGCCACATTTTTGCTGCGAAAAACCCGCTGAGGTGAGCCCCGTGAGGTCTCTCCCAGCGCCAGGCAGCTTAGCTGATGGTACCTTGGAGATGGAAAGGGACCTGGAGATTTCACTGGGATCCACCCAGAACTCAGTGATTTAACACTCAGAAATAGTGGATATAGATATACTGGAGATATCATATCTGGTTGATGGTTTCAATGATTCATTTTCAACCATAGAAATTGGATGGCGACCCTCAATGACGAGGATGCTGAAACCACCAACCAGAATTGGGACAAGAACTGAGGTGAAACTCGAAAACCAAAAGTGAAACGGCCCAAAGCCATTGCAGATGCCCCCAGATTCTTGGCAACAGCGGTTGTGGGGCTTGGGTTGCTGAACATCTTAACATGGAACCTGTGCTACATGTAGATTCTACTTGGCGCGCGCACACCAACGCAAACACAGGCATTTATATGTATGACGAACAGACAAACAAATAGATGGATGGATAGATAGACACACACACACACACTCTGGGCCCAGGAGCGCCCACACCCACACACACACACATATAATAATATATTAATATATAATATAATATATGCATCAGATGTTTTACAGATATTGATGTCTACATCGTTGCTTCTCCCAGCACTCACTGTGTCACTGTGTCCTCAATGGTTTCAGGCCCCCCCACCGCGGCCAAAACCCCGCCCACCGTGCAGAGAGCCCCGGCGCCCAGCGCACCCGCGCCCAGCGCACCGGAGGAAGCGCGAGGTGCTGTGGGGGTGGCGTTGAGGTGCTGGCGTTGGGGGTGCATCCCAGGGATGTAACTGGGTTATAAGCCACAACTTGGGTATACCTTATACCTTCTTATATGCACACACACACACGCACACACACACATACATATTATATATATATAAATGTATTTATTATATACTATACTATACCTATACCATACTATACCATACCATACTATATTACACTAAACTATACTATACTATACTATGTTATGCTATGATATGCTATACTATACTACACTACACTATAGTATACTATACTATCCCATACTATACTATACTAATACTATACTATACTATACTTTACTACACTATACTATACCATACCATACTATACTATACTATACTATTAGGTCGCGCCGCCCTTGGGCAACTGGTGCTTTTTGGCGCCTTTTTGTTCTTTGCGCCTTGTGCTCTTTTGTTCTTGCGCCATTATCAGCGAGCGTTGCAAGCTTTGGCCAATTGTTTGAGAAAGTGCAATGGAACATTTCCCGATAAGTTAATTTAAGTTGCCTAAACATAAGTATATATGTATATAATTGTATATATAAATTATATACATTGACATGTGCTATATATATATATATGTGTGTGTGTACGTAAGTGAGAAACATATTTATGTGCATAAGTATAAACAAGACGATATGTACATGTGTATGTATATAATAGTGAAAATAAATGTATATGTATGCACCTGTAAATATGTATATATTATATCTAAATGTGATTATCATTGTGTGACATTGTATATAGATAAATAAATAAATAAATAAATAAATATAAATATAAATATAAATATAAATATAAATATAAATATAATATATATATATCACCGAGGCAACCCCGAAGTTCACGAAGCATGCATGACTCGAGCAAGTTCACATGGACGTTAACATCCCCCCCGCCACCCCACCCAAACCCCGAAGTTCACGAAGCATACATGACGTGAGCAAGTTCACAGGGACGTTAGCATCCCCCCCACTCACCCAAACCCCGAAGTTCACGAAGCATACATACATGACGTGAGCAAGTTCACAGGGACGTTAACATCCCTCCCCCCCACCCGCCGCAAAC